>Ga0116149_1001592_pt1 | contig 27109 bp, 18 predicted proteins | sample AD_UKC057_MetaG_FD_89787 | JGI IMG/M metagenome (GOLD analysis project Ga0116149, IMG submission 89787) | Active sludge microbial communities of municipal wastewater-treating anaerobic digesters from USA - AD_UKC057_MetaG | ecosystem: Engineered > Bioreactor > Anaerobic > Digestate | place: USA...
CCACCGCAAGCGGTTCTGGAACGCGGTGGGCTCGTTCGGGGCGTACTACCCGCCGGCGATGTACCACGCGCTGACCCAGAACCGCGACGTATTCGAGACGGGCCGGGCCGAGCCGCTGGTCCAGACGCAGGCGCGGTGCGTGTACGCCAACCGTTTCGACGGCGGCCAGGGCGAGGCCGGCAAGGTCGTCTGGACGCTCTACAACGCTGCCGGCCACACGTTCGGCGGGCCGGTCCTCAGGTGGCCCGCCAGGCCGGGTCGCCACGTGTTCGACCTGTTGAACCTCCGCCAGGCCGATGCGCGGGCCGACGGGGCCGACACCGTCGTGCACGTCCTGCTGGCCCGCGACGACGTGGCCTGCCTCGCGAGCCTGCCGTCGATCCTCGGCCCGGTCACCAGGCCATCCCCAACCACGCTGAAGGTGAATTTGGCACGGACCCAGGATGACCCAACCGGCGGACCCGCCTGGCGACTGGGCGTATGTGGCCGCGACGGCGAGCTGCACTCCCTCCAACCCGCCCGGCCGGGCGAGAACACGATCGACCTGGGCGAATTCCTCAAGGCCCACTCCAACCGCCCGCCGGTCTGCGTCAAGCTCGTGGACCCGTCCGGCCAGTTGATCGACGCCGCGGCGGTGGAATGACCGAAGCATCTGCCGACATGCGGCGGGCGCGTACCCCTGCTCACTCCAGCTTCCAGATCACGACCTCGCCGTCGCCCTGGGCGGCCAGCAGGCGGCCGTCCGAATTCAAGGACAGTCCCTCGTAGCAGGTGTCGAAGCCCCGTATCTGGCGAATGATCTTGCGGGTCTGGAGGTCCCAGACGGAGATCACGTGGCCTTGTTTTGGCCGTCGCTTCGAGGTCAGGATCGGCTCTTCGAGCGTCTCTGCCGCGGCCAGGCGCTTGCCGTCGCCGCTGAAGGCAACGCCCACGATGCGAAGCCTCTCTCTTCCACTCCAGGTCAGCCTCATCTGTTCCTCGTGCAGCGGGATCGACACGATGCGAACGAACTGGCGCTGAGGCTCGCTCCAGTCATTCGTCACGCAGGCCAGCCGCGAGGCGTCCGGCGAGAACACGCGGATCTCCGTGCCGCCGGTGCTCGGCGACGTCCGTCCCCGCGGCGCCAGCGGGTCCTTCTTCTCCGTCAGTTGGTCCCAAAGCAACTCGTACAGCGTCCCATCGGTCCCGAACGCCACGGCCGCGGCCTGTAAGACGTCATGTTCCCCCTCCACGCCCCGCAACACCTTGCCCCGCTCGAGGTCCCACAGGCAATGCAGCGTGGCCAACAGCGTGCCCGACGCGTTCATCGCCATCGGTCCGCGGCCGTGCTTGTCGAACTCGTGCAGGCGCCGCCCGGTGCGGGCATCCCACACGATCACCTTCCGCCCACCGTCCTCGCCGATCACCTTCCGCCCGTCCGGCGAGACGAACAAGGCCTCGCCCTCGCCCTCGAAGCTCAACAGTTCCCTTCCGGTCCGGACCTCCCACAGGCGGTTGCCCGCTGCCGCCGTCGCCCCGCCAGGCAGGAACACCGCCCGACCCGCACAGGCCACCGGCCCGGGCAGTCTCTTCAGCGTCCGCGGGTCCCACAGCGTCAGGTGGCCTCCGGAGTCCTCGATCAGCATCGTCCGGTTGTCGCTGGACACCCGCCCGCGCTGAGCGCTGCGGTTGGGCAGCCTGAACTGGCCGACCTTCTGGCCGGTGGCGGCGTCCCACACGCGGATCCCGTCATACCAGTCGCTCGTGATCAGCCGTCCGCCCGGAAGGTACGTGATCGCCTCGGGGCCGTTCTTGTGCCCGCCAAACGCGCGCACCTGTCGGCCGCCGGCGATGTCGAAAACGTGCAGCGCCCATTCCTCCCGCGTTTCCCCCATCGCCTTGCCCGCCGCCCATACCTGCTTGCCGTCCGGAGAGAAACCCACCTCGCGGCTGAAGATCAGCACCTCGTCCAGGCAGGCGGTGATCTTCTTCCGCTTGCAGTCATACAGCGCCACGCCGCCGTAGTAGTCGCCTGCGCACAACAGACTGCCGTCGCCAGAGAATGCCAGATGCGCCACGTCGCCTTCCGTCACGTGGAAGCTCGACGACATCTTCCCCGTTTCCGCCTGCCACAGCACCACCAGGCCGCCGCCGCATCCGCCGGCCACCAGGCTGCCGTCGCCGGAGAACACGGCCCGCCTCACGCCCGCCGGCCGGCCCTTTTCGTCCTCCTGCCCGGCCAGGATCGTGGTGTCCAGCGGCACCGGCGGCGCCGCCCGCTGCGACAGGGATACGATCTCCAGCTTGGTAGGACCCTGCCTCAACGCCCGCAGCCCGCCAGGCGACAGGCAGAGCACCCCTTCGCACGGCACGGAGCGAACCAGCCGCCCGCCCGGATAGCCGCAGAAGCGCACGGACTGGTCGGCCTGGTCAATCCACACCAGCGTCTTGCCGTCTCCCACGAAGTCCGCCTGCGACGCATGGTTGAAGCGGACCGTGCCCAACCGCGACAACGCGCCCTCCGGAAGCGGATCGTCGTACACGTCCACGCCGCCGGCGCCGCAGAGCACGGCCTGAAGAAGACACCACGCCGTCCACGTCGAGCTTGTCATCGCGGGCCCTCCCGCTCGGCCTCTCCCTTGCCGGGCGGCCTCTTGCCCATGCGTTCCAGCGCCGCCCGGGCCGACGCCGCCAGCGCCTTGTTCCGCGACGCGGCCCACCGCCTGGCGGCCTCCTCCAGACCGCCCACGTCGAAGCGCCCGGCCACGTGCTCCAGCAAGCCCATCTTGATCTCCAGCGGGACGGGCCGGCGCACCAGGGCGGCAAGCGCCTCGGCGTGATGGCTCATCGCCCAGGCGCCGGCGAGTTCAAGGGCCTCGGTCAGGTCCCCCAGTTGCGTCCGCAGGACTTGACCGACCCGGCGGTCCATCGAGTCGGTGCAGTGCAGGTGGGCAAGCTGGAACAGGATCTCTTCGTCGCTCATCTGGTACTCGCCCCGCTGCGAGGAAGCCTTCGCCAGCATCGCCTCGAACTGCGCCCGTCCGCGGGCGGGGTCGGCACGGGCGATGGCGGCCGAGACCACGCGAGGCAGCGCGATCCGCCACGGGTCCATTGCCCCCGGCTCGCCCAGCCGCCCCGCCGCCCGCACCAGCTGGTCGTAGTCCTCGCGGACGATGAGCTTCACCAGCGCCCGCGCCGAGCCGGAGCGCAACGTCGGCATCTCGTCGGCCAGTGCCTCCAGCCTCGCAACGAATACCGCCGCCGCCCGCCGCTGCCCCAACTTCGCCAGGGCCAGCACCGCCCGCGCCGCCACCGCGGGCTCGGGGTGACCGGCGGCCTCGCTCAGCAGCTCCGCAGCCGCCGGCGTCTTCACGCAGGCCAGCGGGCGCAGGCCCAGGGCCGCCTCCCGCGCGGTCAGCTCCTTGCGGGCCAGGCGGTCCAGCAGGGTTCGCGCGGCCCGCAGCGCGGCCTCCGGCGCCAGCGCCATCGTCTGCCACACCACGGGCTCATCCGCGTCATCCCGTTGGCGCCCGTGCAGGTACAGGTTCGTGTGCCTCAGGAGATCGTCCAGCAAGGCGGCGCCCGCTTGCGGCGTCTCACGCTCGGCAAGCATACGGACGTAATCCCGCGAGTTGAACCGCGCCGCCCCCGAGACCTTCCGCCCGGGCGGATAGGCCTGGTCGTCGCGGAACGGGCGGGTCAGCGCGGGCGAGGCCTCTCGCTTGATCAGCCCCTCCCGCAACCGGGCCATACGGATCGACTCCAGGTCCTGCCGCACCTCGGCCTGCTCGTCAGCCGGCTGCTCCGGCTCGGGCGTCTCCACCCAGGGCGGCGGCTCCAGGTACCACTTCAAGCGCTCGCGATACTCCGCCTGCAGGTGCTCGCGCTTGTCGGGCGTCAGGCGTGCCACTTCCGTCCCCAGCGGCTGATCGAGTATGTGCTGGATCGTGGCGACGGTCCGGGCGTCCCGGCTGGCGCGGAACATCCGCGCGAAGACCTTCCGCTCGGAGAAGCCGCCCTTGGCGGCCATCTCGCGGGCCTTGTCTTCCCCCCCGCGAGTCATCTCCACCTCCGCCAGCACCTCGCAGGCCCGCTCGCACAGGCCGGCGACGTGGAAGACCATCTCCTGGCGCTCCATCTCCGCCTCTTGGGCCTTGGCTTCCTGCTCGTCCGCGTCGCCCAGAGCGCCGCCCGCCGGCGCGGTCTGCGCAGCCGGGCGGCTGGCAGCCGCCTGTCTCGCCCGCTCGCGCAGGTCCTCGTGCTCCTTCTGGAGGCGGTCGCACTGCGTGCCCAGGAAATCCCGCCCCTGGCGCAAGGCTGTGGCCGCCTGCTCCAGCCGCCCCTGCCGCTTGAGCAGCAGGCCGTGCAGGTACCACGCCTGCCACCCCCCGCCGCCCTCGGGCGGACGGCCCGCCGCCGTCAGCCGCGCGCAGGCCTGAAGGGCCTTGTCGCGGTAGCCAGCCGCCAGGGCGTCTTCGCCCGCGTCGTCGGCCAACCACGCGCCGAGCATGTACAGGTCGAGGAGTTCCTCCGGCCCGCCCTTGCACGCCCGCAGGCAGATCTCCGCGGCCGCCACTTTTTCCAGCGGCCAGAGCGGCCCAGCCGGCAGGGAGCGCCCCTCGCGGGCCAGGGCGGCGCGGACCGCTTCCATCGTTTCGCCCCGCGGGACGTCCCGGCCCTGGAACATCCCCCCCAAGCCCGCGTAGTGGCACCGCGGACAGGCGTTGATCCGCATCCGCTGGATGTCTTCGCCGAGCGTCCGCGGGCGCAACTCCTGGTCGCTGCCGCCAAAGGAGGTCGAACCGATGAAGATGAACTCGAAAGGTTGCTTGCAGGCCGGGCAGACAATGCGCTCGCCGCCTTCGTTGGTGGCCCAGGCCTGCAAGGCCGTCGCCGCCAAGACCCCCGCCACGAACCACCCGCCCAGGCCCAGCCGTCGGCGCTTCCGCGCAACTCGCCGCGGGCGACCGTCCGCTATGCTGCCGCACATACGCAGACCCTCTTGTGTGAATCCCCGGGCCGGTTCCCGCCGCCCGCGCGGCGGGCCGGACACTGACCGTATTGTGCCCGATCCATCCCACGGCTACAACAGCAAACACGACAACCCGTGAGACGCCCGCCCCGAGGAGACTGTGAGAACAACCCGGCTGCTGGCCCCTTGGGCGACGGCACTATCACAGCGTGCGATGAGCGGAGCGGCGAAGGGCGCGCGAATGTCCCATTTGGGGTCTCATTGTCCCGTTTCTGCGCAGGGTTTTCCAATTGCGCCCATTTTTAAGATTTTACGGGGCGCATCATAAAATGCTATATAATAATCACTTACATAAGAACGGTTCGGCCGAGAGGCGACCCTGATTTTTCGAACAAACGGGACATTCGCCCGTCCGGAACCGCGGCCCGGCGTACGGGCGTGTCCGCGTCTTCTCGGCGGGCCTTCGCCGATGGAGCGTTCCGTGAGAAGCCCATGAACTGACTTATTCCTGCTATGGACACCCCCAAGCTGCGCTTGGGGGTGGCACCGCTAAAGGACCCTCGGGAGGGCCACCTCTGGCGGAAGGCGCGAGAAGTCGCTGCCCCCTTTTCGACTTGCACGGATCGGCGCGGCGGCTATTCTGGTTGCGAGCACGAGAACGACGACGACACCCGACGAAAGGCAACCGCTCATGCACGTTCTGACTAGCTGCCTGCTGGTCCTTGTAGCCCTGGCGGCCCCGGAAGACCCGGCCGCACCGCCCGCGCCGCCGGAGTACGCCGGGCCGCCCCAGGCCCTGCACGCGGTGACCAACCGCGCGTTCACGGGCATCCCGAGCCTGGCTGTCTCGCCCGGCGGGAGGCTGTGGGCCACGTGGTACGCGGGCGTGACGCCGGGCGAGGACCACAACAATTACGTGGTCCTCAGCACCAGCGGCGACGACGGCAAGACGTGGAGGGAAGTGTTGGTCGTCGACCCGGACGCCGAGGGCCCGCGGCGGACCTTCGACCCGGAGCTGTGGCTGGGGCCGGACGGCAAGGTCCGGTGGTTCTGGGCCGACCGCGCCGGCGGCAGCTCGCGGACCGACGCGCTGTGGATGATCGAGCTGGCTGAGCCGGACAGCGAGACCACCGCGTGGGCCAGGCCCCGCTGCGTCGCGCGGGGCGTGATGATGTGCAAGCCGCTGGTGCTGTCCAGCGGCGAGTGGGTCCTGCCGGTCTGCACCTGGTTCACCGAGCAGAGCTCGAAGATGGTCGTCTCGACGGACAAGGGCCAGACGTGGTCCATCCGCGGCGGGGCGACCATGCCGAAGGAGCACCGCTGCTTCGACGAGCACATGTTCATCGAGCGCAAGGACGGATCGATCTGGGTGCTGTCCCGCACGAAGTACGGCATCGGCGAGAGCGTCTCGGGCGACCGGGGCAAGACCTGGCCGGACCTGAAGCCCTCGGCCATCCAGCACCCCAGCGCCCGGTTCTTCATCCGCCGCCTGAACTCGGGCAATCTGCTGCTGGTCAAGCACGGGCCGATCGACAAGCGGACCGACCGCTCGCTGCTGACGGCGTACGTCTCGGCCGACGAGGGCAAGACGTGGACCGGCGGCCTCGTGCTCGACGAGCGCAAGGGCGTCTCCTACCCCGACGGGCAGCAGACGGCCGACGGGGTGATCCGCATCATCTACGACTACAACCGCACGAGCGACCGCCAGATCCTGCTGGCGACGTTCCGCGAGGAGGACGTGGCCGCGGGCAAGATCGTGAGCAAGTCCGCCCGCCTGCGTCAGGTGGTCAGCGCCGGCTCGGGCGGGCGCGAGCGCGTCAAGCCGGCGAACGTCAAGCCGGCGGCTGTGGAAGCCAACAAGGACGGCCAGCCGATGCGGAAGGACCCGCCCGGTTCGCTGGCGGCCGACGGGGCCGAGGCCGAGAAGTTCGCCCCGCAGGCCCTGCTGTTCACCGACCGCAAGTACACGCTGAGCGAGTGCCCGCCCGCGCTGGCGGGCTGCCGGTTCCTCCGCGTCAAGCTCGACGGCAAGAAAACGCTGCGGTGCAGCCGGGCGGGCGTGGTCTACTTCCTCACGCCGGCGCCGGCCCGCAACCGGGACTCTTGCTCGCAGGAGTTGCTCGACCAGGGATTCCAGAAGGTGCAACTGCCGGAGGTGCGGTTGTTCGACCCGGCCAACTCGCGGAACTTCTGCACGCTCTACCAGAAGGCGTGCAAGGAAGGCGAGACCGTCACCGTCGGCAAGTGGGCGGTCCCGGTGTTCTGGCCGTGATCGGACGGGCGGGTCGCAGCCGCCCCGCCGTCAGCGGGCGCTTGGGCCCGTCACGATCGCATCCAGTCGCCCCACGGCGGCTTTGAAGATGGCTTCATGTCCGGCGGCGGTCGGGTGCTGACCGTCGCACGTCGCGAACTTGAGCGGCCCCAGGTCCACCAGGTGGGCGGTAGCGTCCTTGGCGCTGCTCTTGTACTCGTTGAACGCCCGGGTGATCTCCGCCCGCCCGCGCCCGGACACGGGGACCATGACGATGATCTTCGCCTTGGGGCCGACGCGGCTGCGCACCTTCGTCAGCGCCTCGATGACCGTCGCGTCCTTCGGCACGCCGTTCTCGCCCAGGTTGATCAGCACCACGTCGGGCAGCGGGCTGAGGGCTTGGCCGTTCAGGCGGCTGACCGTCGAGGTCTTCTGGTCGATCAGCGTCGCCAGGCCCGGCACGCCGGCCATCCCGCGGGGCCAGTTGTATCCGCCGTAGGCGATCCGCCCCTCGCGGCAGCCGTAGTGTCGCGCCAGCAGGCAGCCGTAGCTCGCGCGTCCGTCGCCGGCCTCGGGCCATCGGTCGTTGTGCGGCCTGCCCTGGCCGGCGGCGTAGGCGGCGCCGTCGCCGGACATGATCGAATCGCCGATGCTCAGCCAGAACTTGCCCGGCAGGTCGAGCGGCCTGGCGGCGCCGCCCTCGTCCACCGCGAAGCCGGTGATCTTCATCGCGGCCGCCCCCACGTCGCCCGCGTAGCGGTTCTCGTAGGGCGACATCCCCTTGACGTACAGGTCCACGACGGGGTCGGCTGCGTCGGAGGCCAGGACGATCTTCGTCCGGCCTTCGGCGAGCTGGTGCGACCGCAACGCCCCGCCGTTGACCGACCAGGCGATGATCGGGTACCGCGTGGGCGCGAGCTTCTTGATGTGCCCCACGTCCACAAGCAGGCTGACCTGCCGCGTGCCCTTGAAGCCGACCGTCAGCGACGCCCCGCAGATGGCGGAGGTGACGTAGTCGTCGCGACAGACCCAGTTCCAGGGCGACAGTCCGTTCTGCACGTCCTTGTCCGTGACGGGGATGACGCCGGCGAACAACTCGCCCGCGCCCAGCAGCACGCCCACAAACAAGGTCAGACTTACATGCCGGTTCATTATCGTCTCCGGTTGCGTCATGGCTGGTTGTATGCCGCCCACAGCTCCCGCAGGGCCGGCTCGTCGAGTTCGCCCGCCTGCACCACCAGGCGATAGCGGAGCGTGAGCGGCTTGCCTTTGTCCAGGGCGTACTTCGTGCCGTTGGTCGGGAAGGTCGGCTGGAGCCAGTTCAGGTTCGGGTAGCTTACCCACGCGCCTGGGTAGCACGGGTTGGCTGCGCTCTGAAGGATGGCGACGGCCACCGGGCCCTTGCCGCCGGGAGGCGTGCCGACGATCTGGGCGGCGCTGACGCGCGGGGCGGCGCCGGGCTTGTCCTCCACGGTGATGATCTTCTGGCCGGTGCGGGCGGAGAAGCGGCAGTTGAAGCCGCCGTAGGCCTTCTGGCCGCGGGTGGCGATCTGCACGCCTTCTTCCAGGGCGGTGAAGATGAACTCGAAGTCGACGCATCGCCGCCCGCCGGCCTGGGCGAACGCCCGGATCGTCGCCCGCTCGTGGACGATCGGCTGCTTGTCGTCCCACATCCAGCGGTTCTCGGCCGTCAGGGCGGACCAGACGGGGCCGGACTCGCACTCGCGCATCTTCACCGGCCGGGCGAAGCAGCCCTGGAGTGCGTGCAGGTCGCGGACCTGGCCCTTCCAGTAGGTCTCGGGCCAGGCCCAGTACAGCCCGCGGTGGTGCGGGTGGTCCTTGGAGTAGTCGTAGGTCAGCGTCTCGCCGCCCGGCCCCATCAGCGGGTGGACGTAGTCGCTGCGGGCGACGGCGTAGCGCCCGCCCACGCCCGCGGGCACGGGCACAGTGCCGTAGTTGTAGCAGACGACCGGCTTGTCGCCGTCGCTCAGCGTCCAGACGTTCCCCGCCTGGTCGCTGCCGGCCTTCATGATCGCGCCGTCCGCGGGCTTCTGGCCGGCCTGCACGCGGAAGCGCCGCTCGCCAGCCGCCCCCGCCGGCGGGAAGAAGCCCAGCACCCCCGCGGCTGGATCATCCGCCCCCGCCGGGGCGAACTGCGCGGGCACAGCCGGGCCGCTCTTGCCGTCGCTCAGCACCTCGACCACGCACAGCCGGTTCTCGCCGGCCGCCTTGCGAAGCTCCTCGTCCAGGCTCACCGCCGCCAGCACCGGGCTAGCCACCTTGGCCGCCGCGGTCGCGTCCTTCAGGGTCACCACCGGCTCGTCCGCCGCCAGGGCCCAGGCCGGCCCCCACGCTGCAACCATCGCCGCCACCACCCCACCGAGAATTGCCTGTCGCATAGTCGAGACTCTCATGATTCGTCCTTTCACCACTCGGGCCGCTGCTGAGTATAACGCCGCAAACGGGCGCGCGCCTGCGCCCGGGCCGCCAGTCCCTCGTCCTGGTTCCCTTGTCCCCGCATTTCAGTCTCTTGTTCCGCCCGCTGTTTTGGGTAAGATAACCGCTTCAGCCCTTCGGGGCGGACAGCGAGCATGAGCGCAACCAGGCGAATCGCCATCCTGGGCAGCACCGGCAGCATCGGGTCTCAGACGTTGGAGGTGATCTCCAGCCAGCCGCATCTGCGCGCGTGCGCCCTGGCGGCGGGCAGCAACTGGGAGCTGCTGGCCCGGCAGGTGCGGGAGAGCGGGGCCGAGATCGCCGCCATCGCGGACCCAGCCGCCGAGGCGCCCCTCCGCTCGGCCCTGGGCGAGTCGGCCCGCGTGCTGGCCGGTCCGGAGGCCATGACCGAGATGGTCCGCGCCTGCGACTGCGACGTGCTGCTGTCGGGGATCGTCGGCTCGGCCGGACTGGGGCCCACGCTGGCGGCCATCGAGTGTGGGGCGGACCTGGCCATCGCCAACAAGGAAACGCTGGTGATGGCCGGCGCCATCGTCATGCCCCGCGCCCGCCAGTCTGGCGTGCGGGTCCTGCCGGTGGACAGCGAGCATTCCGCGATCTTCCAGTGTCTCCAGGCCGGCAAGCGAAGCGAGGTCCGCCGCGTGGTCATCACCGCCTCGGGCGGGGCCCTGCGGGACTTGTCGAGCGAGGCGGCTGCCGACGCCACCGTCGAGGACGCCCTTAACCACCCCACCTGGCAGATGGGTCGCAAGATCACCATCGACTCGGCCACCCTCATCAACAAGGCCCTGGAGATCGTCGAGGCCCACTGGCTGTTCGACCTGTCGGCCGAGCAAATCGAAGTGGTCGTACACCCCGAGTCAATCATACACTCCTGCGTAGAGTTCTGCGACGGCTCGATGGTGGCCCAGATGGGCCGGCCGGACATGACGCTGCCCATCGCGTACGCGTTGGGCTGGCCCGATCGATCGGTTCGTCCGACGCCGCCGCTGGACCTGGCCGCCCTGGGCAGGCTGACGTTCCGCCCGCTGGACGAGCGCTTCAGACGGGCGGTGGAACTGGGCTTCGAGGTCATCCGGCGCGGCGGGCTGGCGGGCGCGGTGCTCAACGCAGCCAACGAAGCCGCCGTCCAGGCCTTCCTGGACCGAAAGATTCGCTTCGGCCAGATCGTGCCCCTGGTCGAGAATATAGTGAACCAGACGCCGCCGGCGGCAGAAGTAAGCGTTGCCTCGCTGCTGGCGGCTGACCGGTGGGCCCGCCTCCAGGTGGCGGCGGCGACGGGCGAGGCGCCCTCGGACCCGGCCCGCGAGCGGGTGGAAAAATCGTCAAAACGAGATCGTCCCCTGGGGACGTGAGAGGTTCTGCATGGAAATGCTGGCAGCGGAAGTCGCGACCTGGTCCACGGCGTTGGCCGGGCTCTGGCTGGACTACATCTGGCCGATCGTCATGCTCGTCTTCGGGCTGGGGCTGGTCATCTTCTGCCACGAGCTGGGCCACTTCCTGGTGGCCAAGCTGGTGGGCATCAAGGTGGAGCGGTTCGCCCTGGGCTTCGGGCCGAGGTTGTTCGGCGTCAAGAGCGGCGAGACGGACTACTGCGTCAACCTGCTGCCCCTGGGCGGGTACGTCAAGATGCTCGGCCAGGAGGACTTCAAGCCGCTGGAGGAGGACGAAAAGCCCGACCCCCGCTCGTACATGGGCAAGTCGGTCGGGGCCCGCTTCGCGGTCATCTCCGCCGGCGTGATCATGAACGTGGTTCTGGCGGCCGTCCTGTTCATCGTCGTCTGCCTGGCCGGCATCCGGTTCATCGCCCCGGTGGTGGGCGGGGCCTCGCCGGGCAAGCCGGCGTCCAGGGCCGAGATCCAGTGGCTCGACCAGGGCGAGCCCAAGACCTCCGTCGGCCTGGAGGCCGGCGACCGCATCCTCCAGCTCAACGGCGCGGAGGTGACGGACTTCTCGAAGATCTTCGTGTCAGCCGCCCTCTCCAACCCCGATGACGTGCACACCATGCTCATCGAGCGAACGGTGAACGGCCAGGCGCGGAAGGGTCTGGCCAAGGTCGGACTGACCAAGACGCCGGGCCCCTCGGGGGCGGACATCCTGGCCTTCGGCATCGAGCGCCCCAGCGACAGCGTGCTGGGCAAGCCCGAAGAGCGGCTCCTGGCCGGCCCCTTCCAGGACGGCGACCGGGTGGTGGCCATCGCGGGCAAGGCCGTCAACGCCTACTGGGACATCGAGCCCATCGTCGAGACCTTCACCGGGCAGCCGGTCACGGTCACCGTCGTCCGCGATGACAAGCGGATGGACTTGACGGTCCAGCCGTCCCTGTGGCTGGTGCAGAACGGCGTGTTCCTGAAGGACGGCACGTTCGTCCGGGGGCAGGTCGAAGACGTCGAGAGCAAGCCGCAGGTCAAGGTCGCGTTGAAGGGCTCGGACCAGGAGCGGGTCCTGGAGGAGTCGCAGATCGCCTCCCGCGTGAGCGACGAGCGTCTGGACCTGCTGGGGCTGGTGCCTCGTTTGCAGGTGGAGACGGTCCTGGCGGACATGCCCGCCCAGGCGGCGGGCGTCCAGCCGGGCGACGTGGTGCTCAGCTACGGCGACCGCAACAGCCCCACGCACCGCCAGTTCACCGACGTCAGCAACGGCGTGGGCGCCAAGCCCATCCCGCTGGTGGTGCTGCGCGACGGGCAGAACGTCAAGCTGACGGTCACCCCCACGGAAGTCAGGAGCGGCGTGTTCCAGGTGGGCCTGAGCCTCGTGCCCGACATGAAGCACTTGAACGTCGCGGGCGTCCGCGAGGGCTCGCTCGCCGCCAAGGCCGGGCTGCTCTCGGGCGACGTCCTCCTGAAGGTCAACGGCCAGAAGGTCGACAACTGGGCCGACGTCTTTGAGGGCCTCGCCCTGGCGCAGAAGGACGACAAGCCGGTCGCGCTGTCCTTCGCCCGCGGCGAACAGACCCTCGACGCCGAGTTGGGCAAGGTGGCCCCGGACCAGTTCGCCCCCAGGGACTACCACGTCTTCCTGTTCGACGGGATGGCCTTCCGCCCGTTGATGGGCCCGGAGGTCCGCAAGAACCCGCTCCAGGCCATCGTCTGGGGCGTGCAGGAGACGGGCGACTTCATCCTCCGCACCTACCTCACGCTCAAGAGCCTGCTCCAGCGGACCGTCTCGACCAAGGAGGTCATGGGCCCGGTCGGCATGGCCAGCGTCGCCATCGACGTCGGACGCGACAGCTTCGTGCGCTTCATCTACTTCCTGGCGATGATCTCGGTCTCGCTGGCGGTCATCAACTTCCTGCCCTTCCCCGTGGTGGACGGCGGGCACGCGGTCTTCCTGCTGATCGAGAAGCTCCGCGGCAAGCCCGTTCCGGTCAAGGTCATGAACGTGGTCCAGATCATCGGCATCGCCACGCTGCTGTTCGTGTTCGTGGCCGTCACCTGGCAGGACATCATGCGTTTGCTGCGGTCATAGACTACAATACGTCGTTGACCTCCGGTCCCGTGCGAAAGAGACAATCAAGAAGGACTACGACATGAAGAAGTACGTGTGCGACGTGTGCGGGTACGTGTACGACCCCGCCGTGGGCGACCCGGACAACGGCGTGGCCGCGGGCACGCCCTTCGAGCAGATCCCGGACGACTGGGTCTGCCCGGAGTGCGGAGCCGACAAGAGCCAGTTCTCCCTCGTGGAAGGCTGAGCGGATTCGCTCCCCCGGTCGCTCGACCCGGCCGCTCAGCGAGCCAGCGAGTCAGGCCGCCCGGCGAAGAGCCGCCACCAGGCCCGCCGACGCACCTGCTCGGTCGCCTGTCGCAGCCATCGCCGGCTGGGAAACTCGACCTGCCGACTGGAGAAGTCCGTCTGCCCCGCGTGGTCCCCCTGCGCGGCCACAGCGTCCATCCGGGCGGCGCCGGCAGCCTGTGGATCGATCTCGAAGTTGTCCCCTGAGGCGTTCATATCTGCGAGGCTTAACGGCCCGGCCGGTTCTTCTATTGCCCGCCGGGACAGGCCCGCGGGCGGGCGTCCCGTGGTTGACATCTCCATCCCTCTCCGGTGTAATATCGCCGGAGACGCCACATGAAGCTCGCCCACAAGCTGATGGTGAAGCCCGGCGGCCGCGTCCGCCTGCGCGACTATGACCCCGACGCCACCCCCGGCATCGACGACAAGGACCAGGGCAAGCAGGCCCTGGCCCGCAACGTCGAGAAACTCGCCCATCTGCAATACCGCCTCTACGCCGAGAACCGCCGCAGCGTCCTGATCATCTTCCAGGCCATGGACGCCGGGGGCAAGGACGGGGTCATCCGGCACGTCATGAGCGGCCTGAACCCCCAGGGCTGCCGGGTCATCGCCTTCAAGGCCCCCAACACCGAGGAACTGGCACGCGACTTCCTCTGGCGGATTCACCACGTCGTCCCCCGCCGCGGACAGATCGGCATCTTCAACCGCAGCCACTACGAGGATGTCCTCGCCGTCCGCGTCAAGAAGCTCGCGCCCAAGAGCGTCTGGTCGCGCCGGTTCGATCACATCAACGACTTCGAGCGCCTCCTGGCCGACAACGGGACGAGAATCCTCAAGTTCTTCCTGCACATCAGCCGCGACGAACAGCTCGCCCGCCTCCGCAAGCGGCTCGAAGACCCCCGCAAACACTGGAAGTTCGACCCGGCCGACCTGGAAGACCGCAAGCGGTGGGACGACTACGCCGCCGCCTACGAAGAGGCCATCCGGCGCTGCTGCACGAGCGACGCGCCGTGGTACGTCATCCCCGCCAACCACAAGTGGTACCGCAACGCCGCCGTCTCGCAGATCCTCGTGGAGACCCTGGGCGAAATGCGGATGAAGTTCCCCAAACCCGCCTTCGACGTGTCCAAGATCGTCCTGGAGTGAGTTCATGATCCCCGTTGCCGCCGCGAAGCTCAAACGTCCGATCCTGCCGAGCCTGGCCCTGGCCCTGCTGCTTGCGGTCCCCGTCCTGGGGGCCGAGCAGGCCAAACCCTTCGCCGCGGTCCTTCAGCCCCTGGTGGACAAGGGCGAACTGGCCGGAGCGGTGGTGCTGGCCGCCGACAAGGAGAAGGTGCTGGCCGAGGAGGCCGTCGGCTGGGCGGATGTCGAGGCACAGACGGCCATGCGGACCGACGCGCTGTTCTGGATCGCGTCCATGTCCAAGCCCCTGACCGGAACGGGCCTGATGATGCTCGTGGATGAGGGCAAGCTCAGCCTCGACGACCCCGTCGAGAAGTATCTTCCCGAGTTCAAGACCCAGATGGTGATCGCCGAGAAGTCCGCCGATCATCTTCTGCTCAAGAAGCCCGCGAGGCCGGTCACCGTGCGGAACGTGATGTCCCACACCAGCGGCCTGCCCTTCCTGGGGCCCTTCGAGCCGCGCATCGACATGTTCCCCCTCCGCGAGCGGTGCCTGGCCTACTCTCTCCTGCCGCTGAACTCCCAGCCCGGCACGAAATACGCTTACAGCAACTGCGGCATCGACACCGGCGGGCGGATCATCGAGGTCGTCAGCGGACTGAGCTACGCCGACTTCATGGACCAGCGCCTGTTCAAGCCGCTCGGCATGAAGGACACGACGCTCTGGCCCAGCCAGGAGCAGATCGCCCGCCTGCCCAAGTGCTACAAGAGCGGCCCCAAGGGCAAGGGACTCCTCCAGACGCCCATGCCGTTTATGACCTACCCCCTGACCGACCGTCGCCGCACCGTCTCGCCCGGCGGCGGGTATTTCTCCACCGCGAGCGATCTGGCGATCTTCGGGCGTATGATCCTCGGCGGCGGCGTGTGGCAGGGCAAGCGCTACCTCTCCGAGGCGGCCATCAAGCAGATGACCGCCAAGCAGACGGGCGAGCTGCCCCAGCAGTACGGCGTCGGATGGGCGGTGGACGCCAAGGGCGAGGGCTTCGGGCACGGCGGGGCCTGCGCCACGCAGATCTGGATCGACACGAAACGCGGCCTGGTGACGGTGTTCATGGTCCAGGCCCAGGGCTTCCCCGGCGAGGGAGGTAAGAGCTGGCCGATGTTCAAGCAGGCGGCGGAAAGACTCAGTGACCAGGTTAGTGACTAAGGACAGGAGACCGAACCATGGGACTGTTTCTTTCAATGTCTGGCGTAGTGGGCGGCACTGAGGATTCTGTCATTGATGCACTGCGGACTTACGCGGAATGCAACGGGGGATCGCTGGAGGACAAACAACTGACCACTGAAGAGGATGGGTGTTTGGTGATCTCCAAAGGTATTGGTGGGGTAACCGTGCTCTACCCGGGTGATTTCTTTGATTGGGAAACCGTGTCGCAGTTCCTCTCCGAGCGACTCGCAAAGGCGGTGTTCTCCTTTCACATCCATGATGGGGATCTGTGGATGTATTCGCTCTATGAAGATGGCGAAGTGGTTGATCAGTTCAACCCGGTGCCAGACTACTGGCAAGAACTTGAAGGCGAAGAGCGAGATTCTTGGCGAGGCAATCCAACCGCGGTGGCCCAGCGTGTTCCCGGATTGGCGCCGGAAGAGATTTCCAGATACCTGGTGCGATGGGACGATGAGGCGCTTAAGTCGCCGCTCCGGAAGAAGGCCTATCCTACGGACAAGTTCGCGTATGGAGAAGACTGGCAACTTGTCGACTTCATGGGGAAATTGGGCCTCGATTATCCCGTTGATGACCGGGGCATGCCCCACGGCCTTACGTATCTGTTCAAGTGCGAGTCCGAGGAAACCAGCTAGACCGACAGATGAGCAAAGCCCATGGGAGGCTTCCCGTGGGCATGATGCGGAAAGGGGCATGGATATGAAGACGTGGCGATGGTTCCTTCCGGCGTTGGTCGTGTGCACGCAGTTGGGCGGCTGTCCGTACGAGGAGTACCGCATCGAGCTGCGCGATCGCCAAGGCGAGTTGGAGCGGACGCTGACGTACGTGGAGCACGGTCGGCCGGCTGCCACCCAGCCCGCGTCCGGCCAGCCGGCGGCCCAGCGGCTGGCCAAGCTGTATGCGGAGAAGCTCGCCCCGGCCAAGGGCGAAGGCATTCGCTACGTCTTCCGCGGAACCTTCAAGCAGGACATGCCCGACGACGTGGGCAATCACGGCACCTACGCCCACTACCCCACCCGCCTGGGGTGGGTGTCGGCCTACGCCGAGCGCTTCCGCGGCAGCGACGACCCAGCCGCCCGGATGCAGCAGGCCCACAAGAACCTCGACCGCCTGGTCGACCTGATCGCCCAGTGGCTGGGCAAGGAGCTTGCGGGCAAGCCGGAGATCGACAAGCTCCAGCGATTCGTGCGGGAGGACCTCCGTCGCGATCTTCAGAACCTGCGGCTGTACGCGTGGCTGCTGGGCAACCGCGACCGGTTCATCGTTGCGGGTGCCGCGGCGGCCGGGGGCGAAGGCGACGCCCCGCCCGGCCAGGACGACAAGTCGCCCCTCACGCCCGGGCCCACGCTCAGCCGCGACCAGGCCCAGGACCTGGTCGCCAGCACGGCGTTCAGCCTGGCCGCCCAGTACCTGGTGGAACGGAAATACGTTCTCGCGTCGGAGGTCCCGTCGCTGGTGCGGGCCCTGAAGAACGAGGACGAGAAGGCGATCCTCGCCATGCTGGAGACGGTCCTCCGCCGCAAGTGCCGTCTGGAGGACAAGTCCACCATCGATGCGCTGGTCGGCCTGCTGAGCAACATCGACCGGGCCAAGGCGTCGTGGGAGGCCCTGCTCAGAACCACGCCCGAATATGCGCGGCTCGTCCAGGAGCGACGAAAGGAAGAGGACCGGGTCCGCCGCGAGGGCGGCCAGGTCGACGCCCAGGAAGTCGCTCCCTCCAAGGTCGCCGATGACCTGCTGACGGGCGCGGTCCCGCCCCTGCTGGACGTCGGCAACGACGTCTTGCGGGTCGTGCTCCACGTGGGGGGCGAACTGGTCTACTCCAACGGCGAGTACGACGCCGGGAAGATGCAGGTGGCCTGGTCGGGCAAGCTCGGTGACGAAGAAGGCAAGACCAGCGAGTCGGCCGCGGTCCTGCCTGTGGTCTGCACGGCTGCCTGGGCCAAGGCCGACGAGAAGTACCAGAAGGAACACTTCGGCCGGGTGGCCCTCACGGGCCAGAACCTGCTGGAGTACTGCCTGTGGCGCCAGGCCCTGTCGGCCAAGCGGGCCAAGGAGTGGGACACTTTCCTGGACAAGCTCCGCCCGGGCCCGGCCCTGGCGAAGGCGGCGGAGGAGTTTCGGTTCTCCGGGCCGCTGTCGCCCCCGGCGACCCAGCCGGCCGACGACCCGGACGTGGAGATGGCCCGGAAGTTCCTGAGCCTGCTGGCGGGCGACTGACGGAATCATCAGGCCCGCGACGTCGGCGCGGACCGCAGAACGAGGGTCTCTGTGTTCTGCACTTGCCCTTTGAGGGCGTAGTGGTCCCGGCGACCTTGTTGATTCCTTGCCACGGCGGGCGGCATGTGCTATTCTGGCGGCTTATCTTTTGCCCGGAAACATAACCACATATGGAGACACAGCTCGTGAGCGATGAACTGGCCTATGCCCTGATCACCCCATACAGCCTGTACAAGAGCCGCACCGGCGGGATCATCGCCCGCCTGCTGGCCCACGCCCGCCTGGAGTTCGTCGCCGCCCGCATGTACGTCTTCTCCGACGCCTTCATCGACGCCTACCGCGAGGTCATCTGCCCCAACGACTGCGAGCCGGGCCTCGCCCAGGCGTGGCGCGACTATCTCGACCGCAGCCTGCGACAGAACAACCCCTGGGGCTTCCTGCCCCGCTGCATGCTCCTGCTGTTCCGCGGGCCCAACGCCGTCCGCCACCTTAAGGAAGACGTCATCGGCAAGCTCAGCGAGATGCCCGTCGGCGACACCATCCGCGGCACGTTCGGCGACTTCATCCGCGACAGCGACGGGAAGGTCCTGTACTTCGAGCCCGCCGTCATCACCGGCAGCGACCCCGACAACAACCGCCGCCACCTCGAACTGTTCGCCGAGTACGCCCTCCGCGACGGCGGCGTGGTCGCCGGGCGGTGCAAGTACGACAAGCCCAACGTCCAGACCTCCCTGGTCATGCTCAAGCCCGACAACTTCTACCGGCGCTCCCGCCGCCCGGGCAACATCATCGACACCTTCAGCCTCACCGGCCTGCGGATCGTGGCGGCGCGGCTGTTCAACATGACCGTCGCCCAGGGCGAGGACTTCTACGGGCCGCTCAAGTCCATCTTCGTCAAGAAGCTCAAGGGCAACGTCGGCAAAGAGGTCTTCGAGCGCCTCAACGACGCCTTCGATTTCGACTTCTCCCCCGAGGACGCCGCCGTGCTGGCCGACCGCCTGGCCGAACGCAACGCCATCACCGAGTTCAACAAGATCGTCGAGTACATGACCGGCGTGGACCCGGCCAAGGTGGACCCGGCCACGAAGTCGACCGCCAGCGCCGCCAGGTGCCTGGCCCTGGTGTACGAAGGCCCCGACGCCATCGACAAGGTCCGCGAGGTCCTCGGTTCGACCGATCCGGAGAAGGCCGAGCCGGGCACCGTCCGCAGTGATTTCGGGCGCGACCTGATGCGCAACGGCGCCCACGCCAGCGATTCGCCCGAGAACGCCGAGCGCGAGCGCAAGATCGTCGGCGTCTGGCAGACCGAGAAAGTCAGTTGCGACCTCCAGCAGATCATCCAGGACTACCTCGGAAAGACCCACTGATGGCCATCCGCATCGAGACCTTCATCCTGGGCCCGCTGGGCACCAACTGCTACCTCCTGCACAACGAGCGGACCTCCTGGGTGGTCGATCCGAGCCTGGGCGAGGAGCCCCTGGTGGAGGCCATCCGCGCCGGCGGTTGGACGGTGGAGAGGATCCTGCTGACCCACGGGCACGGCGATCACATCGCCGGCGCCGGTCCGCTCAAGGAACTCTGGCCGGAGGCGATCCTGACCTGCCCCCAGCGCGACGCGGAGATGCTGGGCGACCCATCGGCCAACATGTCGGAGGCCTTCGGACTGCCGCTGACCTGCCCGCCGCCCGACGAGATGATCCGCCCGGGCGACGTGCTGACGCTGGGCGATTCGGCGTGGGCGGTGCTGGACACCTCCGGGCACACCCCCGGCGGGGTGAGCTATTACTGCAGCGAGTTGGGCGTGGCGCTGACCGGCGACGCCCTCTTCGCCGGCAGCATCGGGCGAACGGACTTTCCCGGGGCCAGCGCGGGCACGCTGCTGCGGAACATCTTCCGCAGCCTGGTCCCCCTGCCGGGCGAGACGGTGGTGCTGAGCGGGCACGGCCCGCAGAGCACCATCGGCGAGGAGGTCGAGTCGAACATGTTCCTGACCGAGTGGCGGCGGCTGCACGGCTAGGATTGGCCCTTTGGCGGACTTGCCAGAGAGGGCAGAGCATGATATAGTGAAGCCTTACAGACGGTCGAGGCTGGCGACGTCGGGTGCCCGGTATTTGATGAACCCGCACTTCATACCATACGTCTAATACCCTATCGGGCAGACATGGCGCAGCGGCCAGGGCATGGGTGGATCTAAGCTTGGCACAGGCTAGCCGGGGCAGGTGCGCCGTCTTCACGTGATGGTCTGAACGCTTTTCGAGGCCCGCCAGTGGCGATTGTGCAGGTCATGCAGGGTCCGGACAAGGGAGTCGTCTACGAACTGCTGGACGGCGAGAACGTCGTCGGGCGGTTCAACAAGTCGGTCTCCCTTTCCGACGGAACCGTGTCGCGCCGCCATGCCCGGCTGATCCCCCAGGACGGCCGATGGGTCCTGGAGGACCTGGGCTCGGCCAACAGGACGTATCTCAACGGCGTGCGGATGCGTAAGCCCACCGTCCTGAACCGGGGCGACCAGATCCGCTGCGGATCGACGCTGCTGGTCTTCGGAACCGGCAGCGGAGGGCGACAGGTCACCTCCGTCGACGTCGACGAGGAGGGCAACCTGGTCGACGCCGCCATCGTCGCCACCCTGCCCAGCAACGAGGACTCGGTCATCATCCCCACCCCCGAGGCCGGCGCCGAAGCGATCGACACCCTCCGCATCCTCTACGAGTTGATCGCCGAGGTCAGCTCCATCTTCGACGTCGACCTCCTGCTGGAACGCACGCTGGACAAGGTCTTCGACGTCCTGAAAGCCGACCGCGGCTACATCCTGCTGATCGACGACAAGGGCAAGCTGGCCCTCAAGGCCGCCCGCCACGCCAACGACAAGAGCGACAACCAGATCCCCATCTCCCGCACCATCGTCAATGACGTGGTCAGCAAGCAGGTCGGCGTGCTGTGCTCGAACGCCATGAGCGACAAGCGGTTCACCTCGGGCAAGAGCGTGCACAACTTCGGCATCCGCTCGGCCATCTGCGTGCCCATCAAGGGTCGGGAGCGAATCCTCGGCGTCATCCACGTCGACTGCGGCGTGGGCGAGCACACGTACTCCACCGAACAGCTCCGGCTGCTGACGGCCATCGGCTACCAGACGGGCCTGGCCGTCGAGAACGTGCGCCTGTACGAATCGGCGGTGCAGTCGGAGCGGCTGGCCGCCGTCGGCGAGGCGGTGGCGTTTCTGTCCCACCACATCAAGAACATCCTCCAGGCGCTGGTGGCGGGGATCGACGTGGTGGAGATGGGCCTGGACCGCGACGACCTCGGCAAGGCCAAGTCCGCCTGGCCCATCGTGCAGCGCAACCTCAAGCGGATCAACGACCTGATCCTGAACATGCTGGCGTTCTCCAAGCGGCGCGAGCCGCTGCGCGAGAGCCTCAACGTCAACCACGTGCTCAACGAGTGCCTGGAACTGGTCACCCCGCCCGCCGACGAGCGGGGCGTGGCCATCCTGACCGATCTGGACGACCTGCCCCCCATCGCCGCCGACCCCGCCGGGCTGCACCAGGCCTTCCTGAACCTGCTCAACAACGCCCTGGACGCCGTCCCCGACAACAGCGGCGCCATCACCGTCACCAGCAAGTACGACTCCATGTATCGCCAGGTCCTCGTCCAGATCATCGACAACGGAACGGGAATCGCCCCGGAGATGATGGACCGCATCTTCACCCCCTTCTACTCCGGCAAGGGCCAGAAGGGCACCGGCCTGGGCCTGGCCGTCGCCAAGAAGGTCTTCGAGGAACACCAGGGCGAGATCCAGGTCTCGTCCACCCTGGGCAAGGGCACCACCTTCAACATCCAACTGCCCTCCTTCACCGGACGCGGTGACGCCGGAGAGACGCACGTCGCCAAGTAATTGGCCGTTGCCGATTGACCATCCTCGATTGACTATTGAAGAACGCCCACGGAAGGCCTTCCGTGGGCGTTGCATTTCGGATGAGACAGGAAAGACGGATCATCTCCTGGGGGGCGCCGGCGAATGCATTCTTTGCCTTGACGACCCATTCCCTATAATGGGCCTGTTTCGCACCTGACGGGAGAACGCCACGACGATGACCCAGACGGCAAACGAGGATGTCCAGCAGGTTTCCTGGCATGCCCTGAGCGACGAGGAGGTCCTGGGCCGCGTCCAGGGCGCCCGCGAGGGGCTGGATCAGGCCGAGGTCCGACGGCGACTCGACCGCCACGGCCCCAACGCGCTGGAACGTCAGGAGACGGTCGGCTGGCTGACCCTGCTGGGCCGCCAGCTCAACAGCCCGCTGATCTACCTGCTGCTGGGCGCAGCCGGCGTGTCGGCCGCCACCGGGCACTGGGTGGACGCCGGGGTGATCCTCGGCGTGGTCGTCGCCAACACGATCCTGGGCCTGGTCCAGGAGCGCCGCGCGGAGCAGGCCCTGGAGGCCTTGCACCACCTGGCCGCCCCGCACGCCCGCGTGCTGCGCGGCGGTCAGGCCACGCAGGTCCCGGCCGACGGGATCGTCCCGGGCGACCTGCTGCTGCTGGAGACCGGCGACCGCGTGGCGGCCGACGCCCGCGTCATCGAGGCCGGCGACCTCCACCTCAACGAGTCGGCCCTGACGGGCGAGTCCCAGCCGGTGGCCAAGGTCGCCGCGCCCGTGCCCGCCGACGCGCCGCTGGCTGAGCGGGCCAACATGGTCTGGACCAGCACGCCTGTCACCGCGGGGCGGGGCAAAGCTCTCGTCGTGGCCACCGGCATGCACACCCAGATCGGGCAGATCGCCCGCGAGATGCGTTCCACCACCGCTCAGGAAACCCCGCTCCAGCGCCGCCTGGCCAAGCTGAGCACCTGGCTGGGTGTGGCGGGCATCGCCCTGGCCGGCGTGATCTTCGGCCTGGGCCTGCTCCGCGGATACGGCACGATGGAGATGGTCCTGTACGCGGTGGCGGTGGCGGTGTCGGCCATCCCCGAGGGCCTGCCCGCGGTCATCAGCGTCACGCTGGCGATGGGCGTGCAGCGGATGGCCCGCCACAACGCCATCATCCGCAACCTGCCCGCGGTGGAGACGCTCGGCTCGACCACCGTCATCTGCTCGGACAAGACCGGCACGATCACACAGAACGAGATGACCGTGCGGGCGATTTGGACGGCGGAGCAGTCCTACCAAGTGACCGGCGGCGGATACGAGGGCAAAGGGGAGATCATTCCACAAGCAGCGGACCCAAGCCCACGGGAGGCCTCCCGTGGGCTTTCCGCTGACACCGCCCCGCCGGCGCTGCGCCGCCTGCTGGAGGTCGGCGCGATGTGCAACAACGCCCGCCTGCAACGCGACGAGGAAGGCGCCCCCATGGTCGGCACGCCCACCGAGGGCGCCATCCTGGCTGCCTCGGCCAAGGCGGGCCTGACGTCCGAACGGCTTGACCGGGACTTCCCCCGCCTGCACGAGCTGCCCTTCAGCAGCGAGAAGAAGTACATGGCCACCCTGCACGCACAGGGCGACGGGCGGCGGCTCTGCGTGAAGGGCGCCCCCGACCGGGTGCTGGACTTCTGCACCCACGTGCTGGTGGGCGGCGAGCGGGTGGAGTTGGACGAGTCGCGCCGCCAGGAGGTCCGCCAAGCCAACGCGGAGCTGTCGGGGCGGGCCATGCGCGTCATCGCCGGCGCCTACCGCGAAGGGCTCTCCGGCGCCGACGCGATCCGGGACGAGGACGCGACGGCGGGCCTGACGCTGGCCGGGCTGTGGGGGATCGTCGACCCGCCGCGGGAGGAGGCCGCCCGGGCCGTCGGGGACGCCCAGCGGGCGGGCATCCGCGTGGTTATGATCACCGGCGACCACGCCGTCACCGCCGCCGCCATCGCCCAGCAGGTGGGCATCGCCCCGCCCGGCTCGCAGGCCGTCGCGGGCAGCGAGATCGACGACATGGACGAGCCCGCGTTGGCGGCCAAGGCCCGCGAGATCGGTGTGTTCGCCCGCGTCTCGCCCGCCCACAAGGTGAAGATCCTCCGCGCCCTCCAGGCCGAAGGCGAGGTCGTCGCCATGACCGGCGACGGCGTGAACGACGGCCCGGCCCTGCGGGGCGCCCACATCGGCATCGCCATGGGGCGAACCGGCACCGAGGTGGCCAAGGAAGCCAGCGACATGATCCTCACCGACGATAACTTCGCCACGATCGTCCAGGCCGTCGAGGAGGGGCGGGTCATCTTCAACAACCTCCGCCGCGTCGCCTTCTTCCTCATCGCCACCAACCTCGGCGAAATCCTCACCCTCGGCGCCGCCCTCATGTTCGGCCTGCCTCTGCCCCTCACCGCCGTCATGATCCTCTGGGTCAACCTGGTCACCGACGGGGCGGCCACCGTCCCGCTCGGCATGGAACGCCGGCACCGAAACGTCCTGAGCCAGAGGCCCCGCCTCATCACCGCCGGGCTCCTGGACCGCCCCGCCATCCTCCGCATCGCCCTCCTGTCCAGCATGATGGCCGTCGGCACGCTGCTCCAGTTCTACCTCGAATTGATCTCCGCCCGCGCCGACGCCCTGATCCACGCCCAGACGATGGCCTTCACCACCCTGTCGGCCTTCCAGTGGTTCCAGGCCTTCAACGCCCGCTCCAGGCACGAGTCCGTCTTCGCCATCGGCCTGCTTACCAACCGCTGGCTCCTGGGCGGGATCGCCGCCGCCGTCGCCCTCCAGTTCCTGGCCGTCCAGACGCCGCTGGGCAACTCCCTGTTCAAGACCGTCCCGCTCTCGGCGATCGACTGGCTGCTGATCGTCGCCACCGCCTCCAGCATCCTGGTCATCGAAGAAGTGCTCAAGCGCTTCCGGCCTATCCGCGAACCCTGAAGCGAACGTACGATACCAGGCAGGAGATTCCATGACGAAACACATCGTACCACTGCTGGCGAACCTGTTCTTTGTCGCGTCTCTTGCCGGCGCCGCCCAAGAGAAGCCGAACATCCTCTTCATCATGTCCGACGACCACACGACGCAGGCGTTCGGCGTGTACGGCAGCCGCCTGGCGAAACTGGACCCGACGCCGAACATCGACCGTCTGGCCAACCATGGCATGCGGTTCGATCGCGTGTACTGCAACAACTCGATCTGCACGCCCAGCCGCGCCAGCATCATCACCGGGCAGTACTCGCAAACCAACGGGGTGCTCGATCTGAACGGCAGTATCGCGCCGGACAGACAGTACCTGCCCATGGAGATCAAGAAGGCCGGATATCAAACGGCAATGATTGGCAAGTGGCACCTGAAGCAGGAGCCGGCGGCCTTTGATTACTACTGCGTGCTGCCGGGACAGGGATCGTATTTCGATCCGACATTTCGCGTGCGCGGGACAAAGAACTGGCCTGGCAACACCATCCGTAAACAGGGGCAGCACTCCAGCGACGCCATCACGGATATCAGTCTGGAATGGCTCAAACATGGGCGCGACAAGGGCAAGCCCTTTCTTCTGATGCACCACTTCAAGGCGCCGCACGACATGTTCCAGAACGCCCCGCGATATGACAGGTACCTTGAGAATGTCGAGATCCCCGAACCGGCCAACCTGCACGGCCAGCCCGCGGAGGGATTCGGTTCAATCGCCACCCGGCCGTATGGCGCGGGCGTGACCAAGGCGCACCCGAGCTGGGGGCTCGCCCGGAAACTCGGCGTTGCCCAGGATATCCCCGAACCGGAGCACGGGAAACTGGCCTATCAGAAGTATCTCAAGCGATATCTGCGATGCGTCAAGGGCGTCGATGACAACGTCAAACGCATCGTCGATTACCTCACGGAGACGGGCGAGTTGGAGAACACCGTCATCCTCTACACCGGTGACCAGGGCTTCTTCCTCGGCGAGCATGATTTCATGGACAAACGCTGGATGTATGAGGAAGCGTTTCGCATGCCGTTTATCGTCCACTGGCCCAAAGGCGTCAAAGCCGGCAAGGTCAACGACTGGCTCATCAACAATACGGATTTCGCCCCGACGATCCTCGAACTGGCCGGCGTCGAGAAGACGCCCGATTACATGCAGGGCCGGAGTTTCGCCGCTGCGCTGAGGGGCGGCGCCAAGCCCGATGACTGGCGCAAGGCGACCTACTACCGCTACTGGATGCACATGGCCCACGCCCTTCAAGTCCCCGCCCATTTCGGCATCCGAAGCGACCGCTACAAGCTGATCTTCTTTTACGGAATCAACCCAAACGGGCGAGGCCAGCAAACGCCGGCGGCCTGGGAGTTCTACGATCTCCAGCGCGATCCTGCGGAAATGAGAAACGAATACTCCAACCCGGAATGCAGGAAGATCATAGCCGAGATGAAGATCCTGCTCAAACAGACCCGCGAAGAGTTGAACGAAACCGATGCGAAGTACCCCGCCGTGCAGGCGATCATCGATGCACATTGGGACAAGTGAAACGGTGGAGTGTCGTATCGCCTGTGAAGGTCCGGAAACGTCAAAAGCCCACGGAGCTTGCCGTGGGCTCTTGACGTCTTGAGTCCTTCTTGTCCCTTCTCAGACTTTGTCGGGCGCCGGCGGCTCGAAGCCTTCGCGGTACGGCTCGCGGAGCATCTTATTGGCCTCGTCGGCCCGCTCGCCGGTGAACGTCTCGGTCTTGGGGTCGAAGCTCAGCCACGGCCCGACGGTGTACTGGGCCTTGTCCTCGGGCACGCCGGCAGCGCCGCGCATCATCTCGTGCAGGGCCATGAACTGCTCGGCCGCGTCCTTGTTGTCGCCGAAGCGTCCGGCCTTGGCGTTGAAGGGGACCTTCTCGCCCAGGCGGTAGGAGATGTTCATCAGGTGCCCGGGCAGGCAGGAGTAGTGGCTGGTGACCATGTCGGCATTGGACATCTCGGGCTTGTTGGCGCGGCAGGCGGCGATGAAGCTGCCGAACGCCCCGCCCGGGGTGATCTGGACCTTGTCGGTCTTGACCTTCTCGCCCTTGGTGCTGCCCTTGGGGAAGTACTCGCCCTTGACGATCTTCCCGCCGTCGGCGAAGTAGAAGTAGTTGTCCACCTGGGCGACGTAGCCCTTGTGCCCGTAGTTGCGGACGTTGAAGAACATCCACTGCCCGTTGGGAAACTCCGCCAGGCCGAACAGGGTGTTGGGCGTCTGCCCCTGGTTGTCCCACATGAACCGCCCGCCCAGGGCCATCACCCGCACCGGG
>Ga0116149_1001613_pt1 | contig 26932 bp, 15 predicted proteins | sample AD_UKC057_MetaG_FD_89787 | JGI IMG/M metagenome (GOLD analysis project Ga0116149, IMG submission 89787) | Active sludge microbial communities of municipal wastewater-treating anaerobic digesters from USA - AD_UKC057_MetaG | ecosystem: Engineered > Bioreactor > Anaerobic > Digestate | place: USA...
GAAGAAGATCAGCAGGAGGAACACGCAGTCGATGAGCGGCGCCATCTGGACCTGGGCGTCATCTTCGTCGGGCAGGTTGACGCGCATGTCAGTCCTCCTTGCCCATCCGCCAGGCGGAGATCAACTCGGTGACCTCTTCCTCGAGCATCACGCCGAAGAGGCTGGTGCGGCTCTTGAAGAGGTGGTAGGCGAAGAGGGCGGGGATGGCGATGGTAAGCCCGGCCATGGTGGTGATGAGGGCCTTGGAGATGCCGCCGGCCAGGGCGGTCGCGTCGCCCATGCCGACCATGACGACGGTGTCGAAGGCGTCGATCATGCCGATGACGGTGCCCAGCAGGCCCAGCAGGGGGGCCAGGGTGGCCACGATGGCCAGCGGGTAGGCCCGCAGCAGATGGCGGCGCAGCTCGCGCGAGGCGATGTCGCCGGCGGCGGTCGAGATGTCGGCCACCGGGGCGGTGCGGTGCTCGGCCACGAACGCCAGCACGCGGGCCAGCGTGCTCTTGTTCCGCCGGCACAGGGCCAGCAACTGGTCCTGCTTTCCCTGCCGCCAGAGGCGGTCGGCCTGCTCGGCCAGCCCGCGGGGGACGATCCGCCCGCGCCGCAGCATGAAGATCCGCTCGAGAGCGAACATCACGCCCACCACCGACAAGGCCAGCAGGGCCCACATGGTCTGCCCGCCCGCCCGCATCTTGGTCAGCCATTCCTCGTACATGCCTTGGATGGGCTTGTCGGCGGGCCGGCTGGCCGCCTGGCTGGTCGCCTTGGTGGTCGCTGCCTCCGCGCCCGCGGGCGCCTCGCTCGACTGGGCCCAGGCCGAGGGGGCCAGCAGACACGTCATCGCCACGGCTGCCCACAGGGCCGCCCACGCCGTCACTCGTCGGTTCATGCTTTCTCCAGAACAGGTCTCGCCGGACCGGCCTGGTCACTTCAGTGATCCAGGTACGATCGGTACTTGTCCAACGCGACGGCCGGGGGGATTATTGGCACGTGCGGGACTTATGGCCTGCCTGCCGAGAGGAAGGGATACATGGGATTGCGCAAGGGGCCTTGTGAAAAAGGACCCTTCACAGTAGACTGTCGGGTCTGCCTTCCGGCGAGCAGGCCTTCTTTACGGCCCGGATGCCGGCAGGCGGAGACGACCCGGATCGGCCGGCCGGCTGGTCCGACCCGACAGACTGAAAGGACTGCACCATGAGGATTGCGGTGATTGGCGGCGACGGGACCGGCCCGGAAGTGGCGGCGGAGGGGCTCAAGGCCCTTGCGGCGGTGGCCGAGCGCATCGGCTTCGCTTACGAAACCAAGCATTTCAACGTCAGCGGCGACCGCTACCTGGCAGCGGGGGGCGACCCGGCCGAGGCGTCCATTCCCGTCATCCACGACGGCGAGATCGCGGAGATGAAGACCTACGACGCCCTCTACCTGGGCGCCGTCGGTCACCCGGACATCGCCCCGGGCATCATCGAGAAGGGGTTGCTGCTGAAGCTCCGCTTCGCGCTGGACCAGTACATCAACCTCCGCCCGGTGCAACTCTACCCGGGCGTGGACACGCCGCTGAAGGGCAAGGGCCCCTCCGACATCGACTTCGTCGTGGTGCGCGAGAACACCGAGGGCATCTACACGGGCATGGGCGGCATCCAGTACAAGAATACGCCGCAGGAAGTCTCGACCCAGCTCAACTGCACCACGCGGTTCGGGGCGGAGCGGTGCATCCGCTATGCCTTCGAGTTCTGCCGACGGCGCAACAAGAAGAAACGCCTCACCCTGGTCCACAAGATCAACGTGCTGACCTTCGCGGGCGACACCTGGTTCCGGGCCTTCAACGAGATCGCCAAGGAATACGGCGACATCCAGACCGACTACAACCACGTCGACGCCTGCTGCATGTGGTTCGTCAAGAGCCCCGAGTTCTACGACGTGATCGTCACCGACAACATCTTCGGCGACATCATCACCGACCTGGCCGCCATGATCCAGGGCGGACTGGGCGTGGCCGCCGGGGGCAACATCAACCCGACGGGCCTGTCCATGTACGAGCCCATGGGCGGCTCGGCCCCCAAGTACACGGGCAAGAACGTCATCAACCCGGTGGCCGCCATCGCCGCCATGGCCATGCTGCTGCGCGAGACGGGCAACAACACCAAGAACCTCACGCTGGTCAAGGCCGGCGACTGCGTCGAGAACGCGCTGCGGGCCGTCACGCCGAAGATGGCCAGCCAGGCCGCCGGCAGGATGGGCATGTCCACGACCGAGGTCGGCGACCTGGTCGCCAGGACGATCAAGGAGACGCCCCAGTAGCTTGACCATCGCCCATTGGCAATTGACCGTTGAAGACCAGCCGCGGCGGGCCCTGTGCCCGCCGCGCGTTTTCTGCGGGATGTCAGGCCTGACATTCTCCCTTCCCTCGGCCATTGCAGGCCTTCTATTGCGTTCAACTAGGTACACGAACGACGGAGACCCCATCATGACATCGCACGCAACGAGACACGTCCTGCACACTCGTCCGGTCCTTGAGCGGCGCGGATTCCTGAAGAGCGCAGCCGCCGCGCTGGCGGCGCCGCTGGTCCTGCCGGCGGCCGTGCTGGGGCGCGACGGCAAGACTGCCCCCAGCGAGCGGATCGTCTTCGCGAACATCGGCGTGGGCAACCGGGCGCGGCACGTCATGCCGTGCTTCCTGGCCCAGGAGGACCTGGTGTTCGTCGCCGTCAGCGACTGCCGGGCGGACCGCCTCGCCTCGGCCAAACAGATGATCGACGCGCACTACCGCAACAGCGACTGCCGCACCTACGCCGACTTCCGCGAGTTGCTCGCCCAGAAGGACATCGACGCGGTGTTCATCGCCACCGGCGATCGCTGGCATACCACCGCCTCGATCTTCGCCGCTCGAGCCGGCAAGGACATCTACAGCGAGAAGCCCGTTTCCATGACCATCAGCGAGGGCCGCTCCCTCGTCGAGGCCTGCCGCCGTTGCGGTACGATCTACCAGGCCGGCACCCAGCGCCGTTCCACCGCGTCGTACCGCTTCGCCCGCGAGATGGTCCGCCAGGGCCGGATCGGCAAGCTCCGCACCGTCGAGATGCAGGTCTGGGCCGGGCCGGGCATTCCCCACGACAAGCCCGCTCCCGTGCCGGCCGGGTGGGATTTCGACACTTGGCTGGGTCCGGTCGCCTGGACCCCGTTCGTGCCCAAGCGCCACGACGGCGGCAACTGGAACTACTTCTGGGACACCGGCGAGGGGCCCATCATCGGCATGGGCTGCCACTACACCGACCAGATGCAGTGGACCCTCGGAACCGATTGCACCGGGCCCGTCGAGTTCGAGGGCACGTGCACCTGGCCCGACCCGGCCAAGTTCATGTCCGAGACGCCCATCACCGCCGAGGTCCGCTGCCGTTACGCCGACGGCCTGGTCGGCGTGATGTACTCGCGCCGCACCTTCGGCGAGCGGTACATCAAGTACATCGGCGACGAGGGCTGGATCCAGGTCGACGACCAGACCGACAAGGTCACCGCGCACCCCGCGTCCATCCTGGACCTCCAGGGCGCCGCCCAGGTCGGCTGGGCCGACGCCGGCGGACACGTCCGCAACCTGCTCGACTCCATCCGGAGCCGCCGACCCACCATCTGCTGCCCCGAGACCGCCCATCGCGCCCAGACCATCTGCCAGGCCATGAACCTGAGCCTGCGACTCGGGCGAAAGCTCAAGTGGGACCCGGTGGCCGAATGCTTCGACTGCGACCAGGCCAACCGCATGCGACACCGCCAGCCGCGCGCGCCCTGGATCATCTGACCCCTGCCTCGCTCACGCGAAAGGATACAGCCGTGCGATCCCACATGCTCTCGATCCTGGTCGTTTGTCTGGCCATGACAAGCTCGCCTCGCCCGCTGAACGCAGCCGAGGACGTGGCAGCCCTGTTCGCCCAGGCCGCGAAATACGAGTCCGGCCTCAGTGCCGAGCCGCTCCAGAAACTCGAGCAACTCGTCTACGGCTCCGCCGCCGACGCAGCCCTCCGCACGCGCCTGGAGGCCCAGTTCGTCAAGCTGCTGACGGGCGAGGCCACCTTCGAGGCCAGGCGATTCGCCTGCAAGCAGCTCATGGTCGTCGGCACCGACGCCGCCCTGCCCGCGTTGGCCAAGCTGCTGGGCGATGAGCAGACCGCGTCCATCGCGTGCCTACCGCTGGCTGTCAGTTCCTCGCCCAAGGCGGGCGAAGTGCTCCGCGGCGCCTTGGCGTCCGCCAAGGGCCGCTCCAGGGTCCAGATCGTCACCACGCTGGGCGATCGCCGCGACTCGGCGGCTGTGCCCGCGCTGGCCGCCCTGGCCCGCGACGCCGACGACGCGACGGCCTGCTCGGCCGTTCAGGCCCTGGGCAAGATCGCCGACGCCCCCGCCCGCGAGGCCCTGGCCGCCCTGCGAAAGGACGCCCCGCCCGCCCGCGCCGCCGCCGTAATCGAGGCGACGTTTCGCGCCGCCCGGAAACTCGCCTCCGAGGACCGGCCAGCCGCAGCCGCCCTGTACGCGGGCCTGCTCCAGGCCGGCGCGCCGGCCCACGTCCGCCGCGGGGCGATGGCCGCCCTGATGGAGCTCGACGCCGACGGCGGACAACAGCGAATTGTCGATCTGCTCGAGCATCGCGACGCGACGCTCACGCCGCTGGCCATCGCTCGCGTGTCGGCGCTGAAGCGGGAGTCGGCATCCGCGGACTTCGCCGCGCTCCTGCCCAAGCTGCCCCCGGCTGAGCGGGCGTGGATGGTCGAGGCACTGGCCGCCCGCGGCGACGCTCCGGCCCGCCAGGCTATTCTCCAGCAGGTGCTGTCGAGCGACGCCGTCGTGCGTCGCGCCGCCGTGTCGGCCATCGGCGAACTGGGCGACGCCTCAGCGGTCGCCTCGCTGTGCAAGGCCCTGGCGGCCGCCTCGGCGACCGAGGTTCGTGAGGTGGAGGCCGCCCTGATCCGCCTGGGCGGGCGGGACCAGACCGACCAGGCCCTGGTGGGCGAGTTGAAGGCGGCGGAGCCCGCGCTGCGCCCGCAGTTGATCGCCGTCCTCGCGCGTCGCGGGGCCCGCTCGAGCATGCCCGTACTGTTGGACCGGGCCCGCGGGGAGGACGGCGGGTCCGCCCAGGCCGCCTTTGCCGCGCTGGGGCGACTGGGCGACGCGAGCGCCCTGCCCGCCGTGCTGGACGCGCTGGCGAACCTGAAGGCCGGCGACGCCCGCAGCCAGGCCGAGACCGCCGCCGCTCGCGTGCTGGCCAAGTTGACCGACCCGTCGGCCCGCTCGGCGGCCGTCCGGGCGGCGCTGACCAAGGGCTCCGACATCGCGACCCGCTGCTCTCTCATTCGCCTGCTGGGCAAGTGCGGCGATGCCACCGCCCTGGCCGCCGTCAAGACGGCAGCCGCCGACGCCGACGCGTCCGTCCGCGACGCCGCCGTCCGCACCCTGGCCGACTGGAGCGACGCCGGCGCCTGGGACGACCTGTCCGCGCTTGTGGCCAAGCCCGGCAACGACACGCACCGGGCGCTGGCCTTCCGCGGGCTGGTCCGCCTGGCCGGCGAGATGAACGCCAAACCCGACGCCGCCCTCATCGCTCGTTACCGTGCTCTGCTGGCCGCCGCCCGCGACGACAACGAGCGCAAGCTCGTCCTGGCCGCCCTGTCCGGCTGCGCCCACGTAGATGCCCTGGCCCTGGCCGTAGGCCTGCTGGATACGGCGCCCGTCCGGGCCGAGGCCGCCCAGGCCGTCCGCAAGATCGCGACCGCCATCCGCCCCCAGCATCCCAAAGAGGCCCAGGCGGCGCTCAGACGAATCACCGCGCCCAAGTAGCCCATTCTTCGTCACCACCGGACGGCATGCTCGCCCGCCTGACCGGCCAATAACTCGGGCTATCGGGCGGGTGCACCTGGGGCCACTGGCGGATATAATGGCAGCCCTATGGAAAGGGGCCCAGCCATGACGATCCATTGGAAGACCGCGGCGATGGTCGGGGTGCTCTTGACGTGCGGGTGCGTGCTGGGCGGACCGGGGGCGGCGACGGGGCCTGCGAAGCCCGGGGCGGGTCAGGCACCGCCCGGCAAGGCGGGCGCGGCGGCGGAGCCTGCCGCGGTCGATCCGGTTGCGGCAGAGGCGGCGGTTCGCCGGCGGCTGGCCGGCCGGATCAACAAGATCGACTTCGATGACGTCCAGCTATGCGATGTCATCCAGTTCCTGCGAGACGTGTCGGGGCAGAACATCCACGTCAAATGGGGTGCGCTGACACTGGGCGGAGTCAAGCCGGATACCCCGGTCAACATCCATCTGCGCGACGTGACGGTGGAGAAAGCGCTGCGGGTGATTCTTGACGATGCGGGGGGCTCTGCCGGAGGCGGGTCCAGGCTGGACTACCTGGTCGAGGAGGGCGTCGTGCTGGTGAGCACGTCGGCGGAGCTGAACAGCGAGCTGCTGTTGCGGACGCATCGGGTCGCGGACCTGGTGGAGCGGCTGTGGCGGCGGTCGAACCGGGACTTCGCCCCGTGGCAGCGCGACCCATTCGACCTGCGCGAGCAGCTTCGCCCGCCGGCTAGGCCCGTCGAGCGATCGATTCCTGCCACGCAGCCGGGCTTTCGCGACACATCCAGATGCGACAGGTACCCCCCGGGCAGCAGGAACGAGGCGATGGCTGAGTTGACCGAGACGCTGACCGAGGCGGTGATGAGCAGCAATTGCAGAACCAGCGACCATCCGGTCGGGTGCCTGATAAGCGTGGGAGACACGGTGGTGTTTGTTGCCCTGCGCAACGATCACAAGACGGTCGAGGACGTGCTGGCCCAACTGCGAGAGGACAAGGGGGTCGGGGTTTCCCTGGGCCTGGCGCTCGTTCGCGTGGGCGACGAGGAGAAGGCGGCGGGGCTGCGGAAGCTGGCGACGGAGTCCAAGGCTGTGGATCGCGATCTTCGCGAGGGCGCGCGGCGGGGCGAGTGGCGGCTGGAGCGGTGCGAGGTGGAGGCGCTTCGGTTGGGCCAGCCGGCGGTGTTGCGGCGGATGGAGCAGACGGTGCTGCCGAGTGCTGCCGGCGCTGAGGCAGTGGCGCCGCCGGTGGTAGTGACGACGGGCTACGAGGTGGGCGTGCTGCCCCTGAGCCAGGACGGCGGGCGGCTTCGGGTAAGCGTGGCCTGCTCGGCTGGCTGGCCGGCCGGTCCGGGTGTGGACCGACCCAAAGCGCCGCCGGGCGTCCGTAGCGTGCGACGGGTGATCGAGACGCCCCTGCCGGCGACGGGTGCCGCGGTGGTGCAGGCGGCGCCGATGGACGCCGAGGGCGGCGGGCTGCTGCTGGTGATCTGGCAAGAACGTAAGTAACTTTCTAGAAGAAGGTTACGACTTATCGGGCCGTGTGTGACATTTGAAGTGTCCCATTCTCGATCCCATTGTCCCGTCTTGCCTGATATTTATGATTATTACGATTATTCATATTGTTCTTCAAGTGTCTTTCTTGTAAGAACTTAATTCTTGTCGTGGCCTTGGGTGAGGGCTTCCGGACTTCCTGAAAAATGGGACATTTGACGCCTGCCCGGCGGGGGCGGGGGGCGTCTTGCGGGCGGGCGGTCCGCCGGGGATAATGCCGCCAACCCAGGAGAACCTTATGGCTGCCCGATCGTTCGCCGTGCTGATGCTCGTTGTCGCCGTTCTTCCCGCCGCCGCCCAGGGGCCGGCCAAGCCGATCGCCCTGCACCCGGACAATCCGCACTACCTGCTGTGGCGGGGCAAGCCGACGGTGCTGATTACCAGCGGCGAGCACTATGGGGCTGTGCTGAACGGCGAGTTCGACTACGTTCGCTACCTCGACGAACTGAAGCGCTGCGGGCTGAACCTCACGCGGACTTTCAGCGGCACGTACTGCGAAAACCCGCAGGCGTTCAACATCACCCACAACACGCTCGCCCCGGCCGAGGGCAAGTTCCTCAGCCCGTGGGTCCGCAGCGACACGCCGGGCTACATCAACGGGGGCAACAAGTTCGACCTGACGAAGTTCGCCCCAGCCTACTTCACGCGGCTCAAGGACTTCCTGGCCCAGGCGTCGAAACGCGGGGTGGTGGTCGAGCTGGTGCTGTTCTGCCCCATGTACAACGAGGACATGTGGAAGCGCAGCCCGATGAACGTGATCAACAACGTCAACGGCATCGGCCAGCTCAAGCGGACCGAGCCGCTCACGCTGAACAACGGCAAGCTGCTGGAGGTGCAGCTTGCCCTGGTCCGCAAGGTCGTCACCGAGTGCAACGAGTTCGACAACCTCTACTACGAGATCTGCAACGAGCCGTACTTCGGCGGGGTGACGCTGGAGTGGCAGCACAAGGTCGCCGAGTGCATCGTCGAGACGGAGAAGTCGCTGCCCGACCGCCATCTCATCGCCCAGAACATCGCCAACAAGGGCGCCAAGATCAAGGACCCGCACCCGGCGGTGTCGATCTTCAACTTCCACTACGCTACCCCGCCGACGACCGTGGCCGACAACTGGCAGCTCAACCGCGTGCTGGGCGACGACGAGACCGGCTTCAAGGGCACCGCCGACTGGCACTACCACATGGAGGCGTGGGAGTTCCTGCTGGCCGGCGGGGCGATCTACAGCAACCTGGACTACTCGTTCACGGCGGCCCAGCCGGACGGCACGTTCTTCCCCCTGCCCGCCAAGCAGCCCGGCGGAGGTGGGCGCGACCTGCGGGCACAACTGAAGATACTCAAAGACTTTATCGAGAGCTTCGACTTCGTCCGTATGTCGCCCGACAAGTCCGTCGTCGTCGCCGGCGTGCCGGACAAGGGGGCCGCATGGTGCCTGGCCGAAAAGGGCAAGGCCTACGCGATCTATGTCCGCGGGGCGGGGCCGGCCAAGCTCGTGCTGGACATCCCGCCCGGGCGGTACAAGGCCCAGTGGCTCAACACCTGGACGGGCAAGATCGACAAGTCCCAGGCCCTCGACCACAAGGGCGGCAAGGCGACCCTTGAGTCGCCCGCGTTCAAGCAGGACGTGGCGTTGCGGATGGTGCGGTCCCAATAGAGGTCGCTGCCCTGTTCTTCAACGAACCGAAAAGGAAAGTGATGATGCGACGATTCGGTCTTCTCCTGGCGGCTCTCTTGGTTTCTTCCGCGGTCGCCCCGGCGCGGACGGCACAAGGCGCCGAAACTGCGACCGACACAGTGGCCAAGCCGTGCGCGGCAGCCACGCCGGCGCCCAACCCGTGGACCAAGAGGTGCCCCCCGGGCTGGTGGGCGAAACGGCACGAGGAGATTCTGGCGGCTCCTGAACGCAAAGAGGCGCAGGTTGTCTTCATCGGCGACTCCATTACGGACGGCTGGGATGCCAAGGGAGCTGGCCTGAGCGTCTGGGAGAAGGAATACGTGCCGCTGAAGGCGCTGAACCTGGGCATCAACTGCGACAGCACGCAGCACGTGCTCTGGCGGCTGGATCATGGCGAGGTGGACGGCCTGGCGAAGCTCAAGGTGGCCGTCGTCGTGATCGGCGTCAATAACAAGGGCATCAACCGCCACAAGGCCGAGGACGTTGCAGAGGGCATCAAGGCCATCTGCGAGAGGCTCAAGCAGAAGGCGCCGCAGGCCAGGATCCTGCTGCTGGGCATCTTTCCACGCTTCTTCGGGAAGGACAACAACGACGACGTGAACGGGATTATCTCCAAGCTGGACGACGGCAAACAGGTGTTCTATCTGAACATCAACGACGCCCTGTTGAAGACAGAAGGCGCCATTGCCGACCGCGTGGGGCACCTGACCGAAAAAGGGTACGAGGTCTGGGCCGAGCAGATTCGCCCGACACTCCGGAAACTGATGAAGTGAATGCCGCGGAGCGGCGCCTTGACGTTGCTGCGCCTGCGGCGTCATCCGAACAAGGCGCCGCTTCGCGGCTGACCAACAGCCACCGACGAGCAGCCGCCAACCGCCAGCCAACCCCCAGCCAACCACCAGCCAACCGCCAGCCAACCACAAGCAAGCAGCAACCAACATCCATCAACCATCAACTACTTCCCGAGCACCATCCGCTTGCCGTCCCAGCCGACGGTCTGCTGACCCACGACGATCTTGTCGCCTTCGACCTTGGGCTGCGGCGCCGGGCCCTTGGTCAGGAAGAGAAAGCTGAACTTCTGCCCGCCCGCTTCAAGGGTCGTGCCCTTACCGGCGGCGGGGCCGGCCTGGACGATCATGCCGTCGGCCCCGCTGGCGCGGGAAAAGTCGATCGCCAGGCCGCCTCCGTCGCCGGTGGACAACACGGTCGAGCCGTCCGCCTTCGGGGCGTATTCGCCGACGAACCCGCCGCGGATGTTGCCCCAGGTCATCTTCTTGCCCATCGCGAAGATCGTCAGGCTGCCCTCGCCCCGGGCCCCCATGTTGCCCTTGGACGCGCGGGTCAGGATCGAGATCACGATGTCGTCCTGGTCCTGCCAGCGGTTGCGCCAGGCGTAGAAGTGCCACTTCGTGTCGCGACAGGCGTGGGGCAGGACCCGGTCGGGGTCCTTCTCCTGCCCGCCCATCGGCCAGTTGGCCAGCGACAGAATCGTGTGATGCGGGTAGGGCGTGGCGGCGTCCAGCGGCGTCTGGTTCTTGTCGTCCACCTCTCGCAAGTGGCGGTTGTAGAACCACAGCATCGCGGAGCGCTGGTCGTCGTTGCAGACGCCCATGGCGATGGAGAAGTAGCCGCCGCCGCTCTTGTCGTGGCGGGCCCAGATGTTGTGCGGGTATCCCCCGCGCCCGGGGAAGTCCATCTTGCCGCCCCCGCGCGGCACAGTCAGGAAGAACCACTTCAGGGCCATCCACTGGGCGTTCGGGCGAGGAGAGACGAAGTCCAGCCCGGCGGCGGTCCGCCAGGCCTGCAAGGCGGGCAGGAAGACGATGTGCGACGACATCGAGCCCGTGCCGTCGCCCTCGGCGAAGAACCCGCCGTCGCCGAAGCCCTGCGTCATGTTGATGATCATGGAGGTGCGGCTGGCCTCGATCAGCGGGGCGATCCTGGACATGTCCACCCCCGGATCGTCGCGGATCGCCAGCAACGCCATCGCCGCCCCGCCCACCTCCATGCCCCAGTGGTTGGAGCCGGGGTGCTGGCGGTCGCCGCGGGTCAATTCCGGAAGGCTGCACCACTGGCCCTCGTTGTAGTCAGCCAGGGCGGCGGCGATCTTGCGGCGGTAGGCCTCGTCCCACCCGTCGTAGCACAGATCGTAGCCCAGGGCGGTCCAGCCCAGCGACGGCCCGGCCCGCAGCGCCCCGTACGGCGCCCGAAAGGAGTACCGCTGGTCGCGGTCGCGCTGACCCTCGAGGGCCAGGTCCATGCACTTTCGCCCCAGGTCGGCGTACTTCTTGTCCTCGGTCAGCAGGTAGAGCAGCCCGTAGCCGGCCGCGTGGCTCATGGTATACATGCCGGGCGGGGAGTCGGCGTGCGGGCCCGCGCCGTCCTTGTTGACCGGGCCCTTGGCGCCGAAACGCTGCGGCATGGTCTCGCCGTCGCCGCCGTTGAGCTGGATTCGCAGGCGGCGGATAAGGGCCTGGCCCTCGGCGGTCCTGGCCCGCGCGCGAAGGGCTGGCAGGTCGCTCCTGCGGAACAGCAGGCGGGGGTGCTCCTCGCCCCGAGGCGGCACGTGGCCCTTGACCTGGATGGGCCAGCCCGCCAGGTCCTCGGGCGTGGGCTTGGCGGCCTTGCCCCAGGCAGCCGACGGAGCAACTCCCAACAGTACGCTCAGGACATACCCGGCCAAGACCAGCCCGCCTCGGCGGGCACGTGGGTGCATGTCTGACATGGCGGCGTCTCCTGGATCGGAACTCGTTGGCTATTCTACGCGGCAGGCTCGGCCCGGGACAGGGCGAATCTCGCATGCCGCGGCCGCGAATGGGACTGGACACAAATGCCCATGCGCGGTAGGATCCCGTACTGGTTCAGCCGGTGCTGGATGCCCATGTCTGCCGCAGGGCAAGCCGGTCCTGGAAGAAGAGGATCCAGACTCGCGTAAGAAGAGGAGAGTTCTATGTCACGTGACGCCATCCTTTCGCTTATCTGCTGTGTACTGCTGGCTTTGGGAGTTCCCGCCCTGGCGGAGACGTGGAACGGTGGCGGGGTGGATGACAACTGGACGACGGGCGGCAACTGGGTGGGAGGAGTTGCCCCGGCCAGTTCCAACACGACCGACACCATCCTCGCGGGCACAACTCGACTGACGCCGGTGGTGGACACCAACAACCCCTGGGTGCTGCACTCGCTGACGTTCAACAGCGGCTCGGGCGCGTTCAGCCTGAGCGGCAACCCGTTGGACTTCACGGCCGGGGGGAACATCATCGTCAACAGCAGTTCCACCACGCAGACCATCGGCAATGAGGTTCGCGTGGGCGCGTCGGCTGGGACGATCAACGCGGCCAGCGGGGCCTTGGTGTTCAACGGCCCGATGGTCGTCACCGGCACGCCGTTCTTCCGCGGCGGGCAGGCGGTCACCATCAATGGCCTGATCAGCGGCACGGGGGGGATCAGCCGGACGGACTCGGGCACGTTGACCCTGTCCAACAACGCCAACAACTTCACGGGCAACGTGCTGGTGGCCCACGGGGTGCTCAACGTGGGCACCATCGCCGATTCCGGCGTGGCCTGTGCCCTGGGCGCGGGCAACACCATCACGCTGGCCCAGAAGACGTACGGCTCAGCCGACACGGGCACGCTGCGCTACACGGGCGGGTCGGCCTCCACCAACCGCACGATCGTGATGCAGAGCGATTCGGTCGCGGGCGATCCGACCATCGAGGTGACGACCGCGGGCACAACGCTGACGTTCAACGGGAACTTCCAGTACTCCTCCGGTTCGACCGATGGGCGCTGGTTCCTCAAGGGCGCCGGTGACGGCGTGATCAACGGAAACATCACGACCACGGGCGCGGCCCTGTACAAGCAGGGCGCCGGCACGTGGACGCTCAACGGGGCCAACACGTACACCGGTACGACGGTGCTGGACCAGGGCGTGCTGATCCTGGGCTCGACCGGCGGGCCGGCCATCGTGGGTGCCGTCCAGATGGGCGCGGGCAACACGAACCAGCCGCACCTGCGGATGGCGGCGGCCGACCAGTTCGGACCGGGCGTGGTCATGAGCGGGGGCAACGGCACGAACAACTACGCCCGCTTCGACCTCCAGGGCTTTAACCAGACGCTGGCCGGGCTGGTCAGCACGAACAACGCGCTGGTGGTGCAGAACGAGCGGTACGGCGGCGGGGGGACGTCGTCGGCCGCCACGCTGACGCTGAACGGCGCCGGGACGTACAGCCACACGGGCTACCTGCGGGACGAGGACGACGGCGGGCGCACCTATCAGTTATCGATCGTGAAGGAGGGCACGGGCACCCAGACGTTCAGCGGCGGCTACATCAACTACTGGGGCTCGACCACCGTCAACGAAGGCAGGCTCGTCTTCCAGAACACCACCGCCATGGCCAACGGTTCGTCCACGGCCTCGTTCGACATCGGCCCCAACGGGATCCTGGAGTTCAACGGCGCGCAGAACATCGGCTCCAGCGCGGCCGGGAACACCACGTTCACCGGGACCGGCACGCTGCTCAAGACCGGCACGGGCATGCTCGCGCTGGGCAACCAGGGCAACAACACGTTCAAGGTCAACCTGAACATGACCGGGGGGCTGATCGACATCCAGGGAGGTTCGATCCGCAACGGCGGCTGGCAGGGCGGCGTGTGGACCAACAACAAGGCGTCCATGAACATTGCCTCCGGGGCGACGTTCGACATCTGGGACGGGCAGGCCGTCACCATCGACGCCCTGACCGGCGACGGGCGGGTGGACAAGGGCCACGCCACCGGCAGCACGATGGTGCTTAACGTGGGCGTCAATGGCGGCTCGGGCGATTTCAGCGGACAGTTCACCAACAGCTCCGGCGCGGGCGCCATCTCGCTGGTGAAAACCGGCTCGGGCACGCAGACGCTGAGCGGCACGGCGGACAACGTCGGCCTGGCCGTGACGGCCAATGCCGGCACGCTGATCCTGGCCAAGGCCAGCAGCGCTGGCGTCCACGCGGTGGGCGGGGGCGGGCTGACCGTGGGCGGCGGGACAGTGCAACTCGGCGGCACGGGCGGCGACCAGATCCTGGACGGCGCCCGCGTGACCGTCAACAGCGGCACGCTGGACATGGCGGGCCTGAGCGAGACGGTGAAGTACCTGGCCGGCTCGGGCGGGTCGGTGTCCAACTCGGGCGCGACCCAGAGCGTGCTGACGCTGAACCAGGCCAACTGCGGCGGGCAGACCTACAGCGGCACGATCGACGGCGACGTCCGCTTGGTGGTCCAGCACTCGACCGCCAAGAACAGCGACGTCCAGACCCTGACCGGGGCCAACACCTTTGCAGGCGGGCTGGTGATCGACAACGGGCACGTGCGCATCAACGCCGCCACCAACCTCGGGGCCGTTCCGGGCTCCCTGGATCCGGACAACATCACGCTGACCAACGCCGGCGTGCTCCAGAACAACAACACCGACCCGGTGCTGGATGCCAACCGGGGCATCACCCTGGGCGCCGGCGGCGGGCAGATCTGGGCGGGCTGGAGCAAGTCCTTTACCGTCAACGGACCCATCACCGGCTCGGGCAGCCTGATCAAGGCCGACAGCGGCACGGTGCTCCTGACCAACACCGCCAGCGACTACTCGGGCGGCACGACGGTCACCGCCGGCCTGCTGAGGGCCTCGGACCGGACCATCGGCGCCGGCGGGCTGACGCTCCAGAGCGGCGGGATACTCTTTAACGTCAGCGGCAGCGGCGGCGGGGCCTCCTACTACGACAACGATTTCGGCAAGGCGGTCACGCTGGGCGCCGGCGGGGGCGGCTTCCGCTCGGGCTGGGGCGCGATGACCCTCAGCGGGCCGATCTCCGGCGTGGGGTCCTTCACCATCGTTAACGACGGCGTCATTACCGTGTCCAACACCGCCAACAGCTACGACGGCAACACGACCATCGGGGCGGGCGGCTCGGGCAACAACGCCACCATCCAACTCGGCGCGTCGGAAGTGATTCCTCACGGCGCGGGCAAGGGCAATCTGGTATTCAACGCCAGCAGCGGCGGGACGGCCACCTTCAACCTGGCCGGGTACACCGAGACGATCAACGGCTTGTCCAGCGGCGGGTCAGGCGCCTGCGTGATCAACAACTCCACCGGCAACGGCCTGTTGCGGGTGGGGGCCAACGACGCCAACGGCAGCTTCGCGGGCACCATCCAGAACAGCGGCGGGACGTTGGCCGTGGTCAAGATCGGGACCGGCACGCTCACCCTCAGCGGGGCCAACAGCTACACCGGCGGCACGACCATCGAGGATGGCACGCTGGTGCTGGGGCGGGCTAACGCCCTGAGCACGAGCACGGCCGCGAGCATGACCATCCAGGCCGACGGCGTGCTGGACCTCGGCGGCTTCGGCCAGCAGATCAACGGGCACATCACCGGCACGGGAACGATCACCAACAACGGCGCGTCTCCTGCGGGGCTGGTCTTCGGGCAGGACGGGGCGGACACCGTGTTCAACGGTGTGATTGCGGACGGGACGTCACAGGTCTCCCTCAGCAAGGGCTGGAGCAAGACCTACACGCTGGGCGGCGATGCCTCCAACACCTACACCGGCAACACCAGCATCAACAACGGCTCCCTGGTGCTGGCCAAGACCGTCGGAAACGCCATCGGGGGCAACCTCGACATCGGAGGCGGGGGCGACTACAACAACATGTTCGTCACCCTGTCAGGCAAGGGCGAGCAGATCGCCGACACGGGCGTGGTGACCTTCAACCCGGGCTCCAGCCACAACAGCTACCTCAAGCTGATGGGCTTCGACGAGACCGTCGCGGGCATCAATGACTCCACCGGGCGGGGCGTGATCGAGGTGGTCGAGGGCGAGAACGTCGGTTCGGCCGGTTCGACGCTGATCCTCGGCGGGGGCGGGACCTACAGCTACAACGGGTACATGCGCGACCGGTGGAACGGGACCAGCGGGGCGCTGTCGCTGAGCAAGACCGGCAGCGGAACGCAGACGTTGGCCGGCGGCAACATCACGTACACCGGCGAGACCTCGGTGACAGGCGGGCGGCTCGTTATCACCAGCCCACACACCTTCCAGAGCGCCTTGACCACGGTCGGGTCCGGAGCGGTCGTGGAACTCCAAGCTTCCGGCAACGGGGATCTCCGCGGCAACACCGCCTACGCGGGCGATGGTCTGCTCCTGAAGACCGGGACCGGGTCCCTCAAGTGCGGCGTGTCGGCGGGCACCCTTACGGCCAACCTCTCGCCCGGCGGCGTACTCGATGTGCAGGAGGGCGACCTGAACATCGGCTGGGCCAAGGGCTTCCAGGCGAACAATTACGGCGGGCTGAACATCGCGGGCGGGGCGTCGTATCACATCTCCGACGCCGCCGTCCAGGCGGACTGGCTGACCGGCAGCGGGATATTTAACAATGCCTACAACAACTCTTGGCCGGTCCTGACCATCGGTGTGGCCGGCACGGTGGACAACGCCGCCTACGGCGTGAGCGGAAACACCGCAACCTTCAGCGGCACTCTCGGCGGAGCGGAAGTCTACAACGGCGTGAGCGTCAATTCCTTCAACGTCGTCAAGACCGGCGGCGGCACGCAGGTCTTCGAGGGCAACGGCATCCTTTATACCGGCACGACCGGCGTTAACGGCGGGACGCTGCTGGTCAACGGCACGCACAGCGGCGGCGGGATGTACACGGTCGAAGACCAGGCCACCTTGGGCGGAAACGGGACGATCACCGCCCCGGTCACCGTGAAGACCGGGGGACACATCGCCCCCGGCACGAGCCCCGGCACGCTGGCGGTTGGCGCCCTGATTCTCCAGCCGGATTCGTTCTTCGACGTCGAGATGTCCCCCGCCGCCTGGGACCTGCTCGTGACCGGGACGGTCAGGCCCATCCTCGGCGGGGCCGAACTGAACCTGGACATCCTGTCCTCCTTCAGCCACTACCAGGGCAGCCAGTACATGATCCTCCAGAACGACTCCACCAACTCGATTGGCGGATTCTTCGCCGGGCTGGACGAAGGGGCCAGCATCGAGGTCGCCGGCGCCCAGTTCACCATCACCTACGAAGGCGGCACGGGCAATGACATCGTCCTGACGGCTGTGCCGGAACCCGCCTCCGCCGTGTTGCTGATGCTGGCGGTGCCGGCGGTCGCGGCGCGGGTGCGCCGACGCCTTCGCGGACGTCGCTCATAGACTGTACGGGCCTTGCGGGTCCCGCAAGGCCTGACTTCGTGAAGAAGAAACGGGCGGCGGTCTCCGATGGACCGCCGCCCGTTATCGTCTTGCTTTCCCGGCCTGGGTCTTTGCGCAGGCAGGTCAGATCGTGGCCTCTTCCCACTGCTGCTTGAGCAGGGCGAAGGTCTTGGGGATCTCGTCGGCCCACTCGGTGCCCTTCTTCTTGCCGCACTCCAGGCTGCAGAAGTCCTGGTAGCCGATACGCTTGAGGCCCTTGAAGCCGGGGCGGTAGTTGTGCTCTTCCTGGTTGGGCAGGATGCGGCTCTTGCCGGTGGCCACGTGCACGTGGTGCACCCACTTGCCGCCGGCGACGAAGGCGGCCTCGTCGTCCTTCTCTTCCTTGGACATGTGGTAGAAGTCGCCCATCGTCACCAGCCCGGGGCTGTTGATCTTGTTGCACCAGAAGGCGCCCTGCTCCACGCGGTTGATGTAGAACGTCTCGCCCTTGTTGAGCGGCTCGATCATGAGCTTGCCCTTGCACTTGGCGGCGAACTCGGCCAGCTCGGGCAGGATGTCGGCCAGCACCTTGTCCAGCTCCTCGGGTTTGAGCTTGGTCTGGCCGTTGAACGCGGGCACCCAGATCACGCCCGTGGAGCCGAGCACGCCGCAGGCCTCGAGTTGGCGCTTGATCTCGTCCAGCCCGCGCTTGCGGACCTCGGGGTCCATGGAAACCGGGCGGGCGCCGTTCTGCTTGTCGGCGAAGCTGCCGCAGCACATGGCCGCGATCCCCACGCCCGTGCCGTCCAGGTCCTTGCGGATCTGCTCGGCCCGCTTGACGTCCATCCCGCCGAACTCCAGCCCGCAGCCGCCGAACTTGAGGATGTTCTCGGCCTTCTCCTTGAGGCTCGAGCCGGGAATCTTGCCTTCCTGGCTGCAGAGCTTCAGCACGGCCTTCGTGGCCGGCGCGTCGGCTGCACATGCGGTCTGCGCCATCCGCGACGCCGCCAACACGCCCGCGCCGACTACCGTGCCCTTGAGAAACTCGCGACGATCCATGGTCTACTCCTGTCGCGCCCGCCGAATGCGGACGCCGCCTTGTGTCCAACGTGCGTTTCCGTCGCCGGCTGACACAGCCGCCGACCTGCCTGCCTGTGGGCCGGCCATTTCAATAGAACCGCAACGACTATTTGAAGTCAACGCTTCGGTTACGGAATTGTTGCTCCGTGCCTGCCTGCAGGCAAATGGCAATACCGCGCCGCCGCCCGCGATTGCCTTAGTGGACCCAACACAGGAGAACCACATGAATCGCGTCTTCACGTCCCTGGCTGCGCTGCTGGTCGCCTCGCTCGCCGCCCCCCTCGCCGCCGACGGCCTGCCCAACCCCTTCTATGCGATGGACACGTCTTTCCAGCGCCCGGGTCTGAACCAGGACCAGCAGTTCGAGCTGATCAAGGAACTGGGCTACGCGGGCTATGCCTGGCACGAGCAGGCCCCGCAGGTCGCCAAGGCGACGGCCGAGAAGACCGCGCAAATGGGTCTGAAAATGTTCACCATCTACTGTGCCGCCAAGGTGACGCCCCAGGGCGAGTTGACCCACTCGCCCGCGCTCAAGGAGCTGATGGCCGCTCTCAAGGGCCAGGGGACGACCATTTGGCTGCACATCGGGGGCAAGGGCCCGGCCTTCGACTCGCTGGCGGCGGACGCCCAGCCGGTCAAGGCCCTGCGGGAGCTGGCGGACGCGGCGGCCGAGAATGGGCTCAAGATCGCCATCTACCCGCACGTGGGGGAGTGGACCGCGCGGTTCGCCGATGCGACCAAGCTGGCCAAGGCGGTCAAACACCCGGCCTTCGGCGTGACCTTTAACTTGTGCCACGCGATGGCGATGGGCGAGGAGAAGGACATCCCGGCCTTGCTGGAAGAGGCCAAGGGCGTGCTGGTGACGGTGACGATCTGCGGGGCCGACACCGGCGTGACGGGCGGCAAGTGGGGGCAGCTCATCCAGACGCTCGACAAGGGCACGTACGACGTGGGGATCGTGCTGCGGAAGCTCAAGGCGATCGGTTTTGCCGGGCCGGTCGGCTTCCAGGGCTACGGCATCAAGGGCGATGCCCGCTCGATTGTGGCCCCCACCATGGAGGCATGGAAGAAGCTCTCCGCCCAGGCGGCAAAGTAGATTGCGGACCTGCCTGCCGCAGGCAGGTTGCCGGATTGCGGATTCCCTTTCAGGAGTCGTCATGAATCGTCGAGAGTTTCTTCGCTTTGTCGCGGCCTCGTCAGCCGCCGTTGCAGCCGGGCCGGTTGCGCCCACACTTGCCCAGAGCGACACCGCACAGTCGAAGCGGAAGGCGCCCAACATCGTCTTCATCCTGGCCGACGACCTGGGCTACGGCGACGTGGGCTGCCTCAATCCGCAGCGGGGCAAGATCCCCACGCCAAACATCGACCGCCTGGCCGCCGCGGGCATGACCTTCACCGAGGCCCATTCCGGCTCGGCTGTGTGCAGCCCCACGCGGTACGGCGTGCTTACGGGGCGCTACAGTTGGCGGACGCGGCTGCAGGCCGGCATCGTCGGCGTGTTCGGCCAGCCGCTGATCGCCTCGGACCGCAAGACGGTGGGCAAGCTGCTCCAGGGCGGCGGCTACCACACCGCCTGCGTCGGCAAGTGGCATCTCGGCTGGGACTGGCCCGGCGAGCGGAAGTACCTCCTTGGGAGCGCCCTGACGGCCCAGGGCAAGAAAGCCAAGGGCAAAACCGACCCGAAGGACAAGCCTCAGGACCGGACCGCCCTCCTCGACGAGCACCGCGAGGCGTGGAAGCGGATCTTCTCTCAGCCCATCGCCGGCGGGCCCACCACGCGCGGTTTCGATTACTACTTCGGCACGGACGTGCCCAACTGGCCGCCCTACACCTTCATCGAGAATGACCGCGTCCAGGCCATCCCGACGACCATGCTGCCCTCGCGACTGGTGGGCAACAACCAGGCCAGCCAACACGGTCCGGCCGCCGAGGGCTGGCGACTGGAAGACATCCTGCCCGCCCTGGCCGACAAGGCCTGCGCGTACATCGCCCGGCAGGCGGCGGGGGACAAGCCGTTCTTCCTCTACATGCCGCTGACCTCGCCCCACACGCCGCTGGCGGTCACCGACGAGTGGAAAGGCAAGAGCGGCCTGGGCCTCTATGCCGACCTGGTCATGGAGACCGACGCCGTCGTCGGGCGCGTGCTGGATGCGCTGGACAAGCACAAGCTGGCGGACAACACGCTGGTCATTTTCACCAGCGACAACGGCTGCGCGCCCTACATCGGCGTGCCCGAGATGGAGGCCAAGGGGCACTATCCCAGCGGTCCCTATCGCGGCTACAAGAGCGACGCCTGGGACGGCGGGCACCACGTGCCGTTCTTCGCCCGCTGGCCGGGCGTGGTCCGTCCGGGCTCGAACTGCTCGCAGCTCGTGTGCCTGACCGATCTGCTGGCGACGGCGGGCGAGATCGCCGGTTCGTCCGTGCCCGCCGACGCAGGCGAGGACAGCGTCAGCCTTCTTCCGCTGCTGCGCGGGCAGGACAAGCCCGTTCGCGACTGCGTCGTGCATCACTCGATGAGCGGGCGGTTCGCCATCCGCCAGGGAAAGTGGAAGCTGATCTTCGGTCCCGGGTCGGGCGGGTGGTCGGCGCCCAACGACGCCACCGCCGCCAAGCAGGGCCTGCCCCCGGTGCAGCTATACGACATGGAGGCGGACGTTGCGGAGAAGGTCAATCTGCACGACAAGCACCCGCAGGTCGTGCAGCGCCTGACGGAACTGATGAAGAAAGTGATTGCCGACGGGCGGTCCACCCCGGGACCGGCCCAGACGAACGACGTGGCGGTGCGGTTCCGGCCTCCGGGCTGACCCGGGGTCGGGCCCTCGCCCTGTTGTCTGATGGCTGGCAGCGTGGGGCGCGAGACTGCCTTGCCGTCGTGAGGCTTCTACTCGACCTTCCACTCAAGCACGCCGCCCGAGAAGCCCTTCTTGAGCTGCACCTCGATCCGCAGGGCGCCGGTCGTGACGCTTTGGAACTTCAGCGCGTTGAATTTGTCCGGCTCGCAGCCGAGCTGGCCCTCCGCCTGCACCGGCTTCCACTGGTCGCCTTCGCGGTAGAGCACCCGGGCGGACTCGGGCGTGCGGCACTGCCCGGGCCGGCGGGTGTCGTCGAACCAGTAGACCGACACGCTGGAGACCTTGGCGGGCTTGTCCAGGTCGTACTGCACCCATTCGGTCGTGCCGCGGTGGTCCCACCAGGTGAAGCGGGGGATCTCGTGGTCGCAGGAGTTCTTGGGCTCGGCCTGGTCGCTCAGGGCGGCGGTGCTGTCATTGCTCCAGCAGTGGGAGGCGGTCGCCTTGGCCGACGAGGCGATGGTGGGCTTGGGCACTGCCGAGGCGATGGAGCGGTCTTCGGCGATCCACACGATCATCTCGCCAGGCTCGCGGTGATCCCAGGCGTAGTAGGGCACGGCCAGCAGGTCGACCTTGCGGTCCTCGCCTTCGAGTTGGCGCTGCAAGCCGGTGGTCTTGATCACCGTCACGCCGCCCAGCAGGTCGCCGCGGTGCTCGGTCTTGAGTTCCGCGTCGGCGGGCAGATAGACGTGGTTCAAGCCCTTGCCGTTGTCGGCCGCCTCCAGGCAGTACACCAGCGGCCCGCGCTGAAGGGCGATCCGGCCGCGATCGGCCTCCACGTCCTGGTGGGCGTAGACCCGTCGCACGTCCATGGGCAGGTCCAACTCCACCTTGTCGCCCGCCTTCCAGGTGCGGCGGACCACGGCGTAGCCTTTCTGGAGGTCCAGGGACTGGTCCTTTCCGTTGATCTTGAGCACAGCCGGGCGGGCCAGGGGCTGCTTGTACTGGTAGAGGTCGTCTCCAGGGGACTGGTTGACGCGGGCCCACTCCGGGATGCGCAGTCGCAGCTCGAAGTCAGCCTGCTTGTCCGGCTCGACCGTCAACTCGACGCGTCCCTGCCAGGGGTAGTCGGTCTTCTGGGCCAGCCGGACCTTGGCGGCCTTGTGGTCGATCTGTGCGGTGGAGGCGGCGTAGAGGTTGACGCTGATGCCGGCGTCGTCGACGGCGTAGACGTAGCCGGGCAGCGAGGGCAGGAAGCGGACCACGTTGGTCGGGCAGCACGCGCAACTGAAGAAGGGCTGGCGGTGGTGGTTGCCCTTGCTGGCCAGCGGGTTGACGTAGAAGAACAGCTTGCCCTCCATGTGGACGCCGGCCAGGAAGCCGTTGTAGACGACCCTCTCGACCACGTCGGCGTACCGCGCGTCGCCGTGCAGCAGCGTCATGCGGTGGTTCCACAGGGCCATGCCGATGGACGCGCAGGTCTCGCAGTAGGCGGTCTCGTTGGGCAGCTCGTAGTTCTTGCCGAACGCCTCGCCGTGTCGCGTCGAGCCGATGGCCCCGGTGACGTACATCTTCCGGAGCACGGTGTTCGTGAACAGGCGGTCCAGGGCGTCGATGTACGGCTGCTCGCCGGTGTAGGCGGCCACGTCCGCCGCCCCGCTGTAGCAGTACATGGCCCGCACGGCGTGCCCGACGGGTTCGGACTGTTCCACGATGGGCAGGTGGTCTTGGTCGTACGCGCCGTCGGTCTTGTTGGACGGGACGAGCTTCTTGCTCTCCTTGTCCCAGCGCATTCGGCCCTCCGGGCGCCCGCGCATGTCCACGAAGAACTTGGCCAGCTTGAAGTACTTCTCGTTGCCGGTCGCCTGGTAGAGCTTGACCAGGGCCAGCTCGAGTTCCTCGTGTCCGGGCACGCCGTTGCGCTTGGGCGGCGGGCCGAAGATCGTGTCGATGTAGTCGGCGAAGCGGCAGGCCACGTCCAGGAACGTCCGCTTGCCGGTGGCGCGGTAGTGGGCGACGGCCGCCTCGAACATGTGCCCCGCACAGTACAGCTCGTGCATGACCGGCAGGTTGCTCCATCGCTCGTCCGGCTTGACCAGCGTGAAGTAGGTGTTGATGTAGCCGTCGGGTTGCTGCGCGGAGGCGATGCTGGCGATGATTTCGTCGAGTCGCTTGTCCAGTTCGGGGTCGGGATGCGTCGACAGCGAGTACGACGCCCCCTCGATGACCTTGTACAGGTCGCTGTCGTTGAAGTAGATGCCCTCGAACTTGCCCTGCTTTCTCGCGGCCTTGTCGAAGTTGCTGATCCGCCCGGTCTTCTCGCACCACTCGATGTTATGGGGCAGGGACTTCTCCCGGTTGGTCTGGATCCGCGGTGCCCAGAACGAGTCGGCGATCTTGACCTGGGTGAAGTTCACCCCGCCCAGCTTGCGATGGGGGCCCTCGGCCGCCTGCGCCGCCCACGCCCCCGCCAGCACCGCCGCCGTCGTTATCATCGCCGTCCGAATCATCGCGCACTCCTTCAAGAGGAAGCCTGTGTTCGGACCGATTGTATCCTGCCGCGACGCTCCGGGCCAGAGACTGCCTTGCCGCCGGCGCGTACACTGAACTGCCCCGACAAGCTGGTCAGCCAGGTCCGCGACCTGGCCCGCTCCCGCAACATGATCAGCCCGCCCATCGATATCAGCCGCCCGTCGGGAAGCCGAAACCTATGCAGACTCAGCACTTGACATCGCTGAGACCGGGGGTAGACTATCCCCAGCGTGTGACAGACGGAAGGCGGCGGGGGCCTGTCGGCAGGCAGGCCGCGGCCGACGGCTGGCACCAGACCGTGTCAAGAAACGCCCGAATCCGCCCTCCCCCAAGGCGAAACTTGAACTCTGAGCGGCGGCGGGTCCAGTAAAGGAAGAACCATGCCAGAATCCAGCAAAACACGGAACTCAACCTCGCGTCGTGGATTCCTGAAGACATCGGCTGGTCTTGCCGCAGCACTGGCCGCTTCATCCACTCGGTCAGTCGCCTGGGCGGCCGGCAGTGACGTCATCAAGGTGGGCCTGATCGGATGCGGCCACCGCGGGCCGGGCGCTGCGATGAACGCCCTGGATGCGGATCCGGGCGTGAACCTGGTGGCCATCGCGGACCTGTTCTCGGACAAGCTGGAAGCGGCGTTGACGCAGATCAAGAAGCATTGTCCGGACAGGGTCAAGGTTGACGGCGACCATAAATTCGTCGGGTTTGACGGCTACAAGCACGTCATAGAGTCCAGCGACGTGGTCCTGATCGCGTGTTCCTCGAAGTTCCACCCGAGATACCTGCGGGCGGCTGTTGACGCCGGCAAGCATGTATTCGTCGAAAAGCCGCACGGGATCGACCCGGTCGGCGTTCGCGCCACCAAGGAGGCCGCGGACCTGGCCAAGACCAAAGGGTTGTGCGTGCTTTCCGGCCTGCATAATCGCTATGACCTGGGAGTCCAGGAGACGATGAAGAGGATTCACGATGGCATGATCGGCGACATCGTGTCGATGGAAGTGAATTTCCTGCGGGCCCCGTACGTGGTTGTCGCGCGCAAGCCGGAATGGAGCGAGATCGAATACCAGTATCGAAACTGGTACCATTACTCCTGGCTGAGCGGGGATGACGTGACCCAGTCGCTCGTGCACAGCGTGGACAAGGCCTGCTGGGCCATGAAGGAAGAGCCGCCGCTGAAGGCACACGGCTTTGGCGGCCGGTCCGCCTCGTTCGGAGACATGTACGGGGATGCCTTTGACCATCATTGCGTGGTCTACGAATACGCCAACGGCGCCAAGATGTACGCCAACTGCCGCACGCAGAAGAACTGCTACAGCGGAGTGTCCGACTACATCTACGGCACGAAGGGGCGGGCGTCGCTCTTGAACTACAAGATCACGGGCGAAACGAACTGGGATTATCCGGGACCCTTCGCGAATCCGTACAAGGAAGAGCACAAGGCCCTGTTCGCGGCGATCAGGGCAGGCAAGCCGATCAACAGCGGAAACTACATGGCCAACAGCACGATGGTTGCGGTGCTCGGCCAGATTGTCTGCTACACGGGCAAGCAGCTCGGGTGGAAGAAGGCCATCGATGCTGATTTCGCCTTTGAACCGCGCGACTGTGATTTCAAAACACCCCCGCCCATGAAGCCAGGGCCCGACGGGAATTACCCGGTGGCCGTGCCCGGCGTGACAAAGCTCATCCCCGGGACGTGAAGTCAAGGTGAGAGTGGAATTGGGCGTTAAATGCCCTGCGGTGCAGCAGCGACGAACTCGAATGGGGCCTTCCCCATACAAGGAATTGGAGTATGCGACGTTCCATCGTTGTGGCTGCGGCGGCTGCGGTGGTGCTCGTCGCTTTGACCTCGCCCGTTCGCGCGCAGCAGGGCGGTGACATAGAAGCGAGGCTGAAGGCCTATCTGAAGAAGTTCCCGGACGCCGACGCGAACAAGGACGGGGTGCTGACGTTCGAGGAGGCCCGCAAACACCTCGAAACGCAGCGCGGCCGGAACAAGGACGACGGTCCCGGGCAGGACGACGCGGTCTCCGCGCTGACGGCCGAGCAGTTGGAGAAGATCATTGCCGACGGTCGAAAGGCTGCCGGGAAGAACGGACCGCTCAGCTTCCCCAAGGGCAACGGGCTGCGGGTGGTGATGACCGGGCATAGCTGGGTCAGGCCCGGCGCCAATACGCTGCCGGCGATGGCAAAAGCCGGGGGCTTCGATGGGCATCAGCAGCGGGCACACCTCAGCGGCGGCGGCACGGGGTCGGCAAACTCGATCTGGTTGAAGGAGGTCGGCCGGTACCGCGGCACGAACGCACCCGTCAGCGTCCTGCTGCCGGCGATTGCCACGGGCCAGTGGGATGTCATGACCTGGGGCGGCTACTACAACGACAAGCCCGTGCACTTCACCCAGTGGATGGACGTTTGCCTGAAATACAACCCGCAGATGGTCTTCTACCTTCAGGACGGCTGGCCGCGACAGATCCCGACGCTCGACAAGGCCCCCGCGGATGAGGCCGTCGCGGCTTACCAGCGGAAGTACGGAGAAATCGAGGCGGTTTTCCGAACGATGCTCGGCGAGTTGAAGGGCCAGTACGCGGGCAAGGTGCGGGTCATCCCGGCCGGCAGGGCGGTCACGACGCTGCTGCGCCTGCACTACGAGAAGAAGCTGCCGGGCGTTGACTGCGTCAGCGAGCACCTGGGCGGCAAGGCGGGGGTCTACCGGGACGGCGGGCACCTGTCGAGGCAGACCGAGCCGATCGTCGGTTACCTGTACTACGCGATGCTCTACCGCCGCTCGCCGGTGGGGATCGAGGGCTACAGGCCGCCTGGGGTGAGCAAGGCGCTGGACGCTATTCTGCGGCGCACGGCGTGGGAGGCGGTGACGACCAGCTCGTTGAGTGGCATCAAGGACGAGGATGGGAACGGGGTGGCGGACGGGGAGAAGACTGGAGACTCGAAATCCAAAACCTCCCTCAGGTCCTGACGCCCAGTGGAGTCCAATCGGATTTCCTATCAGCCGCTCACGGCCCTTCGGTGCACCCGGAGAGCATGAAAACGGTCCGTGAGATACCGGTACACGACGCGAGCGCGGATCCTGTGTGCCGCGGCTGCGTCGCCTGAGATGTCTGCCTCGCCGTGGCCTCAGCGGGAGCGGCGGAGTCGCCGGCGCATCCGCGCCGCGACAGCCGGCACCGCCAGCATCAGCAGCAGGGCGGAGGCGGGCTCGGGCACCAGGTCCAGGCGCAGGGCCTGCCCGCCCTGGCCCCAGTCCACCAGCGACCATCGCCATTCATAGTGCCCGTAGGCCGCGCCCGAGCCGTCCAGGGTCAGGTCCTTCACGTC
>Ga0116149_1001616_pt1 | contig 26902 bp, 27 predicted proteins | sample AD_UKC057_MetaG_FD_89787 | JGI IMG/M metagenome (GOLD analysis project Ga0116149, IMG submission 89787) | Active sludge microbial communities of municipal wastewater-treating anaerobic digesters from USA - AD_UKC057_MetaG | ecosystem: Engineered > Bioreactor > Anaerobic > Digestate | place: USA...
CCAAATATCTTTAAATCATCAGTCATTTGATTATTATGCATGACATTATGTAAAGCTGCCATTGACACCATACCATGAGTTGTAGAGATTTCATTCAGTGGGCCAAAAATAAAATAAGGTTTGTTTTCCATTATTAACCTGCTTTCTTCTTTTGAAAAATATTTAGTCTGGTGCTTGTTGTTGCCATTATTTCACCGGGAATTTGCCAATCCATAGCCTTATAGAAAGGTTTAATGATATTGACAATCATTCTTTCCTTCATTCTCATCTTATCAACTTCAATTTGATCTTCTAATTCTTGTTCATATTCAGAACCGGGATTCCAACTAATAACATTATAGTCATCAATCTTCATATTAAGTTGGTTTAACTTTTTCCAATTTTTAACATACACATATTTAATTTTACCAAACAAGAGTTTGTCAGCTTCATTCTTGGCAATATGATCATTAAAAATAATAGCTCCACGAATCTGAGCAGGAATTGTTTTTTCATATTGGTCGGGTCTTTTCATACCAACTGGCAATCCCATTTCTCCAAGAGTATAGACTTCATCAATATTCTTAACTTCTTCAAGAATTCTTTTCTTAATATTGACACGACTTTCAAAATTCAATAACATGTCAATTACAGATGAAAGAAATTCTTTTGTTGGTTTCGGAACATCAGACCTGCGAATAGCAATACCCTTAGCATGAATCTTATCAACTTTTCTTCCTTCTTCTTTGACAATATGAAGCACATAATGTTTTTTGCTAGTAAACAATCCAGAAATACCAATCCATTCCTGTTTGACCGAAAGAAAATTATTCTTTTCAGATTTCTTATAGAACATGATGGATGGCAATTTCTTTGAAGCATTGTTTATAAATGATTCACATTCTTTTGCAAAAACATCTATCTTGTCAATATCTTCATCGGTGTAATTGTCAATTTTAAAATCGGGAAAAATCTTTTCAACTGTGAAAATCATTGAGTCCGTATCAATTGTAATAATATGGTCTGTTGTTTCATCAAAATTGAATTTCTTATTGATATAGTTATTCAACAGAACAGAAGCACTTTTAATAACAAATTGTCCACCAGTAGTAATAGCTTCAGCAATACGAACATCAAACAATCTAAATTCGTTCATTGAAATAACGCCATAAGTTGAATTGCCAATTACCTTCATAGCATTTTGAAGTGTGTCAAACCCGGCAGCCTTTTCTTCATTGCCATCTTTTAACATTTCCTGTTTTAGTTTTTTATACTTAGCTCTGCCTTCTCCAACTTCCGTCACGATTTCAACCATTAATGGCATATTCACATCATGGGTTGTTATTAATCCATTTGGACAAACAGAATAATTATTTTCATGACACCATTTTGTAAATTCTTTATGAGACATTTTGATACGTTCATCGTCTTTTATCAATCGAATATAAATACCATCACCCATATCTGATTTTGGAGGAGTTAGAAATTCTGATTCTGGAAACAAATATGACTTATCATAGTAAAATCCAAAATTAGAATTGACTGTCATTTTATTTAAATGAGTATAATTATCAACCATACCAATAATTGTTTCAGGTGAAAGATTAAATGTTCTGATAAGACTTGGATACAGGGATGCATAATCCAAGTCCGTAATTATTTTCCATCTTCCCTTTAGTGGTTCTTTGACAAAAGCTCCACAAAATTTCTTTTTCTCCATACGAGGTTTCTTAGATGGCAAGACCATTTTTGACCCGTTTTCTCTTTTGACGGCCACCTTCCTAAGAAAACACCCATCAACCACATGAGACATTTCGAAAATATCCGAGAAATTGGCCAAAGAAATATTCCTGACGGCTGCAGCAAGGATCATAAACTTTTTAATTTGATCAAGAGAATAAACCAATTCAACATCTGAATAATTATACAAACAAAATCTATCAAAATCTTTTCGATAAAGTTGAACCAAATCCCCTTCATATTTCAGTTTTCCACGTTTCAAAATTTCAAAAGAAACGTTGTCAAGTGAATAGCTTGAAAGTTCCGTATCATTGAATTTTTCCGTTAAAAGTTTGTAGTCAATAATATCCACTCCGGGAATAATATCATCATCTTCCACAGTTCCACCATCTTGAACAGCTTTCATGACACGAAATGAAAGTTTATTAAATGGGGAAAATCTCTTAACACCTTCCAAATCAAAATGATCAAAAACTTTACGAACAATATATGGAATGTCAAATGAAGTATTCCAACCAGTTGCAATGTCAGGCATATTTTGAACCCAATAATCAAGAAAATCTGACAATAATTCTTCATCATCATAATACAAACGAGTATTAACATTGTCTTTACTGAATGGAATATTTTCTTCCTGAGCCATCTGATTCATCATATCTTCAAGAGGATTCTTTTTGAGTTTCAATTCCCATTCCGAATTTGGAATTAAAAAGAAACATTCATACATTTTGGTATAACTATCATAGACGGTTATGGCATTAATAGGATATTTATGATGTTCCCAACTAGGAAGAATGCCTTCATTAGCATTAACCTCAATGTCAATAATAAATATTCTTGGCATAATATCATCTGGCCAAACTTCATTTGAATATGTATCATAGACATATCTTTGTTCTGGTTTCAAATCACCTTCAGCTAATTTAACATTATGTTCTTTTTTATACATAGACAATTCTTCCATTGAAACCATTTTCTTTTGATATCTTTTTGTTGGGTCTACAAGTGAAACATATTCCCCTCTTGGATTTTCCAGAAATACATAATGTGAATAGGATTCAACCATTTTAAAAAGATCAAGTTCACCTTTTCTACGATAAAAGGTTGTCATTTGTTTCTGTTTATCATTATAAAGAAACTTTACAGGTAAAGTGTTCAAATTGGACATTTAACCAATCCTCCCTTTCATAATCCTCTCCAGTATACCATATCTGACAAGTTTTGGCAAGCGTTGAAATCTCGTGGTTGCCAAAAATTAAGAAGTGTGATACAATGTATGTATCTTGAGAAATTGGAGGTTCTAGAACATGTTCCACAATCCATCTATTCATGGCATCGTTGGTTTTGAAAACGTTATGGAAATGATTCTGGAATTCATGAATGACGACCGAGATAAGGGTTATGAAATTATGATCGGCACGGATAGCCAGCCACACAAACACTATACCCTGTATGTCGAAACCATTGCCGTTCATAGAGAAGGCAAGGGTGGTCGTTATTTTTACCGCAAGACAAAAGTTGATGGTAAAATTGAATTCAAGAATAGAATTTTTACAGAAACTGGATTGTCTCTACAGTTAGCAAATCAGATTACCGAATATTTAACTCAAAATGTTTATGATCTATTTGTAGAAAATCCTCGTATTGATCTTTCAATTCACGTTGATGCTGGCAAGAAAGGTAAGACAAGAGAAATTCTAAGTGCTATTACCGGTATGGTTGCTGGGTCTGGTTTTCAGTGTAGAAGCAAACCTGACAGCTTTGTTGCCTCAACTATTGCAGACAAACATACGAAATAGGAAAGAGGGATGCCAAAAATGGTATCCCTCTTTTTTAATATGAACCAAATTCTTCTTGACACATTTGAGCAAGTATTTCTCCGGGATTTTTATAAACAAGATCACTTTCTATTTTGATTCTGATTTTTTCACCGTTAAAATCTATTTCTTGTTCATTTGGAAATTCCCATTGATATTTTTCATCTTTCATCATTAATGATTTTGCATTCGTCCAACATTCATTTCGACCTGACGTTTGAAATTGATCTGTTGTCAAAAGTTGAAATCCCAATTCAGTAGGATCAAAATACTTATCAATGAATTCCCCAACATTTTCAATCATGAATTTCAGACCTTGAAGTCTTTTATCTTCTCCAGAAAAACAATCTCTCAAGCTTTCAAGTTTATCGTCCAAATTCCAATTTGGCTTGTCTGGTGTTCCAAATCCCGTATCCATTTTTGAATTGGCCAGTTCGGATATTCTTTTTGAATCAAATTTCAAATTTTTAATTTGATCGTATGACATATCTAAATCTAGATTCATTAATTTACAACAAGCCGACAAATATTGATTAAATTTAGCAAAAGATAATCTAGTTGGCTGATCGACTATTTTAACACTCCATATATCATCTTTGGGGCATGCCCCAATTTTAGCTCCATTAATCGGAAAAACATAATGAGCTATCCCATAAGATGTTGTTATGGATTTTTCACTTGCACAAATGAATGATTCAGACCTTTTTGGAAATTCTGCCCATCTAGGATCATTATCTAAAATGACAGTATAAAAATTTCCAATATTGATATGATCTTCACTTTTTCGTTGAATACCAGATGAAATGAAAACAGGAGAAGATGAATGTTTAGGTTTAATACCACGATATAGAGCATGATATTTTCCAAACGCTTTTAACATTTCAGAATACTTGGATGTTAAAAGATTTTTAATTTCTTGATAATTCAAAACCACTGAATCCATTTGTGGTTGATTTGTTATTTCTGATTGGATTACATCAAGATCACTTGGTTTTATCATTTATTTACACCTCAAAATCTGGAAATATTTCATTAAATAATTCTTTTTCAACAAACAAAGAAGGACTTTCAAACCATACTTCTTGTTCATGAACCCCATGCAAATTTGATTTTAAATCAGAAAGAGTTGCAACTTTAAGTTTCAATATTTCTGGAGACAAATATCTTTTAAATACATTAATCATTTTCCCATCATAGTGAATTAAAAGATTTAATAATGTCTTTTGAAAAGTAGACAATCTTTCTTTTTCTATTTTTTCTGGATCAATTGTTAGATTGACAAGGTCATCATAAGTCATATATTTAAAAAAGATATTTGGGTCATTAAGTCTAATAAACTTAACAAATTGATTCATTACCACTTCTAAATCTGGCGAGGAACCAGAATCAACTTTTATTTTAAGGTGCCAAATATCATCACTATCACAGATACCAACTCTTGTTCCATTTTCAGGAAAGACATAATAAGATGTTTTTGCCATGAAACCTCTTTGACCTTTTAATAGTCCAGCATGACAAATGAAACTCCTGCTTCTCTTTGGAAATCCTTCAAAACTTGGGTCATTGTCAATCATTAAAGTATAAAAATTACCAACTTCTTCACACGATTGTGATACTCGCTCAACTGGTTTTTGAATAAATGGTTTTTCATATTTTGTTGAAAATGATCTTCGAATAGATACACCTTGTTTTAACAAATCAAAAGCTTCTGAATATTTTGATTCCAATAATTTTAAAAGAGATTCCTTTTCTAAATTCAATTCTTCCATATCTGGATCATCATTGAGTCTTGAAATGATTCCTAATTGTCTGACAAATTTATTCATAATTAAACCTCTAAAATATCTTTCTTAAATGATTTTATTTTTGAACGAACTGGTTCACTTAATTTACCATAGTTTATTTCCTTGATAGGATAAAGATAGATTTTATCAGTGTTCCCAATTGGGAAATCGTCAATATTAGTTAGAATGCTCTTAATCTCTTTTTGAGGTTTAACTTTTGTAATGTATTTTAAATATGATTCAATAAAGTTAAGTTGAGTTTCAAATTTCATAATATCGGGCATTCGATATTTGCCAGATAATATACCATCATGAATATCATTAAAAGAAATTTCTTTTAATTGATTGTTTTCATAAATCATATATGAATATCCATCACCTGCAATTATTTCAAGATTGTTTTCAATTGAAGACAAAATCCTATCAACTTCATTATCTTGACTTTCTTCTTTCGATTTAAAAGGAAAAATTTCTAATAAAAATTTCATATTTTCATCATTGAAATATAGAAAAACACATTCACCTTCAATTGCAATTTCATTACTAGAATCATAATTATCCTCATTTGTTTGATAATTAGTTAAGGATTCATTTAATACCATTCCAAATTTATCGGATGACATATTTTCTTTTACATATTCAACCAGTGATCCATCAATTTTATCCCAACTACAATATTGAAACATTTTATATAATTGAATTTTTATCATTTCATCCGTTAAAATTTTATTTTTTAATTGATTCATATATTTAAAATTATTTTGAATTAATAACTTTCGTGGTGATAATGGTCTGTCAGAAAATCCTGCACGAAGTTCATCACTTACTTTTTTAAGAACCTCAAATTCATTCTGATGTTCTTCAAGAAATTTCATAATTTGAGGGTATGATCGCATTTCTTCTGGATTTTTCCCACAGAAATAAAAAGCAAATACATTAAATCCTTTCGTGAAACTTATTAGAGATATTTCACCAACCTGAACAGTCCAAATATCTTCTGCATTATAAACAGCAATTTTTGAATTATCCGATGGAATTACAGCATAAACAGCTCCATATTCATTAGCTAGCTGACTACTTGTAGTGCAAATAAATGATTTAAGTCTATTTGGAAAATCTTTAAATTCTGGATTATTAATCATGAAATAGTTATAAAATCCAAATCCACCCAAATCCTTTTCTTCATTTTTAGAAATTCGTTCTATTGGTTTCAAAATGTAAGGGCGATCTATTCTTTTTTTCATTCCACGATAGATAAGTGGACAGGTTCCATGATTAACAGCTTGAACAAATCTTTGGCAATTTTGTTGAATATATGATCTAATTTTATCATAATCGTTTGTTTGAATATCAACTTCTTTAACAAAATCTGACAATATTGAATCTAAATCAACAGGTCTTACTTTGTTTGATTTAACTGCACCCCAAGCTTTCTTGGCAGAAGTTTCTTCATCATCACCATTTTTTAAACATTTATCATAAACAGTTTGCCATTGATGTTGTTGTTTTTTATCTAAATTTTTTAAGTTTGGATTTGTCCCAGGCATAATAATCCTCCATATACAAAAAGTGAGTATGAAATTAATCATACTCACTTTTAATTTTAGTTTCCAGTATTTTTCGAAAGATGATTTTTAAGAAATTTATAACTTCTTGATAAATTCCCAATCGTCGATTCAATATTTATCAATTCATCATTAATTTTTGTTGATAAAGTTTCAGGTTTTTCTAGACCACTTTCAATATCATCAAACATCTTTTTCATGTCCTGAATTGAATTCATAGAAATATTCATGCTCGTAGACAATTGATTCAAAGCATCAGAAGGAGAATCAAATTGACCAAGATTAGTTGGTTCCTGAACTTGATTAAATTCTTTTTCAATTGAACCATCAAATTTCTGTTCTATAGAGAGGTCTTCTTCGTCTTTCATCAAATTCTTCTCTTCTGACTCTTCCACAATAGAATCAGCCATTTCAAAAAAGCTTTTCTTTTGATCTTCCGGTTTCATTTGATTATATTTCTGACGACGTTCATAATATTCCCGTTCATCATCCGCTTCAATTTCAAGCTCTGGAATTCCAGCACTGCCACTCTCTTGTTGATTTGTTTGGGTGGTTTCTGCGGGATTATCCTGTTTTTGTTCTCCCTCATTGACCGTCGATGAGGGTTCTGGCTGTTTTGACTCTGGCGATTCCGGGGGTTTCTCATTAATGATTGATTCCATTTCATTCATCAAACTATCAAAATTTTCTACTCCGGTATTTTCATTTGGCATAGTTAAGTCCTCCGTTAGTAAATTTCTTTTATGAGATATGCTAAATCTCTCATAGTTTTATCTTCATGGCGTTTGCAGAAGATTTTAAATTCCTCTTCTGTTAATTTAGCATTCTCCATAACAAAACTTTTGAATGGATTCATGTTTGTGTAATAAAATGGCATCCATTTTGGAAAATAACATTTATGAGATTTACAAAAGAGGAAATATGTAATTAAATAATCCATTGGTTCAAATTGTCTAGACATTCGAATTAATTGTTCAAGCATAATTCTTGTTGGTTCATTGTATAACAAATATTTATTGACACAATAAACAATAAATCCTAATTGACTTGGAGTTGTATTTAAAATAGGTTGAAATAATTCTCGAATTTGTTCAACTTTTGTATTTTTATCTCGAACCAATTCCATATATTTTGTAATAATTTCCCAAGGATTAATCTTTTCATCTTTATGAATCTCTTTTACCTTTCTAGGTTTCTTTTCACTTGATTCTGATTTTCCTTTTGTAATTTTTACATTTGTATTTTCCTCTACATTCTTAACTTTACTTTTCTTTTTTTCAGGAGGTGAGGGAGTTTCTTTCTTGATAACTCCCTCTTTTTTCTTCACGAAAGGACTCAAAACACCCATTATTAATCATCCTTTCTTAGATTTTTACTTTTGAATTTTCTTCGAAACAAATCATTTTGATCAATACATTCTAGAATTTGACATACTCTCCCGCTAAAGCAAAGAGCTTCCTTTTGAAAGGTATATGTGATTTGAAACAGTATTTAAAATATATTCATTGTTTTCTTTTGTTTTCAAAAATACCGTCTGTGATAATTTGGAAAGCTTATTCTTTTCCATTATGCCCTCCTATAGCAATTCAATAATTTCGATTTCCCTATAAAAATCAGATGCATCCAATTCAGCGGAACCAATAGAATCCTTCTCATTTTTGTGGCCACCACCATTGAAAAGTTCCTTGGCCACCCTATAACCAGTATCTCCCTTTGTATCATCCAAAGACAACTTTGATTTTCCAAAAGGATTCACATTCAACACACAACGACGATCATTATATTTCTTCATGCTTTTCAAATCATAATCATCAAGATAAAATGCCCAATTTGATTTATAAGGAGACTTTTTATAGTAATTCATTTTACCAGCAACAGACCACGAAACAGAACGTGCCAAATCAAATGGAGACGAAATAACAAAAAGTCGAAACAAGTCTTTTGGAAATTTATTGAATCGAATAATAACATCAAATACGGCACAATCAGAATCTTCTGGATAAACAAATTGTTTTACAATTCTTTCTTTTTCCATGTTATAAACTGAAATCAAATCATTAATATGTTTATCAGAATTGATCAAATTTAGGAATGTAGTTATTTGGACAACATTAATAATTGGCCTGTCTAGCAAACTGGAAAAATAATTTTCGAATCGACTCTTAGCTTTTTGTAAAGCATTTTCCTTACCGTATGATTTTGTAAGTTCATCAATTTGTTCTTTGATTAAAATACTTTCACCATTTTCAAAACAACATGTCTTGATAGTTTTGAAGAAAGATGCAGCTCCTTTTGTGATAGTTGTAATCTTTTTCTTAAAGATATCTCCATCATTCAAAAGAGAAATACCATCTAAATCATCCAAAATATCATCAACATTCTTAGAAACGTCAAAAGTGTCTCCAATTAATTTGATTGTATAAAGTAGTTCGTTTTTATTTGGAACAATTATATCCTCAAAGACTTCCTGATAAATCATTTTCATAACAATGGCAGACATAATACCATCACCATCATTATGATATAGTGTGAGAATCTTTTCATATCCTTTTTCTTTAAGAACCTGTTTAAACAATGAAACAATTTGATCATATGATTCAATTAACATTCTCGTATTACTTGAGTAAGGAGTATCATAAAATTCTTCTGTCATGTGATGATCCAAGAAGATTATTTCTTTATCAATTTCATCCAATGAAAAACTATTATCAACAACAACTTTCAAAATATTTTCATTTTTAAATTGATCAGATAAATGATCAGGTTTACTAAAAGAAGAAATTTCCCAAAAATAACAAGGATTAATATTTGATTCCTTATTGGGTTTCTTTAGATTAACAAGACACCCACCAATATTCCTTAATTCCTTATATTGAAAATTATCAGAAAAAAAGTTTAGTCTAACTGCACTCACATCTTCCATCCCGTATATCCTCCCCTAAATCCAAGTATGACTATTATACCACAAAACAAGAAAGGTGGCAAGCGTTGAATGCCTGCCACCAATCATCTACCATGATGAAATCTCTTCCATCATTTCTTTTAGATTATCCATTCCCATTAATGTTTTATGTTTAAGAAAAGTGTCAAATACTTCTGTCATTAAACTAGCTTCTTTATTTGGATTGTTAGAATTCTTTATGGCAAAATATTTTGGAAAATGAAGATTACTATTATGAATATACTTTGAATCAATTTTTTCAATCTTTTGCATGATTTCATAATTTTTCAAAATTGACTTTTTAATTATTGAACAAGGATACGACTTTCCTTTTGTCATATACTTATGATATAGAACTTGCAATTCTCTTTTTAAAAGTCTCGGATCAAAAAATAGAATCCCAAACACATTATCTAACAAATAACTGTCAATACAGAAATAATCAATTGGATAAGTTTGATGAAATGGAACTGCTTTATTAGCAGTCCAATCAAATTTTTCTTGATTTTCTTTTTCTTTTAATGTTGCATAATACATATTATAACTTTGAAACAATCCCCTAAGTGCATCAAATTTCATATAATCTTCATTATCTTTTAAATCAAAGACAACATTGGATTCAATGGAAGATGCTAAAAAAGGAAATCCTTCTGATATTTCTTTGACCATTTTATTCATTTTATTTATTCACACTCACATATCTTGGATATTTGTTTTTAAATTCTGCATCGGCATTTTTTTCAAAAAAGACAGCTTCATTATAATCCCAAGGAACAGAAGTAATAGTATATGGGAATTCTAATTCATCAAAAGGAATACTATTGACAGCAGCAACCAATGAGGTAAATTCCCCAACGATTCGAGCAAAACCTTTTTTACTACAATGGCCCCAAACTTGCCAAACTTCTGCATTTCTTGAAACAATAACGTTCGTGATATTAAATTCAAATTCATAACAATTATTTTCCTTAATATAATTCATACATTCATCATAATTGTCCTGATAGAATTTATTCTTTCTCATTCTAATCCCTCCAATCTAATATCCATTGTGGTTTTTAAATCAATTTAACTGTTGATATTCCATTCTTTTTAATAATTTCAATGGTTTTTAAATTGACAGATTGATCTAAAATTTCTTGTGGAAATGTTGTATGCGTGACGATAAAAATATCAAGATTATGCCTCTTGTGTATATCAACAAGAACGGCTACACATTGTTTAATACCCATCATGTCTAAATTAGAAAATGGTTCATCTAACACAAGATATTTTGGCATATTATGTGAAGAATGTGAAACAAATTCAAAGAAAGCCAAACATAAACTCATATCAACTCGTCTTCGTTCACCACTACTTAATAACCAATAAGGAATTAACTGTTTATCTTTTAAAAATACCGGATCAATATTTGAATCTTTATCAATATCAATTGTGCCAATCATTTGACCATTAAAAACTTTATTCATGTAATACTCGAACATGTCTGAAAGAATGACAATATACTTTTTATAAAGAGCGCTCCTCAACGTGCTCTTTGGGTTAAGTATATCACTAAAGTAATTACTTGGCAACCTCCAATTCGTTCGAATGCTAATGGCCTTATTTATTCCATCTAACTTTTTTTCATATTCCGACTGATTATCAGTTTGCCCAACAGAATTAGTATTTTTCAATTCCTTTTCCCATTTGGTTATTTCTTTTTTAAGAGATTCATATTTTGTTTTTAGAATTTGATGACTTCTAGAAACAGATTCCTTTTCTTTTTTAATTTTTGAGAGTTTGGTTTCGGTTTCCTTCTCTTGTTTGATTACAAGTTGAATTGATTTTTGTAATGTTTCAATACTATTAGAAAATTCTTGAATTAATTCATCCATTGATTTTGAAAACTGATCAACATATTTTTCATCTACCAATTGAAAACATTTTGGACATTTTGATGATGAAAGTTTTTGCAATTCCTCTTTTTCTTTTTTATGTTTCTTAATGAGTGATTGAAAATGAAATTCTTGTGATTCAAAATCAGATTTTTCTTTTCTAATTTTTTTGAGTTCACTTTCTAGTTCATTTATATCATTGTCAAACTTTTTTAATTCTGGAAGTTTAAATCCTTCTTCCTTGACACTGTTCAATTCTCCTGTCAACTCATTAATTTTATTTTGTAGAAATTCGATTTGAATATCTTTATTCTTCTTGATCAATTCCAAATGTTCAATAACATAATTTCTTTTTAATTCCAAAGATTTTAGAATTCTTTCATTTACTTGAGCAAATGTTTTAGCTTTAATGGAAAGTTCATCTAAGAATTCCATTTCAATTATCTGTTTGATTAAATCTAATCTATTGCCATAATTCAAATACATGAACCCTGTCGTATCAGCATAATTGACAATACACTGTGCAAATACATCAAAAGAGATATTCATAAATTCACGAATATCTTTATCTGATAATCTTTTAGTTCGTTTAGTAATATCTTTTTTATCATGATTCACTTTAACACTGTTAATTCCTTTTTCATTTCTTGATCTAGATATTAACAATTCGGAACCATCTTCAAGAAAATAGGAAATTTCATTAACCATGTCATCTTGACCTTTACGAATGAGGTCATCAATTTTAACCTTTCCTTTTCCACCTCTCAAGGGTTTTCCGAAAAGATTATAGCTTAAATTTTCACATAGAAATGAACTTTTTCCAGCTCCATTCCTTGATTCATCAGAATCTTCCGATTGATCATAATTCTTACCAACAACAAGAAAAATGGAAGGTGGTTCGTCATGAGTATTATGTAATTTCAAATCCACCTTTTCAAAAGATAAAAAGTCTCGAAGTTTCATTGATTTTATTTTCATACTTTCTGTCTCCTAATATAATCAAACATTTGAATATAGGAATCTTTTTTCTTTTCATCAATATTATCAAATTCAAAAATAAAAGACAAGATATTGTTTTCATTGACAATTTCATATTTTCTATTAAAAAATTCAGGACTTTGATTTGAATCATTATTTGAAGTTGATTTTTCTTCTTCAATGATTTTATCTAACCTAACAGAATCAAAATACGATTTTATCTTATTAATCTTTTGAACTTCGTCCATTGTTTTATAGTGAAAAATAATTCTTGTTCTTGATAATTCAGATTTTGTTTTTTCTACCATATATTTCTTAACATCTTCCAATGAATAGAATTTCTTGAAAGTATAGGTATTTGGATTCTTAATCTTTTCATAAGACAGTGTTTGTGTATCAATCAAATAAATAAATTTGTCTTCTGTTGAATTTCCAAAGTCAATATTCCTACAAGAGCCAGTGTAAATGACTTCCTGATTAGGGCCAAATGTTTTTGGTTCATGAATATGCCCAATAAATGATAAATCATATTTATATGTTTCAATTATATCTTTGACAGATGGTAATTTACCAACTGTTGATAATATCATTTCTTTATTCATATTAACATAATTAAAATCACTGATTTCAAAATGTCCAAAGAGAATCTTTCTATGAGATTCGTGAAGATTAAATGCCATTGATTCAAGAATATCAGAAATGTTTTTACAATATGGCACAAAAACCAATTGTGTCATTTCTTCATGTATAGTAATCCAATGAGGAGCATCTATTACATTAACCCTATCATAATGTTTCAAATGATTCAAAAGACTAATTCTTTGAGTATCTTCAATTTTGTTATGTTCAATTGAATCATGATTTCCTACTAAAAGAATTAATTGACTCAATTGGGCAATAGTGGCAATTTCATCTGAAAAGAATGTCAAGGCTGACGATGTAATTGATTTAGGGTCTTCAAATAAATCACCACCAAATATTACTAGATCAACTCTATTTTCTACAATCTGTTCTTTAATAAATTGTAGAAATTCCAAACACTCCCTAAAATCAGAATTAGATACTGAATTCGTTTGGTTTGGAATATGTAAATCTGTAAAAAACAATATTTTCAATCTTTAAGACACCTCAAATCTATTCTTCATACGGAATATTTTGATCAATAAATTTATTACTTCTTGAAACAATTTGTTTCAATAACATAATTTCTTTAAGGAATGATCTTTTAACTCTCCTATCATCTTCTGTTCCATCCAAATAACAATCAACAGAAATGATTTTCTTAAAATTCTTTTCATCAAATTCAATTAACGTTGATAATCCTTCTTCAATCGTATTATTAACTTCCATGAAATAAGGAGTTTCCAACATAGAAAAGTCAATAATTTTTTGATTATTTAAGAGCTTTTCAAATTTTGATTTGTTCCCAAGAATTGTTTTCTTTACTCTATTTAACAAAGCTAAATCTGATTTATCACCTTTTTTATTACTAAGATGTTCATCTACTTTAGTTTGAAGTTCTTTAATAGAAGATACCGGCCCAATGATTTTAAACAGTTTAATAACTGTTTTCCATCCAAAACCACCGACGCCTTTAATATTGTCTGCCGTATCTCCGGTAAATGATTTGGCAAAAGCATAAGCCTCTGGCCAACAAAAACCATCTAACCCTTTAAAAAAGTCAGAAAAATTCTTTTGAGTAATGAGAACATTTGGATGATTCCAATTATTCATAACAACATCATCATCAAAAAGTTGAATAAAATCACTATCACTACTTCCAATGATATATTGAACATTTTCCAGTCCAATTGTTTCTTTGAGATAATTAATAACACTATATACAATGAAATCAGCTTCCGTATTTTTATTTTCAAGAAATACAACTGGAAGAGCTTTCACAAAAATTTTCAACAATTCAATTTTTGATTGCATTAATTCCTCTTCTGAAATACTTTTAGCCTTTTTTCTATTGCCTTTATATTCAGAATTAATAGCTAATGCACGAACGTTTTTACCAGAATCACAGGCAACAAAAGTGATAACTGGCTTATATTTAATCATGGCTTCAACAATTCTAGGAAGAATTTTATCAATATAGGTCATAATGAAATCATTTTTATCTTGATCTTCATCTAATCTATAATATCTTTTAACAAGAGAAAAATAGTCAATGATTAAAATATTATTCATTATTTACCTCAATAGTTTTCAATTCAAGAATTCCATCAATACCTTTTATCAAAGAAATTCTAGAAGTAATATTGTTCTTTTCAAATAATTCATTTAGACAATTGGTAAAAGAATGAAGGTAAAGTTCCCACGCATAATCAATATCTTTAGAATCAAATTCATCAAATTTAATATTGATATCAACAGAACCGTCTTTATTTCTTTTGGGATGATCAAAAAATTGTTCACAAAATTTAGTATTTATAAGATCAAGAATGGGACGAATTCTTTCAAGTTCTTCTACCATAAAATTTTCCATTATAGAACCCCTTATATTTAAAAAGGGTATAGGAGTATTTTAACCCCTATACCCCGAATCAATTACACGCTAGCAACAACGTAGATATATTGTTCCCCATCTTCTTTAGAATTTGGTTCAATGATAATTACACTTGGAGAAACAAAGAAAGTGGCATCATCACAAATCTTTGAAGACTTTACTTCCGACATTATGTTAGGCAAATGTTCTTTGTAAACAGCTTTGAAAGGTTTATCACACTTTACTTTACCAAAAGTATAGGCAACCTTTGTCTTTGTATAATCTTCACCGATAATTTCAAATTGACCAGTCTTTTTCACATCAACAATAAATTTATCCTGTTCTGCCAAGACCTTGAGAGAACCAAGGAAATCAGAAATTGTTTCCATGTCAAGAGTTGTGGTAAACTTTTCATCATCATCAACATCTTCATTAGCCTGTTTAATAAAATCATAAATCTCTTCAACAGAATGTGGCACTTCTGTAATTTCATCAGTTTCCAAAAGTGTCAGAACAGTATCAATTTGAACATCGCCACTTTTGTTCAGCTTCATGGCATGAATATACTCATCATAAAATTCAATGGTATTGAAAGAAGTAAAAATCTTATCAATAGACTTATCAGCCAAGAAATTGATTACAAATGGTTCATCAACTTCAAGGTCTTCAATTTCTTTCTTGAAGGAAATTATATATCCAAAAGACGAAGATGTTGCTTCAATCTTAATACAACCATTCTCAAATCGAAGAGGAATTGAGCCAAAAATCTTACTTGGAACCATTGAAATAAAATTACCAATGGATTTAAGAATATCGCCAGAAAGGGTCAGTTTAGCTTCACTCATTTATTTATTCCTCCGAAGGCTTTAAAAGATTAATTTCATCTGTTTGAATCAAAGGTTTTTCATTGGGATTCAAAGACAAAAGATAAATAATTCGACCATTTTCATCAAGTTTAACACCCTGAACAAAGAATGGAGCATAGACCTTATCACCAACTTGATACTTAGGCATGTTTGACTGATCTTCGATCAAACAATACACTTTGCCATCAATCAAAATTTTAGAATCCTTATTAATATTCGGAATTTTTTTTGTCGTCCAGTGAAAAGGATGAAACTCCTGAAATACTTCATTGAATTCTCTTTCTAAATCATTTCTATTCATTTAATATTACCTCCTGCGTTTTGTCTTAGATGTTTTAATACTTTCATCAAAATATATTGTTTTCAAAACATTAAACTTGTTTGAATACTTTTTTCTGTAAAGTTCCTCATTGTCAAAATCAATTGTCATTATTTCTCTGACAAATACTTTACGTTCATAAATCATTCTTATAGATTGTGAACGTGCAATATATTCATCTTTTCGGATATTTGATTCCATGAGGAATATTTTTGATTCACCAGTTTCTAAGTATCGTTCAATGTTATTGTCTCCTTCCGATATCAATTTTAGTGTCCAATCAAGAAAATGGAAAGAAAATCTTTTGATTAATCTTTCCATGGCATGACCATAAAATGCATAATATTTTCCGTGATAAATCAAAACAAGAACTTTATTTTCAAGGATTGGAACCTTGAATTTGTCTAAAGATATTTTGTTATAATAATCAATAAGTTCGCTGAAAGTTTTGATTTTCATGATGCCCTCCAATCTAAGATGTTTGATTCCAGTATACCACAGATGGGAGGGTTTGGCAAGTGTCATTATTTAATGATCTCTTTAATGGTTAAAATTGTTGACAGAAGATTCAAATCTGTATCATAAACAGTTGTTGCTTTTGACATCCCTTCACTACAAACAATTACTGCATCTGCACTTTCATATTTTTCAATGAGATACTTTGCCAATTCGGTATAGATGGATTCGTCATACAAAGACTTTTTCAGAAGTTCTGAAATTTCTTTAATATTTGTCATATTAAACAGTTTAGTAAAAAGTGATTTGTATTCATCAGAAGTGCCTTTAATAAAGGAAGTGCTAATTTCTCCCATTGAAATAGCCATTGATTGAAGTTCATTCCAAGTGCCCCTAAAATCAGGATACTTTTTCTTTACAATAGCTGCTACAGCATCAACTTCAAAAGGAATTTTTTCTTCTTTAAGCTTCTGACAAATCTTTGTGCAAACTTCTTTAATAGGTGGTTTAATTCGGAAATTCAAACATCTACTTTTAATAGGTTCAATCATTCTCTCAATTCGATTACATGCAAAAATAAATCTACAAGTTAATGAACCCGTCTCTAAAATATCCTTTAGAGCATCCATTGCTTCAGGGGTAAGTCTATCAGACTCATTGATAATAACAAGTTTGATTTGATTCTTAAATATTCTTCCTGATTTAGCAAATGGAATAATTTTTTCACGAATGTTTTCAACCTTGTTATCTGCACTGCCATCAATATAACAGACAGTGCAAGGAATTGCATTTACCAATACATTAATGATACTTCCCTTTCCAACTCCCGCACTTCCATAAAGCATCAAATGTTGGGGCAACTTCTGTTCCTCAATAATCTTTTCAAAATATGTTCTCAAATCAGGTTCCAAAATAAGATCGTCCATTGTCTGTGGACGATATTTTTCAAACCAAACATCATTAATCTTTTTGTCTAATTCCAAAGCATTCATTCAATTTCCTCCAGTCAGGGTTTTTGTTCCAACTCTTTTTCATTATATCACACCCACCAAAATTTGGCAAGCGTCAACTTTCCTTAACTTCTTCGGGGTTGCCAAAACTGGATTTGTGTGGTATACTGGTAGAAACAGTTTGAGACCCCGAGGTGAATTTAATGGAAGATGTAGAAAAGAAACCGAAAAAAATGTATTTTGATGAAAAAATGGCTCAAGAATGTATTCTTCGATATCAAGAGAGTAAGGACATGAATGATCTTGCCCCATTATACCATCAATTTGTGGCCCAGGCAAATGGGATGTTGAACAAACAATTTTATGCTAATGATTTGATTAAGGATAATCGGGATGATGCCATTGCTTATGCTATCTATGAAATATATAAATCTCTTCAAAGATTTACTTTAGAAAAAGGCAAAGTATTCCCATATTCAAATAGAATTATTAAAAATACTTTTCTCATGTATTATCAGAAGTTATTGAAACACAGTTGTGAAATGTCTATTCATGAATTGCAAAATTCTAATAATGATGAAAATTCTGATGATGATATTTTTGGATATGTAAATGATTTTGAAAAAGACCCTGTTGTTTGTAAGTCTGGATACTCTGGCAATCCTATTAAAATCTTTGATCATATAGGGCCAGAAAGTGATGAAATAAATATAGAAGATATGCAATTTGTCTATTTTTATTTTAAGTCAATTTCAGATAAGTTAAATATATTACTCAATGATAAAAAAGAATTGAATTCTTTGATTCTTGCCATTCAAGAAAATCTAGAAGAAGAAATCATACCATCAGAAACAAATAAAAAGAAATCTATTACAAATCTCTTTCAAAAAGAAGTTTCTCTGGAAGCTAAATATAAAGCTATTTTTAAAGCAATTCAAATGAGTATTCAAAAGCTATTAGATTGGATTACTGATAATTATAAAATTGATAATACTAAATCTGTCTATAGATCAAATGCTTATTTAACATTGCCAAAAGCATTAATGAAAAAGATTACATTTATAAAGAACAATATCTTTAAAACAAATTTACCTGATTATGTTAAATCAGAAAATTTAGTAAGTGTAATGATGTATATTGATAAAAACTATTAAATATCATGATTTTTCTAAATCAAAGAGACAAACAAGATTATAGTGCTTATAGAGCACTTAGAGAATCATGTGCTCTTTACAATAGATTAATTCAAAAGTATTTTTGGCAAGAAGGTAGAAGTATTAAAGTGCCAAACATTGATAAAATTCCTAATGGATTAACTCTTGGAAAATATTTAATATCTGTAAGTGAATGGAAACAAATAATTCAACTTCAAGTATTTATTGATGAAAAAAATGTTTCATTGTATGAATATTTAAGAGTAATTATTTCTAATTGGCAAAATATAAAAACATTGATGAATATCGAACATAACACTCCTTTGGCAAATATGGTTTTGAGTGTTAAATTTTTTGGATTTTATCAACAAATGAAAAATGCTGAAATCAAAAAGTTGAGATATTTAAAAAAGAAGGGAATTAAAGAGGCCGATGAAATGTTGTCATGGGCCTCTTCTATATATGAAGTAGATATTTCCAATTTGAAAAAGATTCAACATCAACATTCAGAATTGAAATATAAAGAAATTGTAATGATTTTTCAAGGTGAATTTAGTAAATGTTTTCGAGATTATGTTTTGAATGGAACATCTAATAATACTACAGAAGATTCAAAAATTCGATCAAGTTTGACCAAACAAAAAATCAGTCTTGCCAATTTTGACGATTCATGATATCATTGAGGAAGGTTTACAAAAATTGGAGGATATTGAATGACTCATAACAATACAGTTTATGAACCAGACAAATTTGCTTTTACATTAGATTTTCAAAGGGAAGTAATTATTGCTTGTTTACAACATCCCACATTTATGTTGAGATTGGGAAGTGAAATTAGTCCACTTCATTTTGAGGTGGACACGTATTCTTTATTGTTTGCTGCAATTAGAAAATTCTTTGAGAAGTATCAAGAACTTCCTTCTAAGATTGCTTTGGATAATTTCATTCCTGCCAAAGTAAAAACAGAAGAAGTTGATGAACTTATTGAAACGGTTTATAATTATCGTGATCTTAAACAAGGTGAACTTGATTTTATTCAAGATAATGTTTTGACATTTGTTCAACACCAGGCAATGAAAAAGAGTATTGTTGAATCTATTAATGATCTTTCGGAAATTGAAAAATATCCAAAGATTAAGGAACGTATTGAAGAAGCATTATCTGTTGGAACTGATATTTATGAAATGGGAACAGTAGCTTATGATGAACAGGAAATATTAACTCGTCATAAAGCTAGATTGGAACATACCGACTATTTAAGAATTCCTACAGGATTTTCAAGACTTGATGAAGCATTGGATGGTGGTTTAACAGAAGGAGATTTGTTTACTTTTCTAGCTCCTGCCAAAGCTGGCAAATCAATGTTTCTTGTAAATGTTGGGGCCAAAGCATTACTTGAACAAAGAAATGTTTTACATATTACTTTGGAAATGTCAGAAAAAAGAATTATTGATAGATATGATATGAGACTTCTTGGATTAACAAAGAATGAACTCCTAATGAATACGACTGTTCGTAGATTAAAAGAATTACAAAAAGATTATCTTGGAAAATTAGTTGTGAAAGAATGTCCTCCTGATGCTTTTACACCTGATCAACTGTTGATGTTCATTAAGAAACACCATTGCGTTACTGGTTTCTTTCCTGATACGGTTTGTGTTGACTATGCTGATATTATGGCACCAACTAGGAGATATACACAGAAAAGATTTGAAATAGACAATATCTATTATGGATTGAAACGAGTAGCTGAAGAATTGAAAATCAGACTCGTGACGGCTTCTCAAACAAATAGGGATTCTGTTCGAAGACTTGAAGAGGGAGAATTAATTGATATGGCAGATGTTGCTGAATCTTTTGGTATTGTAAGAATTGCAACTGTTGCTGTCAGTATTAATTGCACTCCTGCTGATAAACGAAATCATAAGGCTAAATTGTTTGTAGCTGCTTCTCGTTATGGGGAAGATGGTGGAGCATTTAATGCCTATATTGATTATTCAAGATGTTTAACAAGAGATTGGTCAAAAGAAGATGGCCCTTCTGGAGATGAGGAAAGCAATGAATAAACAATTTATTCATCTCACAAAAGAACACTTGCCAGTAATTAAAAGATTTATTTTGAACAATATTCAAACAAAGAACAGTTCGGAACATGATAAACTGATTGTCAATTGCCCCTATTGCCAAGATACAAAGTTTCATGGTATAATTAATCTTACATGGAACAATTTTTATTGTTTTAAATGTAAGGAATCCAAAACCATTTTTAAATACTTCAAGGATTATGATTTGTTGGATGAATTTTATTATATCATGGCAGAAGACTTAGGTGTTAGTCATTATGACATGGCAAGAATAATTACTTCTTTAACAATTCAAGAATACAAAGAAAAAACTGCCAATAAAGAATCTAATTTTAGTAAATTCATTAATGATTACAAACTACTTCATATTTCAGAAGTGTCAAGTGCTTATGAATATGCTCTTAAAAGAACAAATGGTGATGTTGAAGAAATTGACAATTATTTTGTTGATGAGAATTATATTTACATTCCTATCATTAATAATTATGAAGTCAGTCATTTGGTAGGAAGAAAATATCATGATATTGGTAAGTCTCCGAGATATTATAATCTTTCTTCTAAAGACATTGAAAAGTATCATTTTAGTAAACCTTCTGAATCTTTTTCTTTTTTGGATGAAGTTGTTTCAAATCCAAAAACAAATGTCCTTTATATTACAGAAGGATATTTTGATGCTTATAGTGTTAATAAATCCATGAATGATTATGTTGCTATTTCCCTACTTGGTAAAAATCTTTCAAAGAATGGATTGGAAATACTTAAACATAATTTTACACCATTTACAAAAATTAAAATTGTTCTTGATTCAATTGAAAAAGATAAAGGAAATGTTGAATCAATTTTGAATTTGTCAAAAAGATTACAGTCTTATTATCCAGATACCGAAATTGTAGTATTAAAACATTCTGACCCAAATGACATTTTTACATCAATGGGCCCTGATCATTTGAGGATAATTATGAAAAATCAATCCACAAGAATTCATGATTTTGCAATACAGAATCAAATTAGGATTCCGAAAGGAACTGCGTCCAATGTCAATCTTCGAAAATTTATTACTGACTGGAAATGAAGAAAGGTTTATTAAAATATGGAATAAAAAATTGAAAAAACGAATCGTATGTGATTCATCCTTTAATTATGCAGTTAATTCAGAAGAGTTTTTTATGGAATATTTAAGAAAGATCAAGTGGAAGAAATCGGTTTCTTTTGATGAAAATACCATTATCATTATTGAAAATGGTAAGAATATGCAACTGTATTATTTTAAAAAGGAGGAATTTTATTACGAAGAAATTTCCATTTATTCGAAAAAGAAATGGATGAATGTGATTTTTCAATTTACCAATATCATTACAAATTTTCCAATTGATTTAACTCAATGGCCTAAAAATAAGAAATATCTTCGATATGAATTGATTAGGAATTATTATACTGGATCAACTTCACATTGTTTCTCTTCATATAATTTATGTCCAATTGACAATTATCATTGTCTTCTAGAATCAACACTAGTCAATGAAATATTTAATAGACGATTGAAAATAGGTTCTTTATTGAATTTCACATCAATGATGTTGAATTATTTGGAATCTGGTGTTGAATTGGAATCAACAATTTTAAGACCTAAAATCACTGTTTCAAATTATGGAAGATGGTATTTTAGTGGTAGTGATAATATTCAGAATAGTAAGAGAGCTAGAAAATATATCAATGACAAAATTCTTTCTACTGGAAAATCAATTATTAAAATGGATTTAAAAAGTGCTGAACCAACATGTTTGGCTAAGTTTACTGGTTCAAAAGTATTGCCTTTTCTTATTCAAAAAAGATATGAGAATCCAGAACTTTCGGACATGATTAAATTTGTGTTGAATAGTTTCATACATTCTGGCAATGACCCCGAAATTATCTTTGAAATGGTTCAACATAAATTTGGTGTAAAATACACTTCCAAGAACTTCAACGATTTACAGGAAAATCTCACCTCTTTACAAACTGAAATTTTGTGGTATAATAGAAAAGTAGGCAGGGAGTATTCGACCAAGTTGCACATTCATGAAGGATTGAGAAGAATTGTCAATCCTTATATTTGTCTATTGAATTATCAGGACTATGAAAAGGATATTTGGAAAGAACATTTAAAATACCTTCAAGGACATGTTCATGATCAGATTATTAAGGTTGCTTTTAATATGAAAAATTTGTGTGGGTTGATGCCATCTTATCTAGTCCATGATGAATTGGTTTATGTTGGGGATGAAAAAGTTGTAGATTATTTAAATGAAACGTTGTTAAAATTGAAAATGGTTGGAACAATTACGATGGTAAATGATAGGGAGGAAATATAATGGCAGGCATTAAAGATCGTTATAATTCGGTGTTAAATAGGTTGAACCAGGCAAAGACTTCTTCTGAAAATAAATCTTCTTCAAATAAAGAAGATCGTCTTGAAAGACTATACCCAAAGAATATTGCAGAACATAAAGGTGTTATTCGAATCCTTCCACAGAAGGATGATCTTTGGTTTCTTGAATATAAGTTGCACATGTTTCAAGTGTCTTCTGGATGGAAAGTTGCAACATGTCTTTCTTCTACCAATAGGGAAGGTCATGTATTAGGGGATTGCCCACTGTGTTCATTTATTGAAAAGAATAGACTAGGTAAAGATATCTGGAAGAAAATTGTTGCTAAAGATAATATTGCTTCAATGGTATTCTCATATAAAACTGGTAAGAGATATCAGTTTACTTATTCTGATATGTTCTTGAGGGATATTCTTTCTTTCATTAATGAAAATATGAATGATGAAGATGTAGAAAGAATTGAAACGGAAGGCTTTGATCTTTATGTTGGCACCTCGGACGAAGGATGGCCAATTGTTGAGGATGTTAAACTTTCCGATGAATCTTTTGAAGAGTTGGGCTTTACAATGGATGAAATTGAAGACCTTGAGACAGTTTGTTTCCCCAATAAAGTAAGTCCTAAATTGATTGAATACATGGAAACTATGTTGAGTATTTTTAAGAAAAGCTTCTGCCCTGATTTGGGTGATGGTGATAGTAAAGGGAAAACGGGTTCTAAAACTGGTAAGAAATTGGGTAGTGGCAATGTAGGAAGTCTGATGTCAAGAGCTTCGAAAATTTCTAAGAGTAAACCTTCTCGTGAAAGTGATGAAGATGAATCTTTTGAAGAATTGCCAATGGATATGGATGAGGAAATTTCAGCTACAGAGGAAATGATGGCATATCGTGGAAAGAAACCATCTAGAGCTAAAATAGAAGAACAAGAAGAACCAAAGGAAAAGAAGAAACCTGGCAGACCATCCAAGAAGGCAGAACCAAAGCCTAAAGATGAAGATGTTCAGTCTGATGATTCTTGGCTTGAAGATTTGAAAAAAGAAATGAAGGAGTAATATCTAATGCCAAGACTTAAAAAGAAAGTTGCAGTGGCGGAAGTTGATTCTTCCGCCACTGATGAATCTATTGTTGAAACCGCTGAAGAAATTGTTCATGCTGTAGGAGAGAAACCAAAACGAGGAAGGAAAACTGCTAAAACAACATCCAAACCTTCTGGCGATTTTGGTTCGGCATTGGACAAATTTCTTGGAAAAGCCTATCCAAATTCTCTTATTACACAATTGAAAGATACGACCTTTATGGATACTGGTTTACCTGATTTTAATTTTTTCATTTCTGGAAGACCAAGAACAGGGGGCATACCCCTAAATGGTAAAATTACAACGTTCTATGGGCCGGAAGGAAGCGGCAAAACAAGTATGATTGCAAGGCTTCTGAAAGTAGCCATTGAACAAGGGGTATTACCTGTCTTTCTGGATACTGAAAGGGCCCTTGAAAAAAGACGTTTTGCCCAACTTGGTATTGACTGGTCAAAAATTAAACATTTGTGGCCTACGTGTATTGAAGAAGCATTTGATATTGTTGAGAAAATTTCTGAATTGGCAATTGCTCATAATGTCAATGATAAAGGTGTTTTAATTGTATATGATTCACTTGCAGGAACTTTGACAAGTGATGAAAATGAAAGAAAAATGGATCAAGTTGAAATAGCTTCAGCTGCAAAAGTCATCAATCGTAATATGAAAAAAGTAAAACGTATAATTGAAAAAGCTAATGTTGGTCTTGTTTTAATTCAACAATCAAGAATCAATATGCAAGTTATTGGACACGCTGATAAATATAGTTTGCCTGGTGGACAGGGATTGAAACATAATTCAGATGTTCTTGTTCGAATTGCAAAAGGAAAACAAGATATTGAAGGTCAAATTGTTAAAATTTCAACACCAGTGAAAAATCGACTGTTCAAACCACGTCAATCTATTGAAGCATATTTTGATTATATGAATGGATTTACTCTCAAACAGTCTCTTGCTAATTTTGCTAAAATAATGGTTGATATTGGTTATATGAAAAAGGCTGGTGCCTATTGTTATTTTGCCAATGAACCGGATGATAAGTTTTATGCAAAAGAATTGTATGAGAGACTTCAAGGAATAGATGAATTAAATCAATTAACAGAAGATGTTGAAAACTATATTGATGCTAATTTCTTAGAAATTAATAGATTGATTGGTCAGGAAGAAATTGAAGACCCTGAACATCTAAATGAAATTGAAGAAAGTAGTTCTAAAAATGATGAAGATGAAGATTCGGAGGACTAATTAATGTCGGACATTACAATTAATAAAAACATCCATAGAGGATTTAAGGTTCTGGGCAAGATTCCGAATTTGTATACTGAATTTGTTCATAATGATGCTTATCGGAATTTGCTACTTCATGATATGTTGAAGATGCAATATTCATTGGTAAGGAATTATCTTACTAAAAGATATATTGACTGGCTTCATGTTGATTCAGAATTTAAGGGATTGCCTTTTTTGAATCATTACTATCGTAATTTTTATTCTACAAATTTTCAGGCTCTTCATGATGAATTATATGAAGTTGACAATGCTTTGAGTAATCAACAGTATGATAAAGAAAAGAAATATTTTTTAACAATTGAAGAAATTGTTGATGTTGCTCATTTTATTTTTCAGTATATTGATTATATTGAAGAACAAAGATGTATTCTTTCTCATGAAAAGAGAGATATGATTAATAATATTTGTTTAAAAAATCTAATTGTAAATACTCCAGATATTTATAATTGTGTTCATGAAACACTCGAACGAAAATCTTCTCACATTATTCAGGAAGTTCATTCATTGCCCGTAATAGAAGATAATAATTGGCTTTGTATTTCCGAAATTTGGAAAACCCTTCAATATATGCATCTGGAAAATAGAACATTCATGAGGTATATCAATTGGAAACCTTGGAAGAATTATCCAGATGATCATTATAGTATTCTTATTCTTTCGGGAATGGAATATTCAACAAGAAAACTTTTTGAACATTTGATTCGAATTTTCCATATTGCTTTGAGGTTAATCCCTGAACATTATAATCAGTATGTTGAATGGTTGTATGAAGAGTTTCCAGAGTTTGAAAATCTTCATGTTGATAAGAGCAAATCCGAAATCGAATTGAGTATTACATATTCTATTCTATATGCTGCTTATATGGCAAAGAATTTGGAGAATCAAAGAAGACAAATTGATGATCCAAAATATAAAGGTGTCATGGTTGAGTATGTAAATTATTGTCCTTTTGGTTTAAAAAATCTATAAATAAAAAAGGGAGAGGAATTATCCTCTCCCTTCTTCTTTAATCTTCCAAATGACTAACATCAAAAGCTTCATAGGCAATAGGTGGAGTGATGATAGAAACAGGATGACCGGGAACATGAAAGATGTTTTCTTTCTTTAAAAGAAAATAGAAATGACTTTGAGTTTCAGCTTTCTTAAAAAGTTTTTGAATTATTGGATGGCGATGA
>Ga0116149_1001620_pt1 | contig 26859 bp, 18 predicted proteins | sample AD_UKC057_MetaG_FD_89787 | JGI IMG/M metagenome (GOLD analysis project Ga0116149, IMG submission 89787) | Active sludge microbial communities of municipal wastewater-treating anaerobic digesters from USA - AD_UKC057_MetaG | ecosystem: Engineered > Bioreactor > Anaerobic > Digestate | place: USA...
CCCGCACCCTACCGTCCCTTCCACGAGGTGTACTGGCCGGGCCCCAAGTGGTATCGCTGGTGGGACTTTGGCAACGGCACGATGTCCGATCTGGGCAGTCATTGGAACGATCTGCCCTGGTGGGCGCTCAAACTCGATCATCCGCTGACGGTCGAAGCCGAGGGCCCGCCGCCACACCGGGAGATCGCGCCGGCCTCGATGCATGCCGTTTACACGTACGGCGTGCGCGGCGACCTGCCGCCCGTGACGCTGCACTGGCACCAGGGGACGATGAAACCCAAACCGCACAGGGACGGCACGATCCCGAAGTGGGACAGCGGCGTGCTGTTTGTCGGCGCCAAAGGGATGCTGTTGGCGGACTACGGCAAACACGTCCTGCTGCCAGAAGATCAGTACAAGGACTTCAAGGCGCCGGCCCCGTTCATCCCGCCCTCGAAAGGCCACTACCAGGAATGGATCGACGCCTGCAAGACCGGCGAGCCGACGACCTGCAATTTCCTGTACGCGGGGCCGCTGACCATCGCCAATCACCTCGGCAACGTCGCCTTTCGCGCCGCCGCCAGGCTCGATTGGGATCCGATCGCCCTCGAAGCAAAGAACTGCCCCGCCGCCTCCCCTTTCCTCCGGCGCGAATACCGGCCGGGCTGGCGCATCGGGTGACCGCGTTCACTCATCCTCAGTGGGTGCCGCTTGGTCAAGCCTCAGGCGTCGGCCGTGCCGTACGTGCAGAACGAAGACAGCACGCTCGGTAACCGTGTAGAGGACGCGATAGCGCCCCACGCCTTTCCCATAGACGAGTTGCCGTATTACCAAGCCGAAGTGCGCACTTTCGGTCCGCGCCACGGGATGCCTGTGAGGCAATCGCCCCAAGCCTTCGATAGCTGCGAGCAGGCCCCAATACCAACGTCGCGCGGCCTCGGGGTTGCGGGCCTGAATCCAAGCAGTCGCCTCGTCGATCTCGGCCGCCGCAGGTCCAGCGATGTGGACCGGGCAGGTCACGGATGGGGGATGCGGCGATCCGACCCAATCTGCTTGAACACCGACCGGGCCGGACGGTGATCACCCGCCTGAACCGCCGCGAGACCGCGGGCGACGCCCGCGAGCGACTCCAATCGATCAACCATCTCCTCGAACGCCGCGGCGTTCTGAACCACCACGGCCGCCCTGCCGTTCACCGTCAGCAACTTGGGGCGGCCGGTGCGAGCCAGAGCCTTGAGTTGTCGACTGGTATCGCGGCGAAAGGCCGTCAACGAATCGGTTTCCTGAAGACGGACGAGACTCATAACGCTGCGAATTTGCACCGTTAAAGATGCGACGTCAAGCAGCCGGTCATGGCGTCAGAGTTCAGAACACGATGGCCCTTCTCCTCTCCTGGCCCGGCAAGCGCGGCCTCCTCAGAATCGCATCAACGGATTCGTGCGGTCGGCGAGCGGGAAAGGCACGCGGCTCCGGGTGCGTTCGGACTCGTAGACGGCGGCCACCATTTCGATCGTCCAGCGACCGTCCTCACCGCTCGAAAGGGCGGGCGAGCCGGTCTCGATCGCCCGAATCAACCCCTTGATCGGATGCCGGGCATGCTCGGGCCAGGTCCAGTTGGCCGGTTCCGGGGCCGGCTTCCAGACGGGCGCCTGGTCCTTGTGGGCGAAGAACGGAGAATCGAGCCAGACGAATCCCACGGCGGATTGGTAGGCGAGGATGCCCTTGGTCCCGAGGATCTCGATGGCCCACTTCTCCCGTCCGCCCACCGAGGTGTTCCAGCCATCGTCGCGCTTGACCGAGCTCCAATGCAGCATCAGGTCGCTCGGGAAGGCGAACAGGGCGTGGATTGTGCTTCCGGCAATGAGGATGGGCTCGCGTCCGCGCCCTACGTCCGCGCGAGTGATCGGGCGTCCATCCTGGGTGACACTGGCCTGGCACCAGAGCGGATCGCCGAAGTAGAAGCGCATCAGGTCAAAGTCATGCACGCCCAGCACCATCAGGTCTTCGCCGCCCACGCGGGCATCCTGTTTCCCGTGGATCTCGACCTGCCGCACCTGCCCGATGAGTCCCTGGTCGAGCAGGGCCTTGGCCTGGACGAACTCGGCCGTGTACCGCCTGTTGTGGGCGACGTGGATCGGCACGCCGCGCGCACGCGCTGCTTCGAGAATCGCATCGGCGTCTTCGACCGTTTCGGTGAACGGCTTCTCCATGAACACCCCGCGGCACACCTCGATCGACGCCAGGGCCATCTCGCGGTGGCAGTCCGGTTGGCGCGGCGCGATGCTGACCAGGTCCGGTTTCACCTCGCGCAGCATGGTCCGGTAATCGGCGAATTGCTGCTTGGCGCCCGAGCGCGCCGCCGCCCGTTGACGGCCCTCGGGATCGGGGTCGGCAACAGCCTCGACCGAGACGTTGGCCAGATCGTTGAAAACCTGGTCGTAGCCGTGCCCGTAGTCGCCTCCGCCAGTGCGTCCGATCACCGCGGCGCGATAGTGGCGCGGCGACGCCCCCGTCTCGTCCGCACGTGCGATCGGCATCAACGCGGCCGCAGCGGAGAGGGCGGACGCGGCGCGAAGGAATTCGCGGCGATTGGTGTTCATGTGGAGCGTTGACATTCAATGAGTTCGTGGTTCTTTGATTCTGACTGGCCGTTGAGGTGTTGTCGAGGCAGGAGACACGCTTGGATGCTCATGGTGTAGGCCGCGTGCCCTCACGCGGCGCAGACTCGATTCCCACCGGCGCCATCCGGATACACTGTCTTGCGCTCGGCGCGGGCCTCGGCTAACACAGGGGCACGCCGCATGAATCGCCCGACCATGCTACGCGCCTTGTTGGCCCTGATCCAGGCAGGTTCCGTGCTTGCACCGGCATTTGCCGCTCAGGAAGGCGGCATCGCTCCGTTACCTCGAGTGAATGCGGGCCGAATGTACCGCCAGCGTGTCTGGACGCGCGAGCACGGCCTGCCCGACAACCGCATTCTTTCCTTGCTCCAAACGCGCGACGGTTACCTCTGGATCGGGACATCGAAAGGACTGTCGCGCTTCGACGGTCTGGACTTCGCGGTGATCGACAGCGAGACAGTCCCGGACCTCGTCAGCGAAGAATGCACGGCGCTGGCCGAGGATCCGCGAGGCGGCCTGTGGGTCGGCACCACCGAGGGCCTGGTCCACCTGGCAGCCGGCGACTCCCAGCGGTTCACCACGAAAGACGGCCTGACCGATAACCGGATCTTCGCGTTGTGCTGCGCTCGCAATGGCGACCTGTGGGTCGGCACAGCGACGGGCCTGAACCGCCGCCGCGCCGGACGGTTCGAGGCGATTCTCGTGTCCATGAACCAGTCCCGCTTCAACTCCTACGACCGGGAAGTCCGCGCGCTTTTCGAGGACGCCGCGGGTTGTGTCTGGTTTGCCAATCGGTCTTGCGTACGGCGATGGGACCCAGTCACCGATCAGGTCAAGGAAGTGCGATTGCCAGGAAAGGTTCAACTGGCAATGCAAATCACCGGTGATGCCCACACCAACGTCTGGCTGCGGGGGGTGTCGATCTTTCACTGCACACCCCAGCGGACCGTGACCACGTTGCCTGACATCGACCTGCAGACGCGTTTTAACAGGACCCTGGGGATGGATGAACATGTCCAGGCGCTGCTTGCCGATCGGGCCGGCCACTTGTGGCTCGGCTGGGAAGGATCGGGCCTAACGCGCTACCGGGATGGCGAACCGGTCGAGTTCGGCCTCGACGACGGTCTCTCGGACACGGGCATCACCTGCCTGCTCGAGGACCGGGAAGGGAACCTCTGGATCGGCACTCGATCCGGCGGTTTGAACCGCTGGCAACCGCGGCGTTTCACCGTCTATTCCGCTGCCGATGGCCTCCCCCACGACGACACCCGCGTGGTCTATCCCGCCCGCGACGGTGGCGTCTGGATCGGAACCGAACGGGGTCTCGCCCTGTGGCGCGATGGGCAGATCCTGCCCAATCCGATTCCCGCCATTCTCTTCGATAGCCGCATTCGATCCTTGCACGAGGATGCCAATGGCGCGCTTTGGATCGGCACGATGGACTCGATCGAGTATTGGGCGAATGGCCGACTGACAACGCATCGCTGGTCGGAGCCGGTGGATACCGATCGAGTGCGCGCCATGATCGCCGATCGCGCCGGCAACCTGTGGGTCGGACGCAGCGCGGGCTTGACGCGGTACCGCGGCGGACAATGGACCCATTTCACGAGGTCCGACGGTTTGCCACATGATGACGTGCGCGCCATCCTCGAAGACCGCGTCGGACGGCTCTGGCTCGGCACCTACGGAGGCGGGCTCTGCGCGGTCGCGCCGACCCCGACATTCCAGGTTCAACTCATCCTGAGCGCGACCAACGGCCTGAGTCACAACTGTGTCTATGCTTTGCACCAGGACGACGAAGGCGTGCTATGGGCTGGCACGCACGAGGGGCTCAATCGCATTGAATTCGCTCCCAACCAGGGCAGCCCCGCGAGTCCCAGATGCAGCGTCAGCAGGTTGGATGAACGCAGCGGGTTGCCGGATGACCTGGTCAATTCGATTGTCGAGGACGATCTGGGCCATCTCTGGATCGGGTGCGACCGAGGCATTTCCAGGGTCGCCCGGACCCAACTGAATGCAGTGGCGTGCGGACGGGCAGCGCAGGTTCAATGTGTCGTCTACGACGAATCGGACGGGTTGCCCACCGGCGAGTCCAAGGGACAGCGCAGTCAACCGGCGGCGTGCAAGACGCCCGACGGCCGGCTCTGGTTCGCCACCGCCAAAGGCGCTGTCGTGTTCGATCCCGCCCAACTCATCCAGAACGATCTCGCTCCGCCGGTCCATATCGACTCGGTCGCCACCGGCGATGAGAGGCGCATCAGGCTGGCTGGCCCCCCGTCTCCCCATGTCGCGCTCCCCCTCCTTGCCTCGCAGAGTGGGTCAGTAGCCCAGTTGCTCCATTCCCATATCCCGGCTCCGAAGCTCGGCCGTGCGGCCCGGCTCGACATACACTTCGCCGCCCCCACGTTTCGCACCCCGGACAAAGTCCGCTTCCGCTGCCGCCTCGAAGGGTGGGACCGGGACTGGGTCGACGCCGGTACGGAGCGCGTGGCGCGCTACGTCAACCTGCCTCCGGGCGCCTATCGCTTTCAGGTGCATGCCGCCAGCAACTTCGGGCTCTGGAACGATGCGCCCGCCGAAGTGTCTTTCACCGTGGTCGTGCCTTTTCTCGAAAGACGATGGGTCTGGGCAGCCTGCGCGCTCGTCGCGACCGCTCTGGCCGCAGGGGTCGTTTTTTGGCGCTACCGCGAACTGCAGCGGATTCACGATCTCCAACGCCAGCACGCGCTGGATCGCGAGCGCGCCCGCATTGCCCGCGACATTCACGACGATCTGGGCACCGGCTTGACTCGGTTAGCCATGCTCGGCGAACGGGTCGCGCGAGAGAGCGGCGATCCGGCGATGCAGGCCACCGCCGGGCGCTTGGCTGGCGAAGCCTCGCTCCTGATCGATAACCTCGATGGCCTGGTCTGGTCCGCCGACCCGAAGCGCGACCGGCTTCCCGACCTGTTGGCCTTCCTGCGTGAGCGCGCCGCCCTGTTCCTCGCAGATGCCGGAATCGCCGCGGACCTCGATTTCCCGAACTCGGCTCCCGAGGTTCAAATCGGCGGGTCGGTCCGCCGGGCCGTTTACCTCGCGCTTGCTGAAGCCCTGACCAACGCCGTCCGCCACGCCAGCGCCAGCCGTGTGGCTGTCACCGCTCGGGTGCGTGACACCGAATCATCGCCGAACCGGTCGGAGGAACTGCTGATGCTTGAATTGACGGTCGAGGACGATGGATGTGGTTTGAGCGCGCCTGACGTCGAGCCGCGCCTGGAAGAGGAGGCGGACGCCGCGGCGCGGAATCGAACGGTGCGAACGAAGAATGGGTCCTTCGAGGCGTCCGCGCAGGCAGGCCCTTCGCCGCGCCAGGGGTCCCGGGCGGGCGGCGGAGGGCACGGTCTGCCGGGTATGCGCGCGCGGCTCGAGGGATGTGGCGGAAGTCTCGAAATTCACAGCGGCATCGCGCAAGGCACCACCCTGGTCATGCGCGTGCCGCTCATTCCGAAGACACCCGAGGGCGACCACTGACCACTGATCACGACGCTTCCCACAAACCTCGAAACGGAGAGCGGTGCTGAAGCGCCGCACGCAAAAGGCGTTGCCTCTTCGCCTGCGGGCGTCGGGGCCGCGGAGCGTATGGATTGCGGCGGTTCACCGCCGCTGTGAGTCCATGCTCACTGTACAACTCACGACGCAACAGGTCGCTCGCGATGAGTCTCCTCCCCCTTTTCGGAGGGCCAAGCTCCGCGAGGCCATGTATGGTGACGATGATCGGATCGAGTCCCCCTTACGCATTTCATATGACTACCGCTCCTGTCTGCTCCTGGTGTAAACTGTCTGTCCAGATGCGTTGTAGCCCTTGGGAAGATTGACATGCACCCGGCGCCGTCATCCCGTCTCGAACCGCCTCCGACCGCGCATTCCATCCGCGTGGCGCTGGTCGAGGACGACCCCGTTCAAAGGGCCGAGATGCTCGAGTTTCTACGGACGGTGACGCACCTGGAGGTGGCGGGCGCCTGGCCGTCGGCCGAGGCGGCTGCAAAGGGGTTGCCGGGCGTGGCTGCCGACGTTGTGTTGGTTGACATCGGTCTGCCGGGCGCATCCGGCGTCGATCTGGTGCGGCAACTCAAGCCGCGCCTGCCGGACACGCAATTCATGATGCTCACGGTGTTCGAGGATGCCGACGCCATCTTCGGCGCCTTGGAAGCGGGCGCGACAGGTTACCTGCTCAAGAAGACAGTGCCCAGGCGCCTGGTCGAAGCCATCGAGGAATTGCACGCCGGCGGATCGCCGATGTCGGCAGCCATCGCCCGGCGCTTGATCGATCAGTTCAAATCAGCCGCCACCTCTGGAACCTCCCCGTCCGCGGCACCGGATGCGTCCTCGCCATCACTCGCGACGCACCTCTCCCCGCGCGAGCGTGAGATCCTTGACCTGCTCGGGAAGGGACATCTCTACAAGGAAATCGCCAAAGCCCTCGGCATCGCCGAAGGCACCGTCCGCACCCACATCCGCCGCACCTACATGAAGCTCCACGCGCGCAACCGCATGGAAGCCGTCCGCCGCGGGGGAGGTTGAGATTGGCGAGGCGCCGCCGCGCGACCTGTTCGCACTCGGCGGTCAGCCAGGGGACGGCAGGAGTTGCAGCAGATTGTCGCGGGTGAGGAGATCGGTCTCTTGCGGACGTTCCAGGAACGGGCGGATGTCGTCTTGGATGACCCGGAAGTCGACGGACTCGAGCCGGGCGCGCACCAGGTTGGCCCAACGGTGCGCGTCGCAGCGTCCGACTCCGCGCGTCTGGTCCAAGGCGCTCTGTAAGAACGGCAGATTGGGCTCGACCGGGGGCCGCTGCGAGAGATACCAGAGGAGATCGTACCAGTCCCGCCCTTTAGCGTACTTGCGGGTGATGACCGCGTGCAGTTTGCCGGCCAGCAGTGAGGGCAAGTCGTGGTACTGCAGCAGAAAGGCCACGTGCCGGGTGACAACCCGCCGCTGGCAGCGCGCCCCGGCTGGCGGGCGTGTGTCGATCTCCACTTTGACGGCGAGTTTCTGTTGCGGCAGTGCGGACAATCCCGCCTCCCGGAGCAACCCGCTCACACGCACCCAGCCGACGTGTACCGTTTTGCGATCGTTCCACGTCACTTCGAGATCGAGGCCCGCCAAAGTGAGGTTCCGCTTCACCTTGACCATCCAGTCTTCGCCCGCATAGCCGTCGGCGGACACGACGCAGAAATCCAGGTCTTCCGAGAATCTGGGCAAGCCGTAAAGAAAACGCAGCGCCGTCCCCCCCACAAAGGCCAACGGGCGAAAGGCCTCGCTCTCGTGGAACGATTGGAGCACGAGGACCTGCAGGTACTCGCGCAACCGGTTGAGTGCTTGTCCGGAATCCGCCGTGGCGCGGACAATGGCCAGCATCTGTTCTCTCATAGCGTCACCGTGCCCTGTTTCGTCTGGCGGGCGAGTTGCAGCCAGCTCGAGACCGCCCGGTCGAGCCGTGGGCTCTGATAGAGCAGAGCGTAATCGCGCAACTGGCGCGCGCTAATCAACTCGACATTCTGATAGCGCATCTCCCCGAGCCGCTCGGCGGTCCATTCGCCCGCCGTCAGGTGCCAATGATCCAGCAGGGCTTTCTCCGGCTCGGCGACCAGGATTTCGGTTCCTCCGTGGGCCACCGTGCGGTAACCCAGGAACCACTCCTGCTTGATGTTCCGGTAATCGAACAGCCCCAACGGATTCTCGAACCGTCGTGGAACCCGCGGAGTCACGCTCGTAAACCAGACCACTCGTTCGGGAATCAGATCGTAGTAACCGAGCGCCCACAGGCCGCTGAGGTAGGAGGGGCGATACATCCGGTTCGCCAACGCGGCGGGTGCCAGGGTGGCGCGGCGATACGGCTCGGCGAGCGTGTACCAACCGCGACGCAGCCCGATGACCCTGCCCTGCTTCATCCAACGGGACATCTGGGTCAGAACGACATCGCGCCGGTCATCGAAAGCCTGGACGATCAGAGCCAAGTCGAAGCACGGCAACGCCCCCACCAACCCAACCAACGCATCAAAACGCATTACTATTAATTAACATAGATGTTTATTATTGTAAATACATGATTGGTGGGTGAGGAGTGCGGAGTGAGGGGTGCGGTCGGACTCGGTGCGCCTTGAACGGAGGCGCATGCGGCATGCCGGAATCTGCGTTGTTGAAGGCGGGTGCACAGGGCGCCGTTTCCTCCACCGACTGGTTCGCATAGCAATTCGCTTGCGGGGCTTGGGAGCTGCCGCAACAATTCTGGCCGATGCGAATTCCATACGCCTTCCCGTCTGCGATCACACTCGGTCTCCTGGTCGCGTTTGCGCGATCCGGTCAGTCGAGTCCGGGCGTCGAGGGGCCACCCAATCCAGGTCAGGCCGGAACGAGCGAAGCGATTGACCTTCGGTCCGAGTTCGACAAGCTGGGGTTGGATCGGCGTCGGCAGGGCAAACGCCCCACCTGTTCGGTGTTCACGGTCGCAGGGGCCCTCGAATTCGCTGTGGCGAAACGCCAGGGCCATTGTCCGCGTCTGAGCGTCGAGTTCCTGAACTGGGCGGCCAACACGGTGTGCGGAGACGCGGAGGACGGGGCCTTCTTCTCCGATCTGTGGAAAGGCTATGCGGCGCACGGCATCTGTCTCGAGGAGGATATGCCCTACGCCGCGGCGCTCGATCCGGCTCGCGCGCCGACCGCCGAGGCCATGGCCGATGCCATGACCCGACTCCCGCTGGCTTTGCGCCTCGAGTGGATCAAGGAGTGGGACGTCAAGACCGGCCTCACCGAGGCCCACCTCGCCGCCATCAAGCAGACGCTGGCGGCGGGTTGGCCCATCTGCGGCGGCTTCCGCTGGCCCAAACAGGCCCAGTGGGTCGACGGTGTCCTGCAGATGTGTCCCGCCGACGTTGTCTACGATGGCCATAGCGTGCTGTTGGTGGGCTATCGCAACGATCGCGCTCAGCCCGGAGGCGGCGTCTTCCTGTTCCGCAACACGGCGAATGACGGGCGCGACGGGGCGATGCCATTCGAGTACGCGGCGGCTTACATGAACGACGCTGCCTGGATCGATTTCGAAAGTCGCTCGAACAGGCGTGCCGGCCAGAACGGCACTGAACCGGGAGCCAAGGGGGCGCAGAGGGCGGACGGGAACGAGGCGGGCTGCTCGACCGCCGTTTGCTCCACAGATGCGCTGGGCGCTTTGGCATCGCCGCCGACGGGCCGCAACCGTCGTGTTTCGAGCAACCAGCTCCCGAAATGGAACGACGCGAACCTGGATATGACTCTGCTGCCTCCGGGCAAGTCGCTCGAAATGCCGCTGCTCGAAGGACCGGGCGTCATCACGCACATCTGGTTCACCAGCCACGCCGGGCGGGTCAACGAACTCAACGCCCTCTCTCTGCGCATTTACTGGGACGAGCGCCCCGAGCCGGGGGTCGAGACGCCGGTCGGCGAGTTCTTCGCCGTCGGGCAAGGCCGTCCGGCGTCGGTCGAGAGCGTCCCGGTGCAGGTTTCGCCGACGGGATCGCTGACGTGTTTCTGGCGAATGCCTTTTGCCAAATCGGCCCGAATCGTGGTCTCGAACGACAATCCCGATCGGATGGCGGGTCTGTACTGGCAGGTGGACTGGGTCGAGTTGGATGCGCTGCCTGCCGACACGGCTTACTTTCATGCGCGCTACCGCCAGGAATATCCGGCGGTGGACGGGCGCGATTATCTTCTGGCTGACATCGAGGGACAGGGCCGATACGTCGGCACGGTCATGTCCGTCACGCTGGCACAGGACGGTTGGTGGGGCGAGGGCGATGACTTCTTCTACATCGATGGCGAGACGGTACCGAGTCTTCAGGGCACGGGCAGCGAGGATTACTTCAACGACGCCTGGGGGTTCCGCCCGCGGACCGGCCCGTGGTTCGGCCAGCCCCGATGGCAGGGGGACAATGCCGGGGACAGCGGCGTGTGCTACCGTTGGCATGTGCTCGATCCGGTCGGGTTCCGCCATTCGCTCAAGGTCGCCATCGAGCACAAGGGCAATCGCGTCGATGACACCGAAGGCTTCTACATCGATCGACCGGACTTCATCAACAGCGTGGCATTTTGGTATCAGACGGGCGAGCCAAAGCGGTGGGAGAAGCTGCCGCCGTTTGTCGAGCGGCGCATTCCCTGGCAGCACCATCACTTTGTTCGCGCATTCCGCGAGGCCCAAACGACCGGCGCGGCCAAAGCGCGGGTCGAGACCACGGGGATGTTCGGCGCTCGTCCGGTGCTGGGCTGGCCCAACACCGAAGCCGGCGCGCGGCTGACGCTGCCATTCGTTGTCGCCGAGGGCGGGCGTTACGCCGTGCGGTTGACGGCGTCAGCCGCCCCCGGGCAAGGCTTCTACGCCATCGAGTTGGACGGGCTCAATGCGCTCGATCGGGCTGATTTCCGCGCGCCCGAATCCGAGGAACTCGATCTATCACTGGGCACACATGAGCTGGCCCCCGGTCCGCACACGGTCGCGTTTCGCGCCCTCGCGGACGAGCGAGGACAGGCCGGGCCGCTGGCGGTCGAGATGCTGCGGTTGCTGCGTCTGCCGCCAGAGGCCACGCGCGCGATCAAGACCCATCACGAGGCGCATTTCATCCGGCTGGGCATTGGCCGGGCGGTCTATGCGCATCGACTCGCTTACGGAGATGTGCCCGAGTCGCTCGAAAGACTCGTCCAGACAGGCCTGATGGACCCGCGGTATCTTAAGGATGAGAATCAGCAGCCGCTGCGCTCGCGGCGCGAAGGCGACTCGATCGTCGTCGAAAGCACCGGGCCGGGCCGGTGGACCCATCGCTGGCAAGGCCTCGATGCGCGGCGCTGACCCGCCTGTTTCACACCTCGTATGTGCACATGGCAGTCAGACTTCGCATGATGTCTACAAAGGGGCAGACACCGATGTTCGATGTTGTAGGCCGCGTGCCCCCACGCGGCGCGAATGATGAGATCGGGAACAGCACTGCGCCGATCCGGGGACCCGGCGGGTTGGTGTGTGTCTGCGCATGATGCGGCTATAACGGGCATGAAACTCAACACCTGTTCGAGCGCACCCGCGTCCTTTGACTATGAAGCGTCCCTCGATCCACTGGTTCCGATCCGATTTGCGTCTGGCGGACAACCCTGCACTCGATGCGGCCGTTCGGGAGGGCGGACCGGTTGTGCCGGTGTTTGTCTGGGCGCCGGACGAGGAGGGTTCGTGGGCTCCGGGCAGCGCGTCTCGGTGGTGGCTGCATCAATCTCTCGAGGCCTTGAGCGCCGACCTGCGAGCGCTCGGATCGAGGCTGATCCTGCGCCGCGGACCGAGTTTGCCGGCGTTGATCCAGTTGGCGAGGGAGACAGGCGCCAGAGCGCTGTTCTGGAACCGGCGCTACGAACCGGCTGTGGCGGCCCGGGATGCGCAGATCCGGGACGAACTCCAGCGCAGCGGCCTGAATGTGGAAATGTTCAATGCGGCGCTGCTGCATGAACCGGAGGCGATCCGGAATCAGAGCGGCAAGCCGTTCCAGGTCTTCACCCCCTTCTGGAAGCGCTGCCTGGCCGAGCCCGACCCGCCCGAGCCGACGAGCCGTATCGAGCGGCTGTCCGCCCCGGCCGCATGGCCTGCGTCGCTGCGGCTCGATGCGTTCGATCTCGAGCCGAGCCCCGACTGGGCCGGAGGCCTCCGGGACGCGTGGCAGCCGGGCGAGGCGGGCGCACAGGCGAATCTGCGCCACTTCCTGAGCAGCGCGTTTGCAGAGTATGCAGAGCAGCGGAACCGTCCGGATGTCCGGGGCACGTCGAGGCTCTCGCCCCATTTGCATTTCGGCGAGATCGGCCTGCGCCAGGTCTGGCATGACCTCGAGCGCATGGCGGCAGGCCGCCGTTTGCCCGTTGCAACCTGGCGCGGGTCGGCCTTTCTGGCCGAGGTGGGCTGGCGCGAATTCTCGCACCATTTGCTCTGGCACTTTCCGCACACACCCGAAGAACCGCTGCGGCGGGCATTCGCGAAATTCCCCTGGCGGACCGAGCCGGCGTTTCTCGAAGCGTGGCGGCGAGGTCGGACCGGCTATCCGATTGTGGACGCCGGCATGAGGGAGTTGTGGGCGACCGGCTGGATGCACAACCGCGTCCGGATGATTGCGGCTTCGTTCCTTGTGAAGGACTTGCTCCTGCCGTGGATCGAAGGCGCGCGATGGTTCTGGGACACGCTGGTCGATGCCGACCTCGCTCAAAACACACTGGGCTGGCAATGGGTCGCCGGCTGCGGCGCGGACGCCGCCCCGTACTTCCGGATCTTCAATCCGGTCAGCCAGGGGCAGAAGTTCGACCCGCACGGCGATTACGTCCGTCGCTGGTGTCCCGAGTTGGCGGAGCTGCCGACCCAATGGATCCACCGGCCGCACGAGGCGCCGACCGAGGTGTTGCGCGCCGCCGGGATCGAGATCGGTCGCGCCTATCCCGAGCCGATCGTGAGCCACGCCATCGCGCGCGAGGTCGCCCTCGAAGCCTACGGGCGCATCAGCGCCACCAAAGGGAACTAGTTGCCCCAAACAAAAACTTGTATTTGGGCGAATCGGGTCGAGTGTCAGCATCGTGGGAAACAGTTGGTACCAAAAACTCTTTGGGCTCGAGCCGCGGGACCGTCATGACGACGTCCGGGCGAGGGCTGATCACGGCGATGCGGACGCCCAGTTCTCGCTCGGGGTGCTGTACAGCGCAGCCGAGGGCGAGCAACAGGACCTGCCGCAGGCCGCGCGCTGGTACCAACAGGCGGCCGAGCAGAATCATCCGTTGGCGGAGTTCAATCTCAGCTTGATGCTCGCCGAGGGACAGGGTGTGCCGCGGGACGACGCCGGGGCGTTGCGCTGGATGCGCCGGGCTGCCGATCACGGCGATGCCGGCGCCCAATACAGCCTGGGAAACCTCTGTCACCGCGCCAGCCTCAACGGGGCGGAATTGGACGCGGTGGAATCGCGGATCGAGGCCTACAAGTGGCTCACTCTGGCTGCCGCCCAGGGCTACAAGGACGCAGCGATTTCATGCGCGGGACTGTCGCTGGTCATGAGCAGGGAAGAGCTTGCCGAAGCCAATGCGCGCGCGCAGCACCTGTTGCCGCCCGTCGTCGCTGAGTCGGAAGAGCGTCCCGGAGACGATTGACAGGTTGGCTATGCCAGTTCCTCGCCCAACTCGACGTTCCAGTAAGCCAGGTCGAGGAAGTGCTTCCAACTGTCGTGGCAGGGAAGGCCGAGGTTGACCTGCACGAACGGACGCCACTTCGGCCGCTTGGGCTTGCGGATCAGGTGCATGCGGGCTTCCTGCGGCGTTCGGTTGGCCTTGAGTGTGTTGCAGGCCACGCACGAGCACACGATGTTCTCCCACGTAGTCGGCCCGCCGCGGTCGCGCGGGATGACGTGGTCGAGGTTGAGGTCCTTTCGCTCGAACGTGCGCCCGCAATACTGGCACATGTTCTTGTCCCGTTCGAAGATGTTGTGTCGGGTGAATTTGACCTCCTTCTTCGGAAGGCGGTCAAACATGAGCAGCAGGATCACGCGCGGCACCCGGATCCTGAACGAGATGGTCCCGATCGACTCCGCTTGCGGTTCCTGGCGCGAAAAGTCACGCCACTCGTTGAAATTATAGGTCTGGAAGTTCCCGTCGATCGTGTTGAGAACCACCTGGGCGTGCCCCTCGAACACCAAGGTCAATGCCCGCCGCACGCTGCAGACATTGACCGCCTGCCACAAGCGGTTGAGCACCAGCACATGTTCGCTGAGGAACGAACTCATACCTGCTTCCAAGTGTGGCGACGCTATCACGGATGTCACAGCAGTGTCAATCGCACCCTGACCCGGCGTACGTACCGGTGTCTGTCCTCGCGCCGCGTGGGGGCACGCGGCCTACAGGATCGATGACTGCTCCGCTGTAGGCCGGGTCCCCCTTGACCCTACGTTCTGAGCGCTGTCAAAAGGAGACCTGGCGGTTTTCAAGCACGCTTTTCGCCCATGAACCGGTTCGTCGCCGGCGACGTGAGTCGGCGCTGATCCTTGTCTTCCGCAGAGCGAGATGGCGCGGACTGACGTCCGCGGCTACGAGGTTCATGGGCAGACTGCTGGCCCCCCGGGGGCGTGCCCGATGCGCGGAGCCAGCCCGATTGTCCAATTGCCAAACCTCCAGGCTCGGCTCTAGTATGCCGCCATGAAATGCATGACCCGGCTCGGGGTCGGATTGCTCTCGATGTGCGCCGGCGCGCTCCTGGCGATTGCCCAGGCGCCGGACGACTTGTATGTGCGGATCTACAATTTGATCCAGCAGGCGGATTCCCTGCGCGCCACCGGGCGTGTCCAGGACGCCCTCGAGAGGTACGTTGAAGCCCGGACCGTGCTCGACCAGCTCGAGGCCAGCTATCCCAACTGGAACCCGAAGATTGTTAAATACCGCCGCGACTACATCGCCGAGCGCATGGGCCCCGGCGCCCCGTCGACACCCAGTGCCCCAACGCCCGCGCCCGCCGCCAGCGCCCCCACCTCCATCGCGCCAGGGGTGAAGATCGACCCGGACTCCGGTCAGCGGATGACTGCGCTGCTGGAGGAAATCGCGAGCCTCAGCGCCGAGCGCGACACCCTCCAGGTCAAACTGCGCGAGGCCCTGACGGTTCAGCCCGCCGCGGTGGATCCGCGCGAGTTGTCCAAAGCCGAGCGTCGCCTTCAGGAGGCGCTGGCCGAGAACCAGAACCTCAAGGCCAATCTGGCTGAACATCAGGCCAAGCTGGCGCGGGCGGCCGACCCGGACGCCTACGACGAAGCGCAAAAGGCGCTGAAAGAAGCCAACGACGCGCTCAAACGCCAAACACAATCGGTCACCGTCCTCACCAAGGAGCGGGATGCCTTGCAGCAAAAACTCCAGCGCGCGACCGACAAGGCTCAAGCGCGAGCGGCCCGCGAGGAATCGAGGCCGACCAAGGCCGATTCCGCCGCTTACGCCGAAGCCCAGAAGGCGTTCAAGGAGGCACGGGATTCGCTCCGCCGGCAGGCCCAAGCCCTCACTGGCCTGACCAAGGAACGCGATTCCCTGCGCGAGCAACTCGATCGCGCGAACCGCAGGAGCGAGACGCGCGCCGCGCAGGACGATTCCAAGCTGATGGCGGAACTCAAAACCAAGGCCGATGACCTGAAAGCCAAACTCGATCAGGCCCAGACAACTCTCGAAGCGGAACGGGGTCGTTCGGCCATCCTCGAGTCCGAGAAACTCACCCTCGAGAACCGGGTGATGACCCTGTCCGCTCGCCCCTCCGCTCCCGCGCCGGCCCCGGCCGCGCCCGCAACTGCCAGCGCCGCCCCCGCCCCCGCTCCAACGCCGGCCGCCCCAAGCCCGACTCCGGTGACTGCAGCCGCGCCCGCTGTCAGCCCGGCACCCGCCGTGGCGCCCGCCACCAAGGCGGAGAAGGCCGCCGAAAAGGCATGGATCAAGCAACTCGAGCGCGAACGCAACGATTTGCGCAAGCGGGTGGCCGCGCTCTCGCGCGAGGTCCAGGACCGCAAAGTGCGCGGCGGAACCGCGCAGCAGGATCGGCTCGCGGAGGAACTGGCCATGCTGCGGGCGCGCATCCAAGTCTATGAAGCGCGTCAAGTGCCCTTCACACCCGAGGAGTTGGCCCTCTTCAACACCAAGGCCGCCCTGAGCGATCGGGCCGAGCTGTCCGCGTCCAAACGCTCCGCGCGACAGATCCCGGCGGGCGCCGCGGCCCTCGTTGCCGACGCCAGGCGCGCCTTCCAGCGCGGCCAGCTTGCCGAAGCCGAGCAGAAATTCAAGCAGGCGCTGGTTCTGGACGAGAAGAACGTGAATCTTCTGACCGACCTGGCTGCGACGCATCTGCAGCAGGGCCAACTCGAGGCGGCGGAAGTGGCGTTGAACAAAGTGACCGCGCAGGAGCCAAACGATCCTGAGGCCCTCGCCCTGCTGGGTCTGCTGCGCTATCAGCAGGCCAGATATGACGAGGCTCTCGATGTCCTGAGCCGGGCCGCGCAATTCAACCCGGACAACCCGAATACCCAAAACTACCTTGGCATCACGCTCGGCCTCAAAGGCCAGCGCGGCCCCGCCGAACAGGCGTTCCGAAAGGCCATTCAACTCAGCCCCGACTACCCGGAAGCCCACTACAACCTCGCCCTCATCTACGTCCACCAGAAGCCCCCGTTCCTCGAATTGGCGCGCTGGCACTACAACAAGGCCCTCGCGGCAGGCCACCAGGCCAATCCTGAGATCGAGCGATTGCTCAGCGGCACCGCCTCGACGTCATCGGCGCCTCAGAATCCCTGACTTCCGGGCTCGCCAATCGCCGTTCCGCTGCCATAATCCTCAGCGTGCATGCATACGAGAACACTCTGAAGCAAGCCGTGAGGACCATTACCGCCATGACGCTCAGCGTCCTGGCCTTGTTTGCCGTCTGGGCCGGGCGCGCGGCCGACGACCAGGCCGGGTTCGGTTTCCAGGGGCCGGAGATCTTCCCCATCGACAACCTGATCAGCCTCCTGCGCGCGGCGGATTTCGACGGCGACGGGGCCCAGGATCTGATCGTGGTGAACAACGCCCGCTCGAAAATCAACATTCTCTTCAATCGCGCCGGCAAGACCAACGATCTCGCCGCCCAACCGATCAGGCGCGAGATCAATGAACTGCCGCCCGATGCCCGGTTTCGCATCGAGTCGCTGGCATCCGAGAAGACCATCTCGGCCCTGGTGGTGACCGATTTGAACCAGGACCAGCGGCCCGACCTGGCCTTCTTTGGCGCCCCCAAGGAACTTGTCGTCCAGTACAACGAGGGCGCCAACACATGGAGCGCCCCGCGCCGTTGGAGCCTGGAAGACGGCCTGCTGGATCCGAACGCCCTGACAAGCGGCGACCTCAACGGCGACGGACTCGAAGACCTCCTGCTGCTCGGGGAGAGCACGCTCTACTTCCTGGCCCAACAGCCCGACCACGCCCTCGCCGAGCCGGAGAAGATCCCGTACAGCGGAGTCGTCAAAGCGGCGCAGATCATCGACATCGACGGTGACGGGCGCTCGGATCTGATGCTGGTGAATTGGGAGCATGCCAATCCGTTCCGGTTCCGCCTTCAAAATGCAGCCGGCCAGCTCGGCCCCGAGGTCCACTTTACCCTCCCCGCCATTCGCTCCTATGCCATGGAAGATCTCGATGGCGACAAGAAGACCGAGGTCATGACCATCGCCGCAAAATCGGGGCGCGCCCAGATCTCCAACTTCATTCTCAAGCCGGCTGAGGCGCTGACCGGCGATTTCAGCCAAGGCCAGTTCCAGGTCGTTCCCTTCGCGAAAACGACCAAGAATCGCCGCGGAATCGCCTGGGCCGACGTCAGCCACGACGGCTTGTCGGATCTCCTGGTCGCCGAGCCGGACAGCGGACAGGTCTCGTTGTTTCTCCAGCAGCCCGACGGCTCGCTGGCCGCGCCCCGCACCTTTCCGACTTTCACCGGCGTCGGTGAACTGGGCGTTGCGGACTGGGACGGCGACGGGCGGGCCGAGATCTTCTTCCTCAGCGCGGATGAGCGCCAGATCGGGGTCAGCCGCCTCGACGAGGCCGGGCGGATTGCTTTCCCGACCCTGATTCCGATCGAGGGGCGGCCTTTGACCATGGCCGCGGGCAGGGTGCGCGCCGATCAGAAGCCGCTGCTGGCGGCCGTCGTGGATGTGGACGGCAAGCGCGAGCTGTGGCTGCGGGCCGCGGACGGGGCCGTCACGCGTCAGAAACTCAGCGAGGCCTTTAAGTCGAACCCATCGAGCCTGACAATCCACGATCTCAATCATGACGGCTTGCCCGACCTGGTGGTGTTGATTCCGTACGAAAAGGTGAAGGTCCTGCTCCAGGGCGACACCGAGTCCTTCGACGAACAGGACGTCGCCCCACCCGGCGGCAGCGCCGAGCAGCCGTGGTTGAGCGCCGCCGACGTGGACGGCGACGGCAAAGCGGAGCTGCTGCTCGCCCAGAAGAACTTCGTCCGGGCTGTGGTCCTGCAAGCCGACGCCGGCCCCAAGGAAGGCGCATCGAGGGCAACTTGGACCTTCCGTGTCAAGGAGCAGATCAATGGGGCATCGAGCAGCTCGCGCATCGTTGGGGCGGCTTCCCTGCGCAACGGAACCAACGACGTATCGAGCCTCTTCCTGCTCGATGCCGAGCGCAAAGCCCTGACCTTGTGCGAACGCGATCCCTCGGGCGTCTGGCAGGCCCTGCGCAATGTGCCCCTGCCGGTGACGGATTTCACCGCTCTCGAAGCCGTGGCTCTGGGCGGCGATCAGCCCAACGCCGTCCTGTTCCTCGGCTTGAACAGCGTCGCCTGGCTCCCCCTGCGCGGAATGGTCTGGGAGTTCTCGAGCCTCGACGACTACGAGACCCCCGTCAAAGACGGATTCCTCCACGACGTCGTCCCCGGCGATCTCAACCACGACGGTTGCCAGGACCTCGTCTTCCTCGAAACCGCCAAGAATTACCTCGACCTGGTCCGGTTCGAACCGCCGCATCGACTCGTCCCAGCCAACCGCTGGCAGGTCTTCGAAGAACGGACCTTTCGGTCCCGCCGACCCGACACGCCCGAGCCGCGCGAGGCGTTGATTGCCGATCTGACCGGCGACGGCAAGAACGATCTGGCCGTCGTCGTCCATGATCGCATTCTCGTTTATCCCCAGGAATAGGGCACCGTGCCACGCGACTCTGTGTTGCCTCGATTTCAGGCGCCCGCCGCGCCGCAGATCGACTATGCCCGGGAGCTGAACCCCCAACAGTTCGCCGCGGTCACCGCCTTGCCCGGCCCCGCCCTGGTCATCGCCGGCGCCGGCGCCGGCAAAACACGCACGCTCGTCTACCGCGTGGCTTTCCTGATCGAACAGGGGATTCCTCCCGAATGCATTCTCCTCCTCACGTTCACCAACAAGGCAGCGCGGGAGATGATGCAGCGCGTGCGCGAGCTGCTCGAGAACGACTTGGGCGGCCTCTGGGGCGGCACATTTCATTCCATCGGTCACCGCATCCTGCGCCGACACGCCGAAGCCATCGGGTATCCGCCCGACTTCACCATCCTGGACCGGGAGGACGCAGCCGACTTGATTCGCGCCTGCCTGGGCGAGGCCAAGGTCGCGCCGCAGGAGCCTCTCTTCCCGAAGGCCGATGTGCTCGCCGAGATCTTCTCGCTGGCCGCAAACATGCAGATCGCCATCCCCGAGACCCTCGAACGGCATTTCCCGTCGTTCGAGACGCTGGCGGAGACCATCGTCGACCTCGAGAGGCGCTACACGGAACGCAAACGCCAGGCCGGCGTGGTCGATTTCGACGATCTCCTGGCGCTCTGGCTCGCTCTGCTCCGCGACCACCCGGACGTGCTCGAAGGCCTGCAGCGCCGCTTCCAGTTCCTCCTCGTCGATGAGTACCAGGACACCAACCGGATTCAAAGCGACCTGGTCGATCTGCTGGCCGCCCGACACGACAATATCATGGCCGTCGGCGACGATTCCCAGAGCATCTACTCGTGGCGCGGCGCCAACTTCCAGAACATCCTCCGGTTCCCCGATCGGCATCCCAACACCACCGTCTACCGGATCGAGACCAATTACCGGAGCACGCCCAATATCCTCCGCCTCGCCAACGCCGCCATAGCTCCCAATATCCATCAGTTCCCCAAGGAACTCGCCGCCGTGCGCCCGCCCGGGGCCAAACCGGCGCTGGTTGTGTGCCCTGACGGCCGGGTCCAGGCGGCCTTCGTGGCCGCGCGCGCGACCGAGTTGCGTGAGGAAGGTACGTCGCTGAACGCGATGGCCGTCCTGTACCGCTCCCATTTCCATGCGCTCGAACTCCAGTTGGAACTGACCCGGCGCCACATCCCCTTCAGCATCACCAGCGGCATCCGTTTCTTCGAGCAGGCCCATGTCAAGGATCTGACCGCCATCCTCAAACTGGTCTCGAATCACCGCGACGAAATCGCCTTCAAGCGCCTGGTCCGCCTGCTCCCCGGCATTGGCGCCGTCGCGTCCGGACGGCTCTGGGCGCAGTTCGCCCGCCAATTGCCCCCGCAGCCGTCCGCATCCTCATCGGCCCCGGACGACCTGCCGCCGCCCTCCCCCGCCCTGCTTGCCCGCTCCTTCCAGGCCATGGCGTCATCCGTGCCCAAGAAGGCATCCTCCTCCTGGACGCAGCTCTCCGCAACACTCGGGCAACTCGAACAGGAGCGGGCGCGAGGCAAGGTCTCGGACCTGATCGCTCTCGCGCTTGATGGCTTCTACAGAACCCATCTCGAGGCAACCTACGCCAATGCCCGCGCCCGGATCGACGACCTCGACCAGCTCGCTTCCTATGGCCGACAGTTCGCCAGCCTGCACGAGTTCCTCGCCCAGCTCGCCCTGCTCAGCAATGTCGAGGCCGAAGGCGAAACCCGCCCTCAGCAGGATGACGAACGCATCCGCCTCACGACGGTCCACCAGGCCAAGGGCCTCGAATTCGACGTCGTGTTCCTCATCATGCTCTGCGATGGCTTGTTCCCCTCAGCCCGGGCCGCCAAAAGCGTCGAGGGCGAGGAGGAAGAGCGGCGCCTGTTCTATGTCGCCATCACGCGCGCGCGCAATGAGCTCTACCTCTGCTACCCCGCCATACGCAGCTTTGGCGCCGGCGGCGCCGAGACCCCCCAACAGCCCTCGCGGTTTCTTGAGGATCTTCCCGCCGAATTGATGGAAACCTGGAATCTCCACCCCCCCGAGTGGGGCAACGAAACTCAGACACTGGAGCCTGGCTAACCCGCTTCGCGCCGGTACTTGCCGCCGTGGTCCGGTTCGTAAAGCCGCAGACCCAACACATCGCGCATCGCATCGAAATGCCGATCGCGCGCATAGACACGCCATCCGCGGCTCACGCTCACGGTAGCCACCAGAATCATCAGAACGTCAGATTATGCCCTGCCAAGTGCTTTGATACGAAACAACTTGGCCAGAGCCCGGGCATCAGAGCAGAGCACGCGCAGCCTTGTGAAACGGGCTATGCAAACAAGCTACTCGGATTCACCCCGGCCGGCAGGTTGCGCCCACCCTCGTAAAACCGCTCGAGGCGCGCGCCAGTCCAGCGTCGCAACCGGTACAGGGTGGCAAAGACAAAATCAGGCGCCGCCTGCCCCTGGCCGCCGACGAGTTCCCCTCCGCGCCGGACGTTGTCCTGCATCCAGGGCGGCAAGACGAGGTGATACGGATTGCGCTTCACCTCGCCCACGTGAAACGTCAGAGCGGTCACCATGTCCGCGACGTCGGTGGCCGTCAGCTCGACCATCAGGTTCGGATCGTCCATCTGCCCCCAATACTCGATCTCGACACTGAAGCATGAGAGTCGCGCGCCGATCGCCTGCAGGGCGTCCGTGACCAGGCAATGCACTCCCTCATGCGTGCTGTTCCAATCCTGGTCGTGAGGAAAAAAGATCACGCGCGGCTGATGTTCGAGGAGGATTTCGGCGATCGTGCGGACCATCGGTTGCCAGACGGCGGGTTGACCCTGGCGTGTCTTGCGATTGACTTTCTCGAGACCGGTCGGCCCGGTCTGAAGCAGGCCAAAGCCGAGGTACTGACAGGCGTTTCTGAGTTCCTCGAACCGTCCCGCCCGGCGGGCGGGATTGCTGCCTTGAGTGACAGCGACGTTGATCACGTTCATGCGGGCCTCACGCAACAGGCGCAGCGCAAGACCGCCGACGATGCACTCGTCATCCGGATGGGGCGAGAAGATCAAGGCCTTCGGCGCGTTCGCCGGGATCTCCGGCTTCGGGGCAGGCGGAAACCCGCCCAGAGGATAGTTCTTCGCTTCCCGGGCGTACCGGGCATATTCGTTAACAAGGTGGTGATACGGGTTCATAGCTGACAATTACGGGTGAGACACCACGGGCAGACTTGCCGCGGCGATGGCCTGGCCATGTCGTTTCTGCGTTTCATCGGGGGTGTGCAGATTCACCCGGCTGGCCAATTCCGGGAACTCGGCCTGCAGCACGTGCTTGGCCCCGTCGAGAATCACCGCTCCACCCGTGCCGGACGTGACCCGTCCGAGGATGAGGAGATGGCGAAACTCGTAGAAATCGGCGAAGTGAGCGATGGCATATCCGAGATAGATGCCGATGGTTTCGTAGATGCGACGGGCGCGCGCGTCGTTCGCTGCCATCAGGGCCTGGACTTGTTTGAGGCATTCCGGCAAGGGTGTCCCGGCGGCCACCGGGATGCCCGCCGCCTCGACCAACCGCCCGACGCATTGTTGGGAGAAATACCTCGCGCCGCAGCCAAAATCGCCCGACCACTCGTCCACCGAAGCGCCGGGATTGTAGTCGACCGGCACAAACGCCAATTCGTTAAGCCAGGAGGTGATGTTGCCCTGAGGGGTCACGTAGCCGCCCGCGGTGCTTGTGCCCAGCGCAATGCCAAGCACCGCGTTGTCGCCGAGCGCCATCGACCCGGCCAGCGCCGTCACCTCGCCGTCATTGACGACCTCGAAGGGGACATTGTTCCAGGCCTTGCGGATCTCGAAGAACAGGTCCTTGACACGGCGATTGAAGAGATCGGGCGGCACGCCGCGGAAGAGCGAGGCGACCTTGACGCGATTGTTCACATACACCCCGGCCGCGCTGCCGCCGATGGCATCCACCCGCGGCAAGTGCTCGGCCGCGCGCCTCAGCGAGTGCATGATGCCGTCGTAGTGATACTGCGGGTCGGGTTGGCGCACCGGATCCCAAACCACCTCCTCGCTGAACACGACGCGCCCGTCGATCACGGCCGCCACCTTGCGGTCGCTCCCGCCCAGATCGAAGCCGATGCGGCAGCCTTCGAGGTGGCGTCCGAGCGGCTGCGTGTTCGAGCGGTGTGGCGGCAGTTCATCCGGCTGGCACCAGCGCACCTCGAAAGGCCGCTCATAAACCCGCCCGCCCATCATCTCCGCATCGAACTTGCCGGTCGCATGCGTCTTGTAATGACCGGCGAGAGCCTCGGCAAGCGGGGCCGGCCCGGCAAAATGAATTCGGAAACCGCCGCGCGACCAGAGGAGGAACTTGAGCCAACGCTCGACGTGCAAGAAGTTCCCGCCGGCATCGGGATGATCCTCCGGCAGCACGGTCGTGGCGAAGTGCTCGATGGAACCATCGGCCTGTTCGAGTCCCACGCGCACCGGCACGGCCCGCCCGGTTTGGGCCGCCAGGGCCTGGAAGGCGCGGTTTGCGAGCACCGGCGGGCGAAACGCCGAATCCAGAGGAGGCGCGACGCGCGGGGCGACGAGTTTCAAGCGTGTGTTAAGCATACAATGCTGGCGAGCCTACGACGAATCCCGATTGCGAATCAAAGCGGAAATCGCGGTCAGCGGGAGATCCGCACCCGGACGTGCGCTTGCCTTTCGCTCAGCCGCGGGCCACAGTCGGCCGCAATGGTATCCCGAGACGCAGCGCGGCAAAGCCGCAGCCAACGCAACGGGAACCTCACGCACGTCCGGCGACGACGCACGCGCCGGTCGCCGCGCTGCGCTGGCGCTGCTGCGCAGCGCTGGAGAATAGAAGTGCGGAAATCCTGCCAGAAATGCAAGACTGTCACCGATTGCAGTGCAAAGAGCGGCTCACTGTGGATTGGATAGTGAACATCATCCAGCTCACCCCAGGCGCGGGCGGCATGTACTGCGGCAACTGCCTGCGCGATAACGCCCTGGTCGCCGAGTATCGCCGACGCGGCCACACCGCACTCATGGTGCCGCTCTACCTGCCGCTCACCCTCGACGAGCCCGACCTGAGCGCGGGAACCCCCGTCTTCTTTGGCGGGATCAATGTCTATCTCGACCACAAGACGCCGCTCTTCCGCTCAGCACCCGCCTGGCTGCGCCGGTGGCTGGCCTCCCCTGCCCTGCTCCGCTGGACCGGACGGTTCGCCGCCAAAACGCGCGCGCGCGACGTGGCGGATCTGACGCTGTCGATGCTGCGCGGCGAGGAAGGAAACCAGGCGCGCGATCTGGATGAGTTCATCGTCTGGCTGCGCGCTCAGCCCAAGCCGGACGTGGTCTGCCTGTCGAACGCGCTGCTGATCGGAGCTGCTCGCCGGATCCGACGCGACCTGGGCGTTCCGGTGGTGTGCCTGCTGGCCGGCGAAGACAGTTTTCTCGACAGCATGCCCGAGCCGTGGCGAACCGAGGTCTGGAAGACCCTCGCCGTCCGGGCGGCTGACATCGCGTTGTTCATCGCCCCAAGCCGCTACTTCGCGGATCGGATGCGCGCGCGTCTGGGGATGGCGGACGACCGCATCGAGGTGGTGCCGACTGCGATCAATCTCGATGGCTACCCCGCCCCGCCTGCCGCCCATCCCCCCGCATCCAAAGCGCCGCAGTCCACAACCCAGGCGTCCGCCTCCGCGCCCGACGCCGCACGGCTGACGACCGACGGAGCGCGGGTCGTGCCTTCGGGCCACGCCCCCGTCCTCGGCTACTTCGCCCGCATGTGCCCGGAGAAAGGCCTCGACACGCTGGTTGACGCGTTCATCGCGATCCGACGCCGCGCGCGAGTGCCAACACTCCGTCTGAAGGTGGGCGGCGGCTGCGGACCGGCCGATGCGGCCTTTGTCGAAGAGATGCGCACGCGGCTGCGGGCCAGCGGCCTGCTGGCCGATGTCGAGTTCCATCCAAACCTGCCTCGCTCGGCAAAGATCGCATTCCTGACCTCGCTGACGGTGTTTTCGGTTCCAGCCCTCTATGGCGAGGCCTTCGGAATGTACCTGCTCGAGGCGATGGCCGCCGGCGTGCCGGTTGTCCAACCCGACCATGCAGCCTTTCCTGAGGTTGTGCGGGCGACGGGCGGCGGCGTGGTCTGTCCCGCGGGCGACCCTCGAGCCCTGGCGCAGGCTATCGAGGATCTGGTGCTCGATCCGGCGCGCTGCCGGGCACTGGGCGAGGCCGGTCAGCGCGCCGCCCATACCGCCTACTCGATCGCATCGGGGGCCGACGCCATGCTCCGGTTGTTCCAGCGCTTGACATCCGCCGCCTGAGCCCGTTGCCTAACGCGTCGTCGCAACACGCCGTCGACAACCCGCATCCATGGCTTTCGAAATCAAACTCCAGAGGCGCGTCGAGTTCTCGGAAACCGATGCGGCCGGCATCGTCCATTTCTCGAATTTCTTCCGCTACATGGAAAGCGCCGAACACGCATTTTTCCGGTCGCTCGGCTATTCCATCATGATGAGGCGTTTCGACCCCCCGCTCGGATTCCCTCGCGTCCACGTCTCGTGCGATTACCGGTCGCCTCTGCGATTCGAGGATCTGGTCGAGGTTCATTTGCTGGTCCGCATGAAGAAGGCGAAGGTGCTCAGTTACCTGGTCAAGTTCCACAACCTCACCGCCGAGCCGGCCGTCGAGGCCGCGCGCGGCGTCTTGACCGTCGTCTGCGTGACGCACACGGCCGACGGCCAACTCAAGGCGAGGCCGATCCCGCAAGAGCTGGCCGACCTGATCGATGTGGCGCCGTCCGATCTGCTGGCCTGAGGAGACGCGCGCGCCCACGATGGCAGGTGTCGTGATTGCAGGTTGACGCCGCGCGCGTGTTGGGTTGAATACCTCACGACGATGACATCGTGTTGGCAGACGCTATGACTCCAATCCTTGTATGAACAGACGCCTCTCACGCCGTTCCGTGCTCAAGACCCTCGCAGGCAGCGCCGCATTGGCCGGCGCGGCTCAATGGACATCGACCGCCCTGGCCGCCGAGAGCGGCTCGACCGGGCTCAAGGGCAACATTCACCACTCGGTCTCGCGCTGGTGCTATGGAAAAACCAGCCTCGACGCCCTCTGCGCCGCATGCAAGGAGATCGGCATCGAGTCGGTCGAACTCCTCGGACCGGACGACTGGCCGGTGGTCAAGAAGCACGGACTGGTCTGCGCCATGTGCAATGGCCCGGACAGCATCGGTTACGGATGGAACCGGGTCGAGCACCATGAGAAGCTGCTCGCGGGCTTCGAGCGGATGATCCCGCAGGTCGCCGAGTTCGGCTTCCCGAACATCATCACCTTCTCGGGCAACCGCCGCGGGATGTCCGACGACGAAGGCCTGAGGAATTGCGCCCTTGGCCTCAAGAAGCTCATCCCCATCGCCGAGAAACACAAGGTCACGGTCATTGTCGAGTTGCTCAACAGCAAGGTGGATCACAAGGATTACATGGCCGATCACACCGTCTGGGGCGTCGAACTCTGCAAACAGGTCGGCTCCGAACGG
>Ga0116149_1001622_pt1 | contig 26858 bp, 17 predicted proteins | sample AD_UKC057_MetaG_FD_89787 | JGI IMG/M metagenome (GOLD analysis project Ga0116149, IMG submission 89787) | Active sludge microbial communities of municipal wastewater-treating anaerobic digesters from USA - AD_UKC057_MetaG | ecosystem: Engineered > Bioreactor > Anaerobic > Digestate | place: USA...
GGCAGGTTTACACCCCACGCTGGGCGCACTGCGACGACAACCATGCCTGGGTTGAAGTTTGGGTCGATGGTAAGTGGTATTTTATGGGTGCATGTGAGCCTGAGGCTGACCTCAACCGGGGTTGGTTCGAAGCACCAGCGACACGCGCCATGCTGGTACACACCCGTGTTTTTGGCAAGTACACCGAAACGGAAAATCAGATGATAACCAAAAAGAAATATTCCATTATCAATGTGATTGACACCTACATCAAACCGGTGCAATATGTTGTTTTGGTAAAAGAACCGTCCGGGACCGTTGTTGAAAATGCTGAAGTCCGATTCGGGCTATACAATTATGCCGAATTCTATCCTATCGCCAGCCTGAACACCAATGCCAAGGGATTGTGCAGCCTGAACACCAATCACGGCACACTACTGGTTTCGGCAACAAAAGACAACCGGATGGCCTATGATGATTTCAGGGTAAATGAAGGAAAAAGCGCGGATACTTTAGTGTTGATTCTGGCCCCGTTTACTCCTGCTGCATTTGAGGAGAATATCGATATAATCGTTCCGGTGGAGTCGGCTACAGCCAAGCACAATACCGAAGATGACGCCCGCAACCAATGCCGGGTGAAGGAGGAAGATTCTCTGAGAAATGCTTATGCCGCAACATTCCCCGACGACAAACTGATTTTTGTTTTTGCCGAAACCCGCGACCTGAATTCGATGGATATAGGGGAACACATTAAAATGAGCTGCGGCAACTACTCCGAAATCATGGATTTTATCGATAAGGCGGCTGCCATTGATAAAGATAAATGTCTTGACATGTTGAACATTCTCAACGAAAAAGACCATCGCGATGCACGCAGCAATGTATTGCTTGACCATTTCAATCATTCAACAAACAACGGGTATAGCAACGACATTTATCTAAACTACGTACTAAACCCTCGCATTTCGACCGAAAAAATGAAAGCCTACCGAAGCTATCTGCAGGCGCAGTTTAGTACGGGCTTTGCTGACTCATGCCGGAGCAATCCCGGACTGGTGGCTGACATGGTAAAAAAACAGATTGCCGTTGACGATGAGTGGAATTACTATGGCGTTGCAATAACTCCCGTGGGCGTACACTCAATGAAAATTGCCGATAAGCGCAGCCGGAACATCTATTTTGTGGCCGTGTGCAGGAGCTTTGGGATAGCAGCCCGGTTGAATCCTGTAACCTATATACCTGAATATTACCTTGGCAGCCGTTGGCAAGAAGTTCTTTTTGATGCACCCGGCGAAACCGGTGGCGAAAAATCAGCATCACTGGTTCTGAAATCCGAAAACAAGGCATTGAAATATTACGCAGACTTCACCATTGCACAATACGAAAACGGAAAGTTTACCACGCTTGACTATGGTTGGGACACACCATTGTCAGAGTTGCCGATGCCTTTACAGCTTCGCCCAGGTTACTACATGCTTATGTCGGGCAAGCGCATGCAAAACGGGGATGTGCTTGTATGGCGTAAATTTTTTAGTGTGGAAGCCGGTAAAACCCTGAGTGTGGACATAATTGTTCGTAACGAAATAAATAATAACAAGGTGATAGGTAAAATTACCAACTTCAGCAAAATTGCCGGGGCAAAACAAGCTGACTATTATCTCACAGTCTGGATCGACACCGGCAAGGAGCCGGGCAAGCATATTTTGCAGGAATTAGCCGATAACCGCAATAGTTTCGTCAATGCCCCAATTGCGATTAACCTGCAATGTGTTAACAGCTATAAATCCGATGCGAATATTGGAAAATACAGTTTGCCGACCACGTGTACTTTTACGCAGATTTCGCCCAATCCTGATTTTTCAATCATTGCTCTTGATAAACCGGCAACAAAATCCGAGCTTCCGGTGGTGGCACTATGCAATGCCAAAGGTGAAATACTATACTATCAGAGCGGTTATAAAGTAGGCATGGCAAATCAGATACTGAACCTGGTTTCGGGGAAATAAACCCGGACATTCCTTATTTTGTGCCCGAAAACCGGAACTTTGCACCCAGGTTAAACCAGGGTTCTCCGTCAATCTGCGTCAGTGCATCATCAAGGTTCTGAATATCCTGCCCCAGTATATTATATACATTGAAAAATACTTCGAAGCGCTTGTCGTACTGCAACGAAATGCCCGCATCGAGTTTCTGGTAATCGGCTAACTCAGTAATTAAGCCATTGGGATCATCAGAACTTGCTCCTGTGGCAGGCTTCCAGTTCCACGCACTTCGTCCGTGCACAGCCTTTACACTGATGTATTCTTCGATGCTGAGTTTTTTAGATACATGCTGAACTCCAAACAAACGTATGCCGGCCGAACTTCCCGGTTGATACGGTAATTGCTGGCTTGCATCAGCGTGTGTGTTTTGCGAATAAGTATAATTTAAAAACACACCATAATTACTCATGAACTGCCAACGAAGACTGAACTCCCCTGTCGCTATATTAGCCTTGAGAATATTCTGCCGCATCCATACATTTACCGCCGGGTTTTGGTCCCACGGGCCGGCATAAACCGGAACAATCATGTTATCGATAATGCTATAAAAACCGGTAATGCCGGCCACCAGTTTATCCGCATGGTTCCATTCCACACCAAGCGAAAAATTGGTGTTATACTCGGGTTTTAAATCGGGGTTACCAAAACGATAGGCTGTTCCACCATGCCCATAACCCAGTTCATACAATTCCATCAGACCGGGTGCGTGAAATCCCCTGCCCGCCACAGCCCGCAGACGTATACTTTGAATCGGGCTGTATAACACGGATAGTTTGGGACTGATAACCCCTGCAACATGCTGCACCTTGTCGTAACGAAGCGAGGCCTGTGCGATCAGGGTTTCGTTAAAACGGTGTTCATCCTGAATGTAAAAACCAAAATCGTTGCGGCTATGACCCAGCACAGATGTTCTGGTAAAATAACTAGCTGAGAAATCAGTTCCTGCAACCAGGTGATTTTTTTCTGAAATTGTGTAGTTTATCCACAATTCCGGCCGTAATAACCGGTTCTGTTCATTGTTCGTTTTGCTGTACCAGTTCGAGTAAGCCAATTTTGCGTTAACAACAGCACGACTTCCTATCCGATAATTCAAGCCGGCATCGGGCATAAACAAATGGCTGGGGTTAATCAGATTTTGCCACAACATATTGGTCTTGGTTAATCTGCTGCTGAGATAGAGTTCAAGTTTTTCGGTTGGTCTGAATGCAATGCGTTGGATACTGCTCAGGTGGGAATAGGCCATTTTGCCGACACGGCTCGCAGGCAGCAGTAATGGCAGTCCATCAGATTCATTCCAGTCGGTGAGTGAATATACCTTTACGTTTTTATTGACCGGTATTTGTAAGGATAATCCGCCATGATAAGAGTGATAACTACCTCCATCGGCATAGAGCAAGGCTTCGGTATCGGAAGATGCGCTTTTTGTAATGATGTTTACCACACCGGCCATTGCATCGCTGCCATATTGCGCCGAAGCGGCTCCGGTAATAACCTCGATGCGCTCGATACTTTCGGTGGGTATCAGGTCAAGGTTCTGTCCGGTATGCACATGGTCAGACAATACCCTGTTACCATCAACCAAAACCAGCGTATATTGTGCCGGATATCCGTTTAAACTGGCCGTTGACCGTTTCGGTTGGCCCGATCCTGTTCCGGTTTCGATGTTTACCCCGGCAATATGCTGCAATATTTCGCCCGTTGAGCCATAATTAAATTTATCGATTTCGGCACGGCTTACAACCCTGATAATTTCGGGGCAATTTTTTAACAGGTTTGATTGCTTCGCTGCGACAACTTCAACTTCATCAATATAAATAATATTATTGTTTTGTGCTTGTAGCAACAAGGACCCAAATAATAACGAGAACAATCCAAACAGACCTCTCATGTTTTTTTTCCAAAATTAGAAAACATTCGAATCAATAATGTAAAATTATCAAAAACTTAAATTTACCAATTATTAATCGAAGAACCCCAGAAAGATATCTGTAAGTCTTATTGCACAATCAGAAATCAGACAAGTTTTCAGTCTGAAAAATGACTTCTACTGACTCCTATCGTGTTGAGCAACTAAATTTTAGCTTTGTACTACCTCATATAGGGATATTCAAAATCGGTTGCAGGCAAAAATGTTTCCTTGATTGTACGCGGGCTTGTCCATCTGAGCAAATTCAAATGTCCCCCCGCTTTATCGTTGGTACCCGAACCACGGGATCCGCCAAACGGCTGTAGTCCGACCATAGCGCCCGTGGGTTTGTCGTTAACATAAAAATTACCTGCTGCATAGCGTAAGGTCTGACAAGCCTGCACCATGGCGTATTTGTCATTAGCAAAAATGGCGCCTGTAAGAGCATACGGACTGGTTTGGTCGCACAGCTTCAGGGTTTCGCTGTATTTCGAATCCTCATAAACATAAATAGTCATTACCGGGCCGAAAATTTCTTCCTGCATGGTTTTAAACTTTGGATTGGAGGTAACTATCACCGTGGGCTCAATAAAATAACCCACAGATTTATCGCCTGAACCGCCTGCAATTATTTCGCATTCCGGCGAAGATTTGGCGTAGTTGATATAACCCATAATTGAGTCGAAAGCTTTCTCGTCGATTACTGCATTAACAAAATGCGAAAAGTCGTTCACATCACCCACTGTCACTTCTTTCAGCATCGAAACAATGTGATTCTTTACCTCCGGCCAAAGAGATACAGGAATATAAGCCCTTGATGCTGCCGAGCACTTTTGCCCCTGATACTCGAAAGCGCCCCGCACAATGGCTGTAGCCACTTCGCGCGGGTTTGCCGAATTATGCACCATAACAAAGTCTTTGCCTCCCGTTTCGCCCACAAGTTTCGGATATGATGTATATCCTTCGATATTTTGCGAAACCTGTTTCCACAAACTGTTAAAGGTAGCATTGGAACCCGTAAAGTGAATACCGGCCAGGTCTTTATGTGCCAGAATTACTTTGCTCAGCACATATCCCTCACCCGGAATAAAATTAATAACTCCATCGGGTAAACCGGCTTCCTTAAAAATCTGCATCAGATAATAATTCGAAACTAAGGCTGTTGTTGCAGGTTTCCACACGGTTGTATTACCCAACAAAGCCACCGACATATTGAGGTTAGAGGCAATAGCCGTAAAATTAAAAGGCGTTATGGTGTACACAAACCCTTCCAACGGTCTGTATTCCAGCCTGTTCAACTGATCAAGATTCGATTTTGGCTGTTCATGGTAAATGCGGCTGGCAAAATAGGCATTATAGCGCAAATAGTCAATCACTTCACAGGCAGCGTCAATTTCGGCCTGCATAACACTTTTTCCCTGGCCCAGCATGGTAGCGGCATTTATTTTATACCGGTACTTTTTCGAAACAAGTTCGGCGGCACGTAACATAATCGATGCCCTTTCGACCCATGAGATTGCCTGCCATTGTTCCTTAGCCTTAAGGGCACTTTCGATTGCCATTTTTGCCTCGGCTTCGCCGGCCTTATGGTAGATTGCGATTACTTTTTGATGCTTATGCGGCATTACCACTGTACCGGTATTTCCGGTCTTAACTTCTTTCCCACCTATTATTAATGGTATCTCAAGCACTTTATTTTCCTGAGCCTCTAATTCCCTGATCATTTCCTCCCGTTCCGTACTTCCTTTTTCGTAGTACAGAATTTTCTCATTTACAGGGCTTTCGAAAGAAAAAATTGCATTATTCATAGTTATATTTTTTATTAATTTTTCGTATTGCAAATATTTGCATTTCGGTTTATTAAACAATGATTATTGTCATTATAACCAAATTCATGAATTGTTGTTTACAAAAAAAGGCCTGTCGCTGACAGGCCTTTATAAATATTTTGGAATAAAGTCTAGAACCAGGTAGAGCGATAGTCTTTAATTTCAGAGGCTTTTTTCATGGCGTCGTAAGTCTGATAGGAAGCGCGGGCAGTTGCAGAGCGAATCATGCTGAGCTGGTCGGCCGAAAAATCAGTTTTTTCAGGAGCCGTAACCGAAGCGGTAACCAGAATAACATAAACGCCATTGTTGCCTTCGATGGGTTTCGACATTTTTCCTTTTTCAAGCACAGTGGCTGTAGAGATTACGTTGGGTTCGATACCAAACCCGGGAATCGAGAATGTGTTGAAACTGATATTGGTGGCTGTATCAACAGGCTTGGTGTATTTAGCTGCCATCGCATCAAGGCTCATACCCGCGCTGATATCCTTATTGAATTCTTCAATAAATTTGGCAGCTTTCTTTTTGCGGATAACAATAGGTTCAATCTGGTCGCGCACATCTTCAATATCAGCATTGCCTTTATTGCGGACTGCCGAAACTTTTGCTACAATATACATATCGGCCAACTCGAAAACCTGAGAAACCGAACCTTTAACTATATCTTCACCATAAGCCCACTTAATGATTACCCGTGGGTTTTCGAGACCATTTATTTTAAAGTCATTTTCTTTGACATTGCTGGCAATGCGTTTGGTAAGCTGCAGGTCGCCACAAGCTTTGTCGAACTTAGCAGCGGTATTGTTTGTCGCCGAAAACGAACTGGCTTCTGCATATTTTTTCTGGGCAGTTGCATTGCTGTATTCTATGTCTTTGGTTAGATAACCGATAGAAAACTTTTGCGAAGGTTTTGTTTGCTCAGTGATTTTAATAATGTGTACACCAAATTGGGTTTCTACTTTCACAATGTCGCCTTTTTTACCTTTAAAGCAAGCGTCTTTAAATTCCTTTACAATCATTGCATCTTCGGCAAACCAATCGATATCTCCGCCTTTACTTTTCGAACCCTGATCATCGGAATACTGCATTGCCAACATACCAAAATCCGCATTTTTCTTAGCTACATTCAGCAAGCTATCCCCAATTACCCTGGCTCTTTCGATAGATCGGGTTGAATCGGGCCTGATAAGAATGTGACTTGCCCTCACCGAATCGGGGCGGACTGCAATATCGAGCACGCGGGCCTGCCAGTATGCACCATCGAATTCATACACAGGCGAAATATCTCCAATTTTTGTGGTTTCAGGCTTAAATCCTGTAAATAAGGTAAATTCTTCGGGTTTATAATATTTCTCAACATAGGATGAATCAGAATACCGGTTCAGAAAATTTGGCACCTCTTCGGTGGGTATTGTTGCAAATTCAGCCGCATTTTTCTCAAGATCCTTCAATGCAGCCGCAGAATCTTCGGAAGAAGCGGTTATGTTGAATACTACGAACTCAATATCACGATTTGCCTCGAGCACTTTAAACCTTTCGATATACTCATCGTAATATGCTTTAATATCGGCATCAGTAGTTTTAATTGTTGCATCATCAATATCTTTAAAGCCGCGGGTTACAAAAACAAAATCAACTTTGTTGTTCTTGCTGTAATAATCGTCTTTTGCTAAAAATACCGGTACATATAAACCTTTGGCAACCAATGTGTTAAACTTTGTGTTCAGCTTTTCGGTTTTAATCGCTTTCTTCAGATAGTTGGCAATAAACGTCTGCTTTCCGGTTTCATCCTTATCGGCATTCTGAAAATAGTTTTTAATAAATGCTGTATCAATCATTCCCGTGTTGGGATTGGTAAAATTCTGCTGAATGATTTGGTGGATATTCCGTCCCCAAAGCATATCTTCAATTTCTTCGTCACTGACTTTGATTCCAAGATCATCGTAGTGGATTTCGAGAATGTTTTCACGCAGAATATCATTCCAGGCCTGTTCCTGAACCCTCTCGGATGTTTCAGCGTCCAGCGTATTGGTCTGTTGCGATAATTTCAGAAACTCTTCGTGTTCCTGTGCAATTTCGAGATAATGTTCATATTTCACGTCATTACCGTTAATTTCTGCAATATCGGTAGGATTTGAACGAAACAGGGTATCGAACGTGGTAGGGTCAATAATAAACAGAAAGAGTGCAACACCCACAAAAATAATCACAAAAATACCTGCTCTGTTCCTGATTTTTTGTAAAATTGCCATTGTTAAAAAATTTATGTTTTAACTCATTGTTTTTTCAGGCTGCGAATATAATAATTTTATGTAAATATTTCAGCTAAGTTTTTTATTATGAGATTTGTTAAAGGAATTTTTCAATTATGGATCTTGCAGCAGATATAGGCAACACCAAAGCAAAACTGAGATATTTCGACAATCAGGGGAGTATTATTTTTTCTTACGATTTTCCCGTATCGGCGCTAAATAATTTTTCATTCAGCGAACTTCCGGTCCCCGAAAAGCTCATTGTTTCGGATGTTTCGGGCAATGCCGGGCAGTTTTGCTCATTCTGGTCACAACAAGGAGTTCAAGTGATAAAGATGAGTCACCATTTGAATTTTCCGGTTAAAATTTGCTATAAAACTCCGGAAACATTAGGCCAAGATCGTATTGCCGCTATATGCGGGGCCGCAACACTCTACGAAGGATATGCGATTATGGTTATTGACGCAGGAACCGCAATTACTTATGATTATCTTGACGAAAACCTCAATTATCTGGGCGGCAATATTTCACCTGGAATAGACCTCCGTTTTAAAAGTCTCAATCAACACACGTCGCTGCTGCCACTACTGAGCAAAGAAGATTCATACAAACCCACAGGTACAACTACATCGGAGGCAATCACTGCCGGTGTTCTGAACGGCGTTTTCTATGAAATCGAAAATTATATAAAGCTGTGGAGCAATAAATCGGAGCGGCATATTGTTATTGTTACCGGCGGAGATGCAAGTTTTTTGGTGAATTCAATAAAAAGTAGCATTTTTGTCAACTTAAATTTAGTACCGATAGGTTTAAAACGAATACTTGACTTGAATGCAGAATAGAGTATTACTGGTATTTATTGCAATTATTGCATCGCAGGCTGCTTTTGCCCAGAATGGATCTCCCTACACACGTTACGGCCTCGGCAGTTTGACGAGTTCATATTTTGGACCGGCCAGGGCTATGGGAGGAATTTCGTTTGCCTCTAGTTCGGGTAGGCACCTCAATATTTCTAATCCTGCCGGACTAGCCACCATCGACAGCCTGAGTTTCATATTCGAATTTGGCATGGAATCAGGGCTGAGGCAATTGGCTACAACAAATCCCGATTTATCGGCACTTAACAACGACACCCGGATGTCGTACCTTTCGTTCGGGTTCCCGATTACCCGCTGGTGGGCTTCTTCAATTGGCATCATGCCGTTTAGTACCATGGGTTATAATATCCGATCGGTCGACAGCCTGTATAATGTTTCAAAGTATTATTTCTACGAGGGCAGCGGTGGTGTGAATCAGGTGTTTTGGAGTCATGGGTTTGCTCCCTTTAAAAACTTCCGAATCGGTTTGAACATGAAATACCTGTTTGGGATGCAAAATCGCACCAACAGTGTAGAATTCGAAGATGAATCAGGAGCCTACGTTAATATACTTGAAGAGAACATGGTGTTTATAAACGATTTTTGTTTCTCGGGTGGTTTACAATATGATTTACGGCTGGGTGAAAAGAATTCGTTGACCCTGGGTGCCGTGTTTACGTATCCCACCCGGCTGAACAGCCGTCGTGACGCGTTGGTTACCAATTCGCTCAGCGTCGGAAGTTCTGCTGCCGTCGACACCATATATTATACCGAGGACGAAAGGGGCGAAGTTTCTTTACCCATGAGTATCGGAGGTGGTTTACTGTACAATTTTGATGACAAATTGAAACTTGGGGTTGATTATACTATGCAGGACTGGTCAGATGCTGTTTTTTTCAACCAGTCTGATTCGCTTGGAAACAGCAACTGTTTCAGGTTTGGACTGGAATATACACCTGCAGGTCTGAACCGGGCAACCAATAATTATGGAAGCAAAGTTTCGTATCGGCTGGGCTTTTATTACGACAACACCTATTTAAACTTTGCCTCCTCCGGAGAACAGATTGACGACTTTGGCATAAGTTTTGGTTTTGGATTACCACTGAATCGTTCTAAGACATCTTTTAATATTTCGATTGAACTCGGGCAGCGGGGTACCACCCGAAACAATCTGGTTCGCGAACGTTACGCGAACATCGGGTTGAACCTTACCCTGTCGGATGTTTGGTTTGTTAAACGTAAATTTGATTAAAAATGAAAACTGTTTTTTCAAAAAGAGCATTGCTGGTTTCGACACTGGTTTTAATGAGTTCACTGGTGCTGAAAGCTCAAAATGCAGCTGATTACGGGTCGGATCCCGAAACATGTAAGGTTAAACTATCGACCTATACTGAATTTTTCAAGCAGGAAAACTACAAGGATGCATATCCTGCATGGAAGTGGTGCTACACCAACTGCCCTGCTTCTACCAAGAACCTTTACATTCATGGTCCTACAATTCTGGATTACATGATCGAAAAGGCTGCTGATAAAGTAGAAAAAGAGAAATACATCGACTCATTGCTGATGATTTATGATCAGAGAATACAGTATTATGGCGAAGAAGGCCGCGTGAAAGGCCGAAAAGCCAATGACATTCTCAAATACCGCCCCGATAGTGCAATGCAAGCTTATAAACTGTATGTGGAATCTATCGGAATGGTTGGCAATAAATCAGAAAGTTCGGTTTTGGGCTATTTCACCAACGTTACCATTTTATTATTCAAAAATGGCAGCCTGCCGAAAGAAACTGTAGTTGAAAACTATGCCACCGTTTCCGGCATAATCGAAGCCCAGATTGCTGAGACCGAAGACAGTGCAAAACGCGAAAAAATCAGGGAACTGGGCGTCAAAGTCGAAGAGATGTTCGTAAATAGCGGGGCTGCTGATTGCGATGCCATTGTTTCGATATTCACCCCAAAATTCGAGGCTAACCCAAACGACATTGAGTTGCAAAAGAAAATAGCCAAACTGATGGAAAAAACGAGGAATCAGGATTGTTTGACAACCGACCTCTATGCCAAAGTTTCGGAAGCACTGTATAACGAAGAAAAAACACCGGAAGCTGCACACAAAATTGCCAAGGTTTATTTCCTGAAAAACAATTACGAAAAAGCCGAGTTTTATTATCTCGAAGCTGCCAAACTGCAATCTGACGAATCGCTTAAAGCAGACCTGTACTATGAACTTGCCAGTTTATACCTGAACCTGAAGCAATACAGCAAGGCACGCGATTATGCACGCCGGGCACTGGGTGTTAATGCAAACTATGGAAAAGCATATTTGGTTATTGCAAAAGCTTATGCAGCAGGTGGTGGCGGATGTGGCGAAAACGAAATTGACAAAGTAGCCATTTACTGGGTTGTGGTCGATCAGCTTATCAAAGCAAAAAACGCAGATGCTACCATAGCTGACGATGCCAATGATTTAATCCGTAAGTATACTTCGTACTTCCCGACCCGCGAAAAACTCTTCTGGTATAATGTTACCGAAGGCCAAAGCTACACCGTGGGCTGCTGGGTAAGCGAAACAACAACGGTGAGGTGCATTGATTAACACAAACCGCACATCGAAATTTCAGGGAGTCACACCTGTCGCCATTAGCCTGGTGATAGGTGTGCTTTTCTTTTCGTGCACCAACGACATGGAAAAAGTGGCACAGCTCACTGCTCCAACCGAACTGCCCAGCATTATTGTAAAAAACATTGAAACCATATATTCAGACTCCGCTGTGGTTAAAGTACGGCTCACAGCCTCCGAATTCTGCCGTTACGATAAAAAAGACCAATCGTACGACGAATACCCCGAAGGACTCAAGGTGGAATTTTATAATGAACAATTGCGTGTCGCCGGACAACTTACTTGCGAGTACGCCCGGTACTACAGCTCAAAAAACCTCTGGGAAGCCCGGAAGAATGTTGAAGCTGTAAATTTTGGCCAAAACGAAAAGATTAACACGGAACTGCTTTACTGGGATATCGAATCAGAACAAATTTATTCGGATGCTTTTGTGAGAATCACCACACAGGATGAAATAATCTATGGGGATGGTTTTCGCTCGAATCAGGATTTTAGTGCATGGAAAATTATTAAACCCAAAGGAACAATAACTATACAGGATGAAGAATAATAAAGTACCCGTAATTATTGAATACGCCTGGATTGGCATGGCCGTTTTCTGCCTCGTTTTGGGCATTATCAAAACCGGAGAACTGGGCATTAAATTAAGTGCCATGTTCTACCTTCTTTCGTTTATATCGTTGGCCATGTTTTTTATGCGACGGATGAACCGTAAAAACATTGAGCGGCGCAATAAAAGAATGGAAAAATAAACATCACCCTGCGTTTATTCAAGGTGATATTTTTTGTTGTCTGAACTATTTTCGTTTTTTCCTGAAGAAACCGGTCACCAGTTGACTGCATTCCTCCTGCATGACATTTTTTCTTACCTGAGTCGAAGGATGCAAAGCTTCTACTGTAAAACGCGAAAATCCTTTTTTATCATCATCAGCGCCATAAACAATTGCATCGATCTGTGACCATGCAAGGGCACCCGCACACATCAGGCAAGGTTCCACCGTCACGTAGAGCGTGCATCCCTTGAGGTATTTTGCACCCAGATGGTTTGCCGCTGCTGTGATGGCCAGCATTTCGGCGTGGGCTGTAACATCGTGCAGCATTTCGGTTTGATTGTGGCTGCGGGCAATCACCCGGTTGTTGCAAACAACCACGGCACCAACAGGAACTTCGTCTTTGGCCAGTGCTTTCTGCGCCTCGTCGAGTGCCATTTTCATAAAATATGCATCATCAAATACTTGCATGGCTGATTTTTCGGATTTTTGATTTATCGGGACAAAGTGCTATTAACTCATCAATTTTTTTGCCAGATACGGGGTGTGTCCAGCAGGGAAAAATATCTCTCAGGGGCAAAAGCACAAAAAGCCGGTTACACAGCGCAGGATGAGGAATTACAAGCTTATGACTGTTGCGGTATAATGCACCTGCATCAAGTATGTCGATATCCACCGTACGACCTTCGTAATGTGTGCTTGTTTTCTTTGTCCGGCCCAAGTCTGACTCGATTGTCTGCAAGGTGTGCAACAGCGTCTCTATGGGCAAGGTAGTTCGTACATTCAGCACCTGATTCAGGAAGTATTTCTGATGCCGGAATCCCCAGGGCTCCGATATATATACCGGTGAAACCGAAATTAATTCTCCAGCCCTGCTGCTAACCAGTTCGCGGGTTTTCACCAGATTTTGCCATCGATCTCCCAGATTTCCGCCCGTCGAAAGCAACACTTCGTATGCCGGTATTTGGTTCTCCATCTAATATTTAATTTTCAGCCCTTCGGTACAATTTTTACAAATATCGATGTTTTTACGCTCACTGAACACCATTTCCCTGAATTTTCGGGATTCGTTGCTTTGTAAAATCTGTTGCATGGTATTAACATACAGGTTTCCATAGCGCCATGCAGCCGTTTTATCGAAGCAACAGGGCAGCACATCAGCATCGGCGCTGACTACAACCGACGAAAGCATTCGGTAACAACGATTTTTCAATGGATTTTTAATTTTAATGTCTCCATTACTACCGGAATAATACCTTGAGTATTTTGCTTCTGAAGGCAGCAGTGAAATATCATTAGCCTCAAGCTGCACCGATTTCAGACGAACTATATCGAATCCCATTTGTCTGGCCCAACGCACATATTGTTCAATTTCGTGTTCATTGTGCTTCATCACGAGGAATTGTGATTCAAGAATTGGAAACCTTGAATCCGAAATACGTTTTTCAGCAACAATTTTCTGAATTCCGCCACAAAGTTTGTTAAAATCGGAATTGATTCGGTAAGCCTGGTGCGTTTCGGGTGTAATCCCATCGACCGAGATGATTAACTTTGTGAGACCCGAGTTCACCAGTTTACGGGCAAAATGTTCCAGACAGTAGCCATTTGTCGACACGGTAACCGGTATTTTCCGGGCCGCTGCATAAGAAATAAACAAGTCCAGATTGGGATTCATCAAGGGCTCACCCTGAAAATATAAATTTATATTCCACAAATAATCCCCCAGAGTGTCAACAATTTCCTTGTATTTTTCGAAATCGAAGAACCTCCTGTTTCGGTCGATTATACCACTTCCCTGTGCACAAGCAGGACAAGCAAGGTTACATACAGCTGATGTTTCGATGCTCAGACCCAATGGTTTATGTGAAAAGATAAGTCTGCGAAACCAAATGTAGCCGATATAGTTCAGTGACACCCGCAACAGGTTCGTTACTCGTTTTACCGAGGCAGCTTTTAAATACGCGGTTAGCAGCATAGCAATCGGGTTATTGCTGCAAAGCTACAAAAATAGATGTCAGAACATCATTATCAAAACAAGCAACTAATGAAACAAATTGTACAAATCGTCCAGTTTTGGGGTAAGTATAATTTCGGTTCTGCGGTTTTTGGCTCGTGCCTCCGGAGTATTTGCATTGTCAACAGGCAAATATTGTCCCCTGCCGGCAGCTGTTAAGCGGGTAGGATCGATACTCGAATTCTCGAGCAGGATTTTTACAATGGCAGTAGCCCTCTTAACGCTAAGGTCCCAGTTGTCAGCAATATTACCATTGCCGGCATATGCGAGATTGTCGGTATGCCCTTCGATCATGATGTTTATATCTTTGTTTTTTTCAAGAACCTTGGCAAGCTCAATCAACGCGTTCTTTCCTTTGGGATCAACTTCCCATTTTCCCGATTTGAACAAGAGTTTTTCGTCGAGCGAAACATATACTTTTCCATCTTTCATGGTAACGGTTAGCCCATCACCCTGAAAACCCAGTAATGCATTGTTGACTTTTTCGCGCAAGGCATTCATTACAGAATCCTGTCGATCGAGAATTGCCTGAAGCTCAGAAACCTTTTTATTTTTCGCTTCAATTTCGCGTTCTTTTACCTCGAGTTGAGCCCTGAGGGCTTCGAGATTTGCCCTTTCCTTATTCAGTTGTGCTTCCAGCGCTTTGAGTTCATCTTCCTTTTTCTGAAGCTCATCACGGGTCTCCTGCAACATTCTCAGTGCTTTCTGAGTCTCTGCATCAGCACCTTCTCTCAGTTTTGACTGATTTTCGAGAAGTTGCTCATACAGTTGATTAATTTTATCATATTGTCCCGTAAGGGTCCTGTATGCATTCCCTTTAATAGCTGTATCGCGTTCGAGAGCACTAATGGCCAGTTTAATCCGTTCCATTTCGCTTTGAAGCTCATTATTCGAAGTGGTTAAGCGTTCGTTTTCACCCATCAAATCGGTTCTTTCTTTTTCGCATTGATCCTTTGCAGTTTTTACTTCCTCGAATTTACGGGCAGGAACGCACGAAAAAACAACAACCAGCATTGCTACTACAGCCAGGGGAACAATAATTCTTTTCTTCATAATTTTCGTTTTATGTATAACAACCAAAGATAAGCGCTTGAATAATTATTTTTTGACGCGCAATAAAATTTTATTTACAACCTGTTGTTAATCATCTGATAAACTGCACATGCGAAAAAATAGTATTTTTGCTTTGCCTAAAAATTTTGTAAGACTTGTAACTACATGGGCCTACTCGAGAAGATAAACTACCCGGAGGACTTGCGCCGGCTTGATATCAAAGAATTGCCACAGCTTTGCGAAGAGCTCCGGGCTTTCATTATCGATGCAGTATCGTGTAATCCCGGCCATCTGGGTGCTTCGCTGGGGGTAGTTGAACTTACTGTTGCTCTTCATTATGTGTATAACACCCCGGTTGATTTACTTGTTTGGGATGTCGGGCATCAGGCATATGGGCATAAAATTCTGACAGGTCGAAAGGACAAATTTCACACGAATCGAAAATATAAAGGCATCAGTGGGTTTCCGACACCAAAAGAAAGCGAGTACGATTCATTCGGAGTCGGGCATTCTTCCACTTCTATTTCGGCAGTTATGGGGATGGCTGTAGCCGCAAAAAAGCTCGGTGAGAACAGAAAGGCCATTGCCATTATCGGAGATGGCTCCATGACAGCTGGACAGGCTTTCGAAGGCCTCAACAATATGAATATCGGGAATGCCGATGTACTGATAATTCTGAACGACAACAAAATGGCCATTGACCCGAGTGCCGGTTCGCTTCACGAATACCTTACCGATATTTCGACCTCCAAAACCTACAACAAAGTTAAAAACGATGTCTGGCGGATTTTAGGGAAAGTAAATAAAATGAATCCCAACGCGCAACGTATTGCCCAGCGCGTAGATAATGCCATTAAGTCGCTGGTGCTTCGCAATTCAAACATGTTTGAATCGCTCAACATCCGTTACTTTGGACCGGTCGATGGGCACGATGTGTTTTATCTGGTTAAAATTTTAAACGATATCAAAAGTATTGGCGGTCCGAAACTTCTGCATTGCATAACCACCAAGGGCAAGGGGTATAAACATGCCGAAGAAGATCAGACCATCTGGCATGCTCCGGGTAAGTTCGACATCGCCACCGGCGAAATCTATCCCGAAACGCCGAATGTAAAAACCCCGCCACGCTATCAGGATGTATTTGGTGAAACCATAGTTGAACTCGCTGAAATAAACGATAAAATCGTTGGAATTACACCGGCCATGCCCACGGGTTGTTCCTTAAACCTGATGATGGAAAAAATGCCGGGAAGAGCCTTCGATGTGGGAATCGCCGAACAACATGCCGTAACATTTGCAGCCGGAATGGCAAAACAAGGCCTAGTGCCATACTGCAACATATACAGTAGCTTTGCACAGCGGGCATACGACCAGATTATCCACGATGTCGCCCTTCAGAATCTGCATGTTGTTTTTTGTTTCGACAGGGCCGGACTGGTGGGCAACGACGGAGCCACGCATCACGGAGCATTCGACATTGCATTTCTCAGGTGCATTCCCAATATGGTAATTGCAGCCCCGATGGATGACATCGAACTTAGAAACATGTTATTCACGGCCCAACTCCCGCACAACAATTTTCCTATTGTCATAAGATACCCCCGGGGAAGAGGTACACACCCCGACTGGAAGCGATCATTCGAAGAAATTGAAATCGGGAAAGCTCAGTTAATAAGGCAAGGCGAAAAAATAGCCATCCTTTCGGCTGGAACACCAGGGATAAAAATAATGCAGGTTTGCAATAAACTGGAACAAAATAATATATCGGCTGCCCACTACAATATGCGCTTTGTTAAACCTCTCGATACAACCTGCCTCCGCGAAGTCTGCGAAAAATTTGAAACGATTGTGACCGTAGAAGATGGGGTAATTACGGGTGGCTTTGGTAGTAGTGTTCTTGAATTCATCGCTGATAACAATTTCAAAAACAGGATATTACGATTTGGTATCCCCGACCGTTTTGTTGAGCACGGCAGCCAACAGGAATTGACTAATGAATGTGGCTACGACATCGAAAACATTGTGAATGTGATACTTAAATTAAAAATTTAAAACATTTGTCATTTAAAATAAATTATTATTTTTACAAATTGATTAATTTTGTTCAAAACTCAACCGGCATGAAAAAAATCTATGTACTGATTATTACCATGTTTTGCATTGGTTTCGTGTTTTCACAGGAAATCAAACCCGACCGTAAATTCATCAATAAGTTTTACGATGCAGAGGCATTTATGTATGAAGGGAACTTCGATGAAGCACTGCCTTTACTGCTTGAACTGCATAATATGGACCCCGACAATGCCAATGTTCAATACAAATTGGGTTATTGTTATTTGAACACCAGGTTAAACAAAAAAGACGCCCTTGAGTATCTCGAATACAGCGCAGAATACATCAATCCCGACTACAAAGCCGACAATCACAAAGAAAGAAAAGCTCCACTGGAATGCCTGCTGTACTTAGGTCAGGCCTATCGGTTCAATTTTAAATTCGAAAAATCGCTGGATGTACTCAACGACCTCATTGGCAGGCTTTCGCCAAAGAATAAAGAAGATGCTGAATTGATAAAAATTGCTGAACACGAAATCGAAATTACCAATAATGCTATTTATTTTGTTGCCAATCCGGTTGATGCGGAAGTTAAAAACATGGGCAGCGCTGTGAATACCGAGTTCTGCGACCACTCCCCGGTGCTTGATATGAATGAAGAGTTTTTGTTTTTTACATCGAAACGGCCCAGAGCAGGTGAAACAGAAATAAATCAGGATGAGGATGTTTTCATTTCACGGAATAAAAACTTTGTCTGGCAGGAAGCCAACCGCATGGACGATAACGTGAACTCCACAATGAATGAAGCTTCTATCGGACTTTCGGCAGATGCCAAAACCATGTTCATTTTCCGCAGCGAAGGTCCCAATATGGGCAACGTGATGGTAACTCACAGCAACAACTACACAATCTGGTCTGATCCGGTCAGCCTCAGTGCCGAAATTAACTCGAAGTTCCGGGAAACCCATGCCTGCTTATCTCCTGATGGAAATACATTGTACTTTGTAAGCAACCGCGAAGGCGGTGTAGGGGGACGCGATATTTATGTGATGCATCTCATGCCCGACAACACATGGAGTGAACCAAAATGCCTCGGTCCCAATATTAATACAATCTATGACGAGGAAACCCCGTTTATTCATCCCGATGGTGTAACCATGTTCTTTAGTTCCAAAGGACATAACAGCATGGGTGGATATGATGTTTTTCAGGTAAAAATGACCGGTCAGGATGAATTTTCAGAACCAAAAAATCTGGGATTTCCAATTAACACACCGGATGATGAGGTTTCTTACGTTTTAAATGCCGACGGACGAAGAGCGTATATGGCATCAGCAAAAGATGGTGGATTGGGCGACCTCGATATTTACGAAATCATCCAGTCGGGTATTTATATCAATACAATGGCCGTGTATAACGGACAAGTAACCGATATTAACAACCAGACACCTAAGAACCTTAAAATCAGGGTATTTGATAAAAATGATGGAAAAAAGGTAGGTGTTTACCGTTCAGGAACTCAGGGTTACTATCTGATTCTCCAACCAGGGACTGATTATGTTGTGCAATACGAAGCCGATGGTTATCTGATGGCCGTTACCGAGGTTTCTCCACAAAAAGAAAATGTGCAGTCTTTCCAGAAGAAATACGTTCCTATTCCGCTGGATCCCATTGTGATGATGTCGTTTAAGTACCAAAACTATGTGTATTTTGCCAAAGACGATGAGAAATTCACCGATCAGTCGGTTCCGGCCCTCGAAGATGTTATTACTAAAAATAAAGCCAGTGATAAACTCATTGTCAATGTAAATTACATACCCGGCAAAGAAAAAGAAATTTTGACCAAACAACGTGGCGAGAACATCGTCAATTACCTGGTTAACAACGGTTTCGACCGCAATAACATCTATCTGAACGGAGGCTTCCCTGCGGGCTATAAGGATATTTATTGCCTCGACATGCGTGAATACGTTGAATATGCCGGCACCAACCTTCCGGTAGACACAGCCAGAACCATAAAACATACCGGTGATACTTTGTACATCGAAAACATTTTCTTCGCATTTGATAAATTCGATATTCAGTCGCAATACTTTGCAAATCTGAATGCACTGGCCGATTATTTGAAATTAAATCCCTCGGCCAAAATAGAAATTGGTGGACACACCGACTGGCTGGGTAGTAACGAATACAACTACCTGCTGTCGTATCACCGTTCGAAAACTGTAAAAGACTATCTGGTATCGAAAGGCGCAAATGCCGAGAACCTGATAACAACCAAATATGGTGAGGGCACTCCTATTGCACAAAATGCATATCCGGGTGGCGCTGATGACCCTGTTGGCCGTCAGTATAACCGCCGCGCAGAATTCAAGGTACTGGCACAGGGTACCGAATCCATGCTGTTTGTTAAACCAATAGTTGTAAAAACCGGTACTGCTGGATCGAATGATGTGCAACACACGACGACTCAACCCGGTGGTAAATTTACCATTCAAATTGCTGCTCTGCGTTCCGAAGTTCCGGTAAATCAATTTGCAGATCTGGTTGGTGTTAAACTACATGTGGGTGCAGATGGCTGGTATCGCTATTATGTTGGTTCTTTTAATACCTATGGCGAAGCAAAGGCATCCTTCGATCATTTGAAATCGATGGGATATGAACCATTTATCCGAAAAATTAGTTTCTTCGAATAAAACATTTAAAAAAAGGCTGTCCTACTTGGACAGCCTTTTTTTTTGCTGTAATTCTTAAGCATCAACCATTCTCAGGATATTATATTCCCCTCCTCACAATACGCAGCCTTTACACAGTGAACCCTAACATCAGGAGTGAAGCTTTCTGAACCCGGCATAATAAGCTGCTATATTGTGGAAATTTTAAATTTTCAAGCAACCCGGCTTAACCAGTTGCAAGCATAAGTGTAATTCCATTAAAATAAAAAGGCTGTCCTTTTGAGACAGCCTTTTTCATCATATTGTTTATTACATACCGGCCATTCGGCGGTAGTAGTTATATCTCCATTTTGCATTGCGCTCGGCTTCTTCGAAAAGAACTTTTGATTCAGCAGGGAATGCTTTTTCGAGAGAAGAATACCGCACTTCTCCCTTGAGGAAATCCTGGAATTTCGACCATTCGGGTTCTTTGCTGTCAAGAACAAATGGATTTTTACCTTCAGCCTCAAGTAGTGGGTTGTAACGATACAGATGCCAATATCCGGCTTCAACAGCCAGTGCCTGCTCTTCCTGAGTCTTACCCATTCCACTGTTCAAACCGTGGTTAATACATGGAGCATAGGCAATAATCAGTGATGGTCCCGGATATGCTTCAGCTTCCTTAAGGGCTTTAAAGAACTGATTCTGACTCGACCCAATGGCCACCTGAGCTACATACACATAACCATAGGTCATAGCCATTGCACCCAAATCTTTCTTGCGTGTTCTCATCCCGGCAGCGGCAAATTTGGCAACAGCACCTACCGGTGTTGATTTCGATGCCTGGCCTCCGGTGTTTGAATATACTTCGGTGTCGAGTACCAGTATATTTACATCCTTACCGGTGGCAATCACATGGTCGAGACCACCATAACCAATATCGTAAGCCCAACCGTCACCACCAATAATCCAAATTGATTTCTTCACGAGATAGTCTTTGAAGCTCAGAATTTCTTTGGCAATATCGTCGTTTTTCGATTTCAGCATTTCAATCAGACGGGCTGAAGTTTCGGCTGTTTTTTCGGCATTGTTTTTATTTTCGCGCCATTCGGCAGCAATAGCTTTCGAAGCCTCATCCCAGTTTGCTTTGTCAAGCAACAGGCAGATTTTTTCGCGAATTTTATCAATACCTACCGAAATACCAAAGCCATATTCAGCATTGTCTTCGAATAATGAATTTGCCCAGGCCGGTCCACAACCCGATTTTGAATGGGGGCGATAAGGCGTGGAAGGAGCCGATCCGCCATAAATCGAAGAGCAACCGGTAGCATTGGCCACAATCATACGTTCACCAAACAATTGCGAAGCTGCTTTGATATAAGGTGTTTCTCCACAACCGGCACATGCACCCGAAAACTCGAACAATGGCTGAGCAAACTGACTGTTTTTCACAGTTTTATCTTTGGGTAGCACATCTTCTTTGTAACCAACCACTTCGTCCATATAAGTCCAGCGGGCAATTTCATCACGTTGGGAATCGATTGGTTTCATTTCGAGAGCTTTCACTTTTGCAGGGCACACGTCGGCACAGTTTCCACAACCTGTGCAATCGAGTACACTGATTTGCATACGGAACTGATATTCCTTGGTTCCTCCGATACCCTGAATTGTCCTGGTGTTTGCAGGTGCATTCTTCAATTCTTCTGCGGTGAGAAGGAAAGGCCTGATGGCAGCATGAGGGCATACAAATGCACACTGGTTACACTGAATACAATTCTCGGGAATCCACTCAGGGATGTTAACAGCAATACCACGTTTTTCGTATTTTGTTGTTCCTGCAGGGAAAGTACCATCTTCGCGGTTTATAAACGTAGAAACCGGAAGATTATCACCATTTTGTGAATTGATGACATCGGCTACATGACTGATAAATTCAGGGACTGCCGTTTCGCGGGTAACTTTAAATCCTTCGTTTTTGAGGTTCTTCCATTCAGCCGGAACATCAATTTCCACATAAGCACAGCAACCTGCGTCAATGGCGTCATGGTTCATTTTAACCACGTGTTCACCCTTTCGACCAAACGATTTAACAACCATCTTCTTCATTTCTTTCACAGCCAGTTCGTAGGGAATCACATTGGTGATTTTGAAGAATGCCGACTGCATAATGGTATTGGTTCTGTTGCCAAGACCAAGATTTTCAGCAATCTCGGTGCCATTGATAACATACACCTTCAATTGCTTATCGGCAATAGTCTTCTTCATGTGATCGGGGAACTTGTCAAGGGTTTCCTTAACACTCCAGATAGAGTTATACAGGAAAGTTCCGCCATGCTTAATCCCTTTCAGCACATCGTAGAGATAAATATAAGCAGGCACATGGCAGGCCACAAAGTCGGGCGAATTAATCAGATAGGGAGCACGAATGGGCTTATCGCCAAAACGAAGGTGTGAAGCGGTAAAACCGCCCGATTTTTTCGAATCGTAAGCAAAATAAGCCTGACAGAATTTCTCGGTGGTTTCACCGATAATTTTAATACTGTTTTTGTTTGCACCCACGGTACCATCCGATCCCAGTCCATAGAATTTACCTTCGAAGGTTCCTTTCGGAAGCACAGTAACATCGGGTTTCAGTGGCAACGATTTAAAGGTAACATCATCAACAATACCCACCGTAAATCCATTTTTCGGTTCCTTCATGGCCAGATTTTCGAAAACAGTCATCATCATCGAAGGAGTCGTGTCTTTCGAGGAGAGGCCATACCGACCACCAATAATCATGGGTGCTCCCGGTTGATTGTAGAAAATATCCTTAATATCGAGGTACAATGGTTCGCCGTTAGCTCCCGGTTCTTTGGTACGATCAAGAACAGCAATGCGTTTCACCGACCTGGGAAGTACCTTACGGAAATATTTTTCGGAGAAGGGGCGATATAAGTGAACCGTAATAAGTCCAATTTTTTCGCCATCCTTCATTTTGAAGTCAATAACCTCTTTAATTGTATCGGTTATTGAACCCATGGCCACAACAATATTCTCGGCATCGGGAGCGCCATAATAGGTGAACGGATGATATTCGCGTCCACATATTTTCGACATTTTCTGCATGTATTCTTCAACAATATCGGGCACTGCATCATAATATTTATTGCATGCTTCGCGTGCCTGGAAGAAAATATCGGGGTTTTGTGCGGTACCTTTTGTAACAGGATGTTCCGGACTGAGGGCTGTATCCCTGAAATGCTGAAGCATTTTCTGGTCGATAAGTCCGGCTACATCGTCGTTTTCCAGATATTCAACTTTTTGTATTTCGTGCGAAGTACGGAAACCATCGAAAAAATGGAGGAAAGGAACCCTGGAACTGATGGCAGCCAGATGGGCCACAGGGGCAATATCCATAATTTCCTGCACCGAACCGGTGGCCAGCATGGCAAAGCCTGTTCCGCGGGTACTCATCACATCGCTGTGATCACCAAAAATCGACAGGGCATGCGATGCAACTGTACGTGCACTAACGTGAAAAACGGCGGGCAACAATTCGCCGGCAATTTTGTACATGTTCGGAATCATCAGCAATAAACCCTGCGAAGCTGTATAGGTCGAGGTTAACGCACCGGCCTGCAACGCACCGTGAACCGCTCCCGCAGCTCCTGCCTCACTTTGCATCTCTTCGACGCGAACAGTTTGGCCAAAAATGTTTTTTCTGCCACCGGCTGCCCACTCGTCAACATTCTCTGCCATGTTCGACGATGGGGTGATGGGATAGATGCAAGCTACTTCGCTAAACATGTAGGCAACATGAGCTGCAGCATGGTTTCCATCGCATGTGATAAATTTTTTTGATTTTGTCATCGTATTAACCGATTAGTTTAATTATTTAGAAATACTTCGTTAAATTTTTAAGAGATGGCTAAAATAATAAATTTCCAGTGAATGGATTATGATTTATAATATGTTGTCGAAAAGTTTTCCGAAATAATGATTCCGAAAGTTAATCACCTTTTTGCCCTACAAAATAATTCTCTTTATCCTGAAACAACAGATTAAAAGTGGTAAGAGAGCCATAGATACGGGTGATATATTGCTGCAAATTAATTTTTTCTTCATCGTTAAGTTTCTGATGGCTGTTTATATTCTGCTCCAACACCCTCAGCCGGTCGCGCAACATGACTATTTTATGAAAGAATGCTTCAATGGGAATTTCCTTTTCCTTAAGGTCAGACTTGCCCGGCTTAAGTATGAGCGTCCCTCCCACCCATTTTTCGCCCAGTTCAACCCTTTCATCGAGAAGCCCGAATTCATCGAGAACATCACGTATCAATCCGGGAATCATAGCAACCTGAAGTTCGGGTTTTGGAGCGTTGTCGGGAGTGTAAATTACTTCTGCTTCAAGATTTCGCTTGGCGACCTGCCTTTCGCCTGCACGTGCAAAAATGATATCGTACGAGGTAATATTATCTTTCACAATGGCACCCTTGCCATACAACTCGTGTTCAATTACAGTTCCAACAGGTAAATTTTCCATAGGTTATTTTTTTAGTCAAAAATAAAAAAAAAGGCGCACCAGGGCGCCTTCGAAATATGAGTGATGATTTTTACAATTTGTCCATTGTCATGAGAAACTCGATATTCGATTTTGTATTGGGAAGTCGCTGACGCATGAAATCCATGGCCTCCAGCGAATTCATATCGGCGAGGAACTCTCTCAGTATCCAAACCCGATTCAAAACTTCGGGGGGAGTAAGCAGGTCTTCGCGGCGTGTGCTCGATGCGGTGATATCAACGGCAGGGTAAATTCTTCGGTTCGACAGTTTACGGTCGAGTTGAAGTTCCATGTTTCCGGTTCCTTTAAATTCCTCGAAAATCACATCGTCCATCTTTGAGCCGGTCTCGGTGAGGGCAGTGGCCAGAATGGTCAGAGAGCCTCCCCCTTCGATGTTACGGGCAGCACCAAAGAAACGTTTGGGTTTGTGTAATGCATTGCTGTCGACACCACCTGATAACACCCTGCCCGAAGCCGGAGCAACCGTATTGTAAGCACGGGCCAGACGGGTGATTGAATCGAGCAGGATCACTACATCGTGCCCGCATTCCACCATACGTTTTGCCTTTTCGAGAACAATAGTACTAACCCGCACGTGTCGTTCGGCAGGTTCGTCAAAAGTACTGGCAATAACCTCAGCGTTTACGTTACGGGCCATGTCGGTAACCTCTTCGGGGCGCTCATCAATCAGCAAAATCATGAGATATACCTCGGGATGGTTGGCTGCAATGGCATTGGCAATTTCCTGCAGTAAAATGGTTTTACCGGTTTTTGGCTGTGCCACTATCAGACCGCGCTGCCCTTTTCCGATGGGAGAAAACAAATCGACAATGCGTGTCGACAGTGTGGCTTTCCCTGCTCCTGTAATGTTGAATTTTTCGTCGGGAAACAAGGGAGTAAGGTGGTCAAAGGGAATGCGGTCGCGCATTACCGAGGGATCTTTACCGTTTATTTTGTTAATCTTGATGAGCGGAAAATACTTTTCGCCTTCGCGCGGCGGACGAATTGTTCCTTCTACGGTATCTCCGGTTTTCAGACCAAATAGTTTAATTTGAGACTGACTTACATACACATCGTCGGGAGAATTCAGATAATTATAATCGGACGAACGCAGAAATCCGTATCCATCAGGGACAATTTCAAGAACACCGGTTATCGAAATAATTCCATTAAACTCATAATTATGTTGCGTGGCATCCTTTTCGCCTTCCGTTTTTATAACAGGTAGGTTTTCATTCTCGTTTTCCACGGGTTTCTGCACGGGTTCGGCCGCCTGTTTTGGCTGCCATGCAGGGTTTTGCTGCCGATTATTCCGGTCGTTGTTAGGCTGATTGTTCCGGTTTTCCTGCTTGTTAAACTGGGGTTTTTCCTGAGTTTGAACCCCGGACTCAACTGCAGATACAGGGTTTGATACTTTCGATTTTTCAGCTACAACATCAGCCGGTTTTTCGGTTGTTTCACCAGTTGTTTCTGGTGAAGTGGCATTGGGGGCAACTATCTTCTCGGCACGTGCGTTTTTACGACGCTTACGACGTTTATCGGATTTTCCCGATCCTTCACCCTTAGGGTCAACTGGTTTATTTTCAGATTCTTTAACTTTAACTTCCTTCTCTTTTTCTGCTTTAATAATTAACTCGACAAAGTCTACCTCATCGTTCCCTTTTTCTCCGGGAAGTACCGGGCGGCGCTTGCGGTGCGGCAGTTCGTTCTCAACTACCGGAACAACCGGAATATTTTCAGCGGGTTTAGTTGCGTTTTCGGGAACCTGTTTATCGTCGGTTTTCGGATTACTAAAAAGTGTATATTCCGATTGATTGGTTACCGAAACTATTTTTGAGGCACGGCGTCTTTGCCTGGGTTGACGTGACCTGGGCTCATCGGGCATCGAAGCAGCAGCAATGGCCTGTTGGTCAAGTATTTTGTAAACCAGTTCCTCCTTCTTCAGGGTATCGGTTCTGTTGATACCCAAATCTCTTGCTATCAGCTTAAGCTCTGGTAATAGCTTTTCGTTAAGTTGATTAATGTCGTACATTAAATTTGTGTTTAAAATGTGTTTGAATAAAAAATTCTTGGATTCATTCGAACTCCCCGCAGGGAATCATAGAAATTTCGATGCAATATTACAAAATAAATCAATTCAAACAAAGTCCTTAAAAAAAATAAGCATTTAATTCGGTAAACATTTACCAAAATATATTGTTTTTATGAAGCAACCTTTTTCGAGGGGTTTGCGTTTAGATTATGTGCGACAAACAGAATTGAACTATGCGACAACTTAAAATAGTAAAACA
>Ga0116149_1001628_pt1 | contig 26785 bp, 15 predicted proteins | sample AD_UKC057_MetaG_FD_89787 | JGI IMG/M metagenome (GOLD analysis project Ga0116149, IMG submission 89787) | Active sludge microbial communities of municipal wastewater-treating anaerobic digesters from USA - AD_UKC057_MetaG | ecosystem: Engineered > Bioreactor > Anaerobic > Digestate | place: USA...
CGACTAAATTCCGTCTTTTTTACAGATTTTCTACCCAGTTTCACGGCAATTCTCTGTATTTCCTCTATTATTTCATTTTTCTTATTCATCTTATATTCCAATAAAAGTTTGAATTCGGCTAACATTATGATTAACCTGCCACACACCGATAGTAAATCTATCCGGTCTGTGAGTAACAGATTATTTTACCATTAATTATAACTGATTTATCGATTCAAAAGACAGTCAAGTCGACCGGATAGAGAAATATCGTGATTAGCATTAAATGAATATATTATAAGATATTATGACAGCACTGGCAAAATTACTATCCGGTCAAATAGACCGGATAGCAAAGTAAAAATACATCTTGCTTTGAATGGTCTGCTATCTTATATTGAAGGTGTACAAAATAACACCAAATACTCATCAGCCTGGAAGGAGGCTGTGATGGCAGAGAAAAAACTCATCGATCAAGTGCGCGATGTCATCCGCACCAGACACTATAGCTACAAGACCGAAAAAAGCTATGTTCGCTGGATTCTCCGATATATCCTATTTCATCATAAATGCCACCCCCAGGAGATGGGAGAACCGGAGATCGCTGCCTTTCTCACCCATCTGGCCACCAAGCAAAATGTCTCCGCATCCACCCAGAATCAAGCCCTTAATGCTATCGTTTTTCTATATAAACACGTCCTCCACAAAGAGCTTGGTACTTTCCAGGATATCCAGTGGGCCAAACGGCCGCAGCGCCTTCCCGTCGTCCTGAGTCAAGACGAGGTCCGCCGCGTTTTGCAGCATCTTTCCGGGCGGGATAAAATTATGGCCTGCATTTTGTACGGCGCAGGCCTTCGACTCATGGATTGCCTGCGGCTGCGTGTGAAAGATATCGATTTCGAACCCCGGCAAATCTGCGTTCGCTCCCCCTGGATGCCCTGAAATAGAAAAAGCGCAATCCAGCCCAGCTTATGAACTCGATTGCGCTTTCACTTCCATACAACTCCTCCCCAGGAATCCTATTTTATTGATTTTACAAAATATATCCATTGAATGCAAGTGAAATGCAGGGTTATGAGGTGTTTCTTTGCCGGAGGATGCCTCTCCCTGAAAGAAGAACATCCTTACCGCACCGGCTTGAAGGCGGTCAATAATTTCTGCTGCCGGCCGGCATGAGAGCAGATGCGTTTTGCAGCCTCTTCTGCAGCTTTTTTAGTGCAGCTCCAGGCGCAGGGGGGCAGCTGGCCTGGGAGTAGAGAGATTTTACAGCCTTTTCCACAACGCCTCCGCCCGTTCCCTTGCCCTGGCCTGGACCTCCTTCTCGTCGAGATCCAGCCGCAGCTGCCTCTCTTCCATAAGCACCTTGCCCGCGACAATAGTGGTATCGACCGGCGCCTCCGTGATGCCGTAGAAAAAATGGCCTAGCCAGTTTTCCTCCGTCAGCGGTGTGGGCGGATCATAGTCGATGAGGAGGAGGTCGGCCGGAGCGCCTTCCGCGATCTCGCCGAGCGGCAGGCCGAAGAGGTTACTTGCGATTCGCGGATTATTGACGAGCAGGGCGGAGGTGGCCGCCTGAAAGCCCACCGAGGCATCGCGGTGCAGAAGGTGCTGGCACCAGAGGGCGGTGCGCACCTCCGCCCCCATGCGGGTGGTCATGGCGTCAGTACCCAATCCCGTCAGCACACCTCTCTCGTGGAGGGTTGTGAGATCGGCGATGCCGACCGCATTGTTGAGATTGGACTGGGGATTGTGGACCAGGGCGGTGCCGGTTTCGGCCAGCAGCGCCATCTCCCGCTCATCGAGGTGGACACCGTGGGCGGCGATCGATCCGGGCCCGAGGAGGCCGTGGTTGTGCAGCCGCTCGACCACGCGCTGGCCGTAATGGCGCAGCGTGTGCTCCTGGTCTACAGCGGCCTCGGCGGCGTGGATGTGAAAGCCGCAGCCGAGATCATGGCCGAGGGCGGCCGCAGCCGCCAGGGTCTCGCCGCCGAGGGTGAAGGAGGCATGCAGCCCGAACATCGCCCTGATACGCAGATCGCGACGCTCCCGGCAGGCGCGTATGAAGGCGGCGTTCTCCTCCAGTCCTGCGCGGGCTGCCTTGGCGCCGTCCCGGTCTGAGACTTCATAGCAAAGGCCGCCGCGCAGGCCGGTTTCATGAAAAGCCTTGGCGATGGCCTCGAGCGAGCCGCGAATGGCGCAGGGACTGGCATGATGATCGATCAGGGTGGTGGTGCCGCTGCGGATCGACTCCAGCAAGGCGGAGAGGGCACTCCAGTAGCAGTCCTCGAGGGTGAGGGCCTTGTCGAGCCGCCACCAGAGATTGTTAAGCACCGACTCGAACGACTCCGCCGGCACGGTTTTGGTCAGTCCGCGCGCGAAGGTACTGTAGCAGTGGGTATGGGCGTTGATAAAGCCGGGCATGAGGATTTTTCCGGCCGCGTCGATGGATCGGACGCCGGCGGGGACTGTAAAATCCAAAGTCGCCTGCTGACTGAAGGCCTCGTCCGTGGGCAGTGCACCGGCCGGGGCCGCGTGACTGTTTCCGGTCTCCGGACTAGTCGAAAATGTGGCGCGGAGTGCTCCGGAGGGTGCGGCGGCCTTTATCACTCCCGCCTCGATGAGGAGGGCGTGATCGTGGAGCACCCGGCCGGGGGTACCGGGGGCGATGATCGTGGCATGGTCGATGAGCAGGGGGGGCTCCAATTTGCCTCCTTATTTTTCGTGCAGCGCGGCCGCCTCCGACGCGGTGCGCTCCCGTATGGAGATGGCGCCGGCGAAGCACTTTTGTACACAGAGTGAGCAGCCGACGCAGCGCGCGGCATCGAAAACCGGCACCCGTTTGCGATCCAGTTTTATCGCCTGATAGGGGCAGCGGGTGCAGTTGCCGCAGTGCTCGCAGAGGCCGGCATCGACCTGTGGAATCAGCTTGCGGCTGCTCAGAGCCTCAAAGGGGGTGATGGGATCGGGCAGGGCGGAGCCGATCAGCTCCGCCACCGAGCGCAAGCCGCGCTCCTGGAGGAGAAAGCTGAGCCCGGAATGGAGTTCGTCGACGATGCCATAGCCGTACTTCATCACGATGGTGCAGAACTGCACGCTGCGGGCGCCGAGGGCGAGAAAGTTGGCCGCCGCCTTGTAGTCCATCGGGCCGCCGTTGCCCGAGACCGCCAGGCCCATGCCGGCGACGCGGGCGAGGGTGTAATTACTGATCGGCAGGACGCCCTCGCCGGAGAGGCCGACGACGACGCCCTCCTCCCAGCGCCGGCCCGGGGCCTTGCGGAAGGCCATGGCCGGAAAGCTGTTGGCCAGGGTGATCCCCGCCTTCACGCCGGGATAGCGGCCGAAAGCCGCCGCGATGGCCGCTGCGATCGGGCCGATGGCGGTGACGGCGGCGGTGAGCTTGAATAGCTTGGGGATCTCAGCCTCGCCTGCCTCCAGAATCCAGCCGATGATTTTGGCAGTCAGCTCCGCGTCCTGCGAGACCATGTCACCGCGGGTGCCGTCGCCGCCCTGGGGGCAGGAGAGGCTGTATTCGATGCCCATCGCCCCGGCCGCCTCGAGCTTGCGGGTGTTGGACTGCCAGGCCGCCCGGTCGGCGTCGTCGTCGCCGGTCACCGGTCCGCCGGTGGAGGCCAGGGTGAGCCGGTCGGGGAACTCGCGGACCAGGGCTTCGACCTCCCGGCAGACCCGGTCGAGGGGATGGCCGGAGACATTGTCGCAGTTGCCGTAGGTCGAGGGCCCGAGCACAAACATGTAGCCGCCCGGGATATGGACCGGAACGTTGTCGAAGGCGGTCTTGATCACCGCGCCGGCCCAGCCCTTCTCATAGGCGGTGCGCATCTGCAGCAGGCCGTCCGAGTGCGGAGCCGCAGAGAGGAGAAAGGGTGAGAGGAGAGGGCGGCCGAAAAAGTCGCAGTCGAGCGCCACCGGCCGCAGATCCCTGCCGGCGAGGATAACACGGCTTTTGGCCGGCTTTTTGATCGCCGGAGGCTTTTGGCCGCGGATAAAGGCATCGGCGGCGTGGGCGGCATTCTTGCCCGAGGCCACCGACTCAACCACGGTCGAGGAGCCCAGGACGAGGTCGCCGGCGTAAAAGAGACCGGGGGATTCCCGCACCGGCGCCGCGCTGCGGCTGCCGATGGCGGCGATGACCCGATCGAAGCGGCGGAAGTGGGGGGGCTCCTGCGGATCGGGGATGAAGTGGCGCGGCTCAGGGGGGACTCCGGGCGGGAGCGTCAGCTTTTCGATCATCAGTCCGGCGATCCGGGAAACCTGCTGCATTCCTGCGCTGCCAGACTGAGGTGCGGCGTTGTTGCCGGCGGCTGGCATCACCTCCACGACGCGCGCGCAGGTGGTGAGCTCGATGCCCTCGCGCAGAATCAGCTCGTGCTCATAGGCGGTGAGGGGCATGTTTTCGGCTTTGCGGCGGTAAATGAGTTCGACGTGGCCGGCGCCGCGGCGGCGGGCGGTGACGGCGACATCGACGGCGACGGCTCCCCCGCCAATCACCGCCACCCGTTCGCCCTGCAGCCGGGTGCGGCTCTCGAGAAACGTTTGCCAGCTGAGGGCGGCCTCACCCCCCTCAACCTCAAGCGCGACCGGGTGCTCGAGGCCGGCGCAGACCACCACCGCAGCGTATTCGCCGAGGAGCGCGGACGGGTCGTCAACATGTTTTCGGTGCAAGGCGATCTCCCCGAATGAAAGGAAGAAATTGATATCCGCCAGCAGCACCTTTTTGTCGAGGCGAAAGTCCGGAATCAGCCGGGCCATCCCGCCGGGCGTTCTTCCCTGTTCGTAGAGATCGACGGCATAGCCCAGCTGCGCCAGCACAGCCGCTGCCCCGATCCCCGCCGGGCCTCCGCCGATGACGGCGATGCGTTTTCCGTTGGGTACGGGCTTGGTGAAGGGGGCGAGGCCGCATGCCTGCGCCTTGCGGATCAGGGTCGCCTGCACAGCCGGGATCTCGATCGGCGTCGAAAAACCGGCGTGGACGCAAGCCGCCATGCAAAAACTGTCCGGACAGACCAGGCCGCAGACTCCGCCGAGGGGATTGGCCCCCAGGATCAGGGCTGCGGCGCGCCGGTAATCGGCGGGCTCGCCGGTGCGCGCCGCCATGATAAAATCGGCCGGCGAGCAGTGGGCCGGACAGGCCTCCCGGCAGGGTTTCTCCTCGCAGTATTCGCAGCGGTTCAGCTCAGCCCTGAGTTGGGCTTCGCTGAGAAAACCCTCTTTTCTCATGCAGCGGCTCCCGTGCGGTCCGCCGGTGCGTGCGCCGGCGCCGCTATTAATTGCCCTGCCTCCACCTCATGGCAGAGCGGTTTGTTCACCCCTCTGGCCGGCGAGGCACAGAGTCCCTTCGCCGGAGAGCTCCATCTCTTTGTGGCCGTATAACCAAAAATAGTTTTTACAAGCCGGCTCTTTCCGTCATTGGATCCCAGGGCGGGAGCAGGGTCGCCTTCGAGTCGAAGAGCTTCAGCACATCCGCAGGGATGTACTTTTTGTCAACGACGATCTCCTGCACATAGAGGTCGAACCAGTCGTCGGTCATGTGCAGATAGCCCTGCTTGCCGCGGGCTTCCCCCCAGGAGTTCTCCACCAGCCACTTGGTGATGCGGCCGTCGACGATGTCGATGCCGGTGAAGACCATGTTGTGGTTCGGCACGCTGCTGTAGCTCTCAAAGAGCTCCCGGCGGGTCATGCCAAAATCGATGCCGTAAAGGGATTGATAATCGTAGAGCCCGGCGGTCAGCAGGCCGATCTCCGAATTCGCCTGCTGGCCGACATCGCAGCCGAACCAGACCGCGCTGCTGTCGAGTAACGAGTTCTTAGCCACCTCTTTCATCGCCTCCAGGGGGAGGTTGATGAAATAGAGATCCTCGCCGCTGCTGACGATGCGGTTGCGCTCGATCGCATACTTTTTGCCGAACTCGAGGGTCGGGATCGAATAGAGGGCGTAATAGCTCTCCAATTTGTCGCCGACATTCTCGTTGAAGAACTGCTGCGGGGTCTGGGTCTCGAGCTGAACCAGATTTTTATCCCGGTTCTCGTAGCGCCAGGTGAAGGTTTTGGGCGGAATGCCAAAGTTGATGGCAAGGATTTTATAGACATCCTTGAGGGCCTGCTGCCTGAGCGCGTCGACCCGGGCGGGATTTTTTTCGCTGCGGATACGAACGGCCGCCTGCTTCAGCCGTACGCTGAGCACCCGGTTGACATGCCCCGAATTGGAGGAGCTGAAGGTCTCGGGCATGACGCCGATCGGGACGACCCCGTACTTTTTAACCAGTCCGGAAAAGCCGAGCCAGTTCTGGCCGTCCTGAATGTTGGTTTTAAGCAGGCTTTCCACCATGCGGTCGGTATGGGGTTTCTCCCGGGTATCGATGACGGCGTTGAGAAAGAGGTTCGCTTTCTCCAGCTTTTCAAAGAAATAGAGATAGTTCTGCGACAACTCGATCTCTTTGCAGCCCAGCTTTTCCGCGATCACCGGACGGATTATATTCAGGGCGGAGAACATCCAGCAGCGGCCGGTGCCCCTCTGGTTGGTGATCTTTTGCTCCTTGAGGCGGAGGGAGAAATGGGGATCGACGCCGGCGGTTTTTTCCCAGTTCTGGGTGATCTTGTTGCCGTCCACCTGCGCGAGGACATTCTGGGCGGCTTTGAGCCGGGCATCCGGCGGGCAGGCCCTGGCCAGTTCGTCAAGGGCGGCGGCATCGAGATGCTGCGCAGCCAGGGGCATGGAGAAGAAGATCATCAGGATGATGAGAGGAAGCACTTTTTTCATACACTGCTCCGTTTTGCGAGGTTTGCGGGTGATGCCCACGGACGGTTGATGGACCCGGAGCTGAGGCCGGATTTTATCCGCCCTCAGCGGCCGGGCGCAAATATGCTCAAATATAACTTTTTATCGCTTGGCGAACAAGTCATTTATCGCCGGGGAGAAGGCCATCCGGGAGGGCGCCGCCGTTTCACGGCTAAAAGTGCTGCAGGAATTGCTTGATTTTTGCCTCGCGAATGGGTATTTTCAGTTAATCGCCGTGAGAAATCCCGCAAGGTAGTAGACCGGTGACAAGTGCGAGCGGGGAGGAAAACCATGCTAAAGCGCATCCTGATGCTGTTGGCAATATCCTCTGCGGCTTTAGGTCAGCAGGAACTCAAGATCATCTCCTACAATATCATGGGGATGAAACCGGGCTCTTATCCGGAGACCCGTCTCAAGATCATCATCCAGAACCTCAAGCAGCTCGATCCGGATATCATCGGCTTGCAGGAGATCTGCGAATCACCCGGCAGCGGGGGCAGCGATAATCAGGGGCGCATTATCACCGACTCCCTCACCGCCTTTTTCGGCATCCCCTACTCGATTTATTACTCGGGGACGCATATGGCCTGGGACGGCCAGTTCCGGGAGATGATCGGCATCATCACCAAACATCCTGTCGAACAGCAGGGATTCGCGGATCTGCCCAAAGGGACCTTTTCCCGCAAGGTGGTTTGGAACCATATCGTCACTCCGCTGGGTAGAGTCAATTTCTTCAATACCCATATCGACGGAGAACCGACCGGCGCAACCCTTAGCCAGGTGCAAAAGATGCTCGCCTATGTTGCCCAACGCGATTCGGCTTTCCCGGCTGCAGCGGTCGTTCTGACCGGTGATTTGAACAATGTCCCCGAATCCGAATCCATCACCGCTGTCTCGGCTGCACTCGTAGACAGCTGGAAGAAGGTTAACGGCTCCCTGCCGGGATACACGAGTCCTTGCGAAGCACCCAACGCCCGGATCGATTATGTCTTTTACAAAAGCAGCAAGATCAAGCCCCTGGCTTCCGCCGTCGTCATGAAAGAGTCTTTCCGCGGTAATTATCCTTCCGACCATGCCGGGGTCATGACTACCTTCGGCGTGGACCCGCTCGGGATTCACATCTCCTCAGAAGGACCGGTGCGCGCGGAGCTGTCGCAAAACTATCCCAATCCCTTCAACGCGGCGACCGTTATTCACTACCATCTGCTGCGCAGGGGGCATGTCACACTGACCATCCACGACCTGCGCGGCCGTGTAATTGAGCTCCTCGTGGATGAGGAGCAGGAATCGGGCAGCTATCAGATCCGGTTTGACGCCGGTGCGCTGCCGGCGGGAGTCTATCTCTATCGTCTTGTGAGCGAGACGGGAATTTCCTCCGGCAAGATGGTGCTGGTCAGATAACCCCACAACCTCTCCCTGTAGAAGAGAATAACTATGCCTGCATCCTTACCCCGTCGTCCCTTCGGGCGCACCGGCATCGAGGTCTCTCCCCTCGGCCTTTCCGCCACCTATCGCCCAGGCCCAAAGGCCGTCCGCGTCGCAGCGGAGGAGGGCATCAATCTCTTTTTCGCCTTCGGGATCGACACCCAGATGAGCGCGGCCCTGCGCGAGATCATGCCGGCGCGCCGCGAGCAGTTCGTCCTCGCCACCGGCGCCTACAACTATATCTGGCGGGCCCAGGATATCCGCAAGACTTTCGAAAAGCGCCTGCGCCAGTTCAATACGGATTACATCGATATTTTTCTTTTCCTGGGGGTGACGAAGCCGGCCGAGTTTCCCCAAAAGGTTCGTGACGAGCTGCAGCTTTTGCGGGAGGAGGGCAAGGTGCGCGCCATCGGCCTCTCCTGCCATCACCGTAACTTTTTAGGCGAGCTGGCCGAAAGCGGCGAGATGGACGCCCTCATGCTGCGCTACAACGCCGCCCACCGCGGCGCCGAGCAGGATATCTTTCCTCACCTCGCGGCGCACAATCCCGGGGTGCTCGGCTATACCGCCACCCGCTGGGGCTACCTCCTGCGCCGTCCCAGGACACTGCCCAAAGGCGCGCGTGTGCCGACGGCGGGGGAGTGCTACCGATTTGTCTTGTCCAACCCCCATATCCACAGTGTCCTGACCTCCCCGCGCAGCGAAAGGGAGCTGCGGGAGAATATCGCGGCGGTGCGCCAGGGCCCCCTGAACGAGGAGGATCTGGCCTTCATGCGCACATTCGGGGATGTGGTGCACAACCAGAAGCGGTGGTTCATGTAAGGCCGGCCGCACTGCGGCTAGATCCGGCATTCGCTGCGGCCTGGCGACCGGCCTTTTGGAGGAGATTGTCATCGGGAAAAATGGCAGGACGTAAGAAACGCTTATTTAATTATTGATAGATCGCCACCCAACACCGGAGAGAGAAATGAAAAAACTAGTACTCGCCCTGCTGCTGATTATCGTTTCACTTGCCGCCGCTCAGGAACGCGACCTGTTCCAGGAGGCGGACGACCGTTTCAATTTTCTGATCGCCAACGACCTGGGCCGCAACGGCTATTATGATCAGAAACCGGTCGCTGCCAAGATGGGGGAGGTGGGTGAGAAGGTCGACATCGAGTTCGTGGCCCTGCTTGGCGATGCCCACCATTTCAACGGCGTGGCCAGCGTCCAGGACCCCCTCTGGTTGACCAATTTTGAACTGATCTACGATCATCCCGAACTGATGTGCGAATGGTACCCAGTCCTGGGCAATCATGATTACCGAGGCAATACCCAGGCCGTACTCGATTACGGCAAGGTGAGCCGCCGCTGGGCGATGGCAGGCCGCTACTATACCAAAGTCATTGCGGTCGACGACAGCGGCGCCACCCTCCGTCTGGTCTTCATCGATACCCCCACCCTGATCGATAAATACATCAATAACCACGAAGAGTATCCCGATGCCGGGAAACAGGATCTGCAGCGGCAGCTCGCCTGGATCGATTCGGTCCTGACGGTCAACACCGCCACCTGGACGATGGTGATGGGCCACCATCCGGTCTACGCGCAGACGACCAAGACCGAGAATGAAAGGCTGGACATGCAGCAGCGCCTCGACCCCCTGCTGCGCAGGCATAACGTCGATATCTATATCTGCGGCCACATCCACAGCCATCAGCATATCCGCCGTGCAGATTCGCCGGTCGATTACATCGTCAACAGCTCGGCGGCTGAATTCCGCAAGGTCTCGCCCATTGAAGGGACACAGTTCTGCGCCGCCGCCTCCGGCTTTTCGGTCTGCTCTGTCACCGCCGCCGACCTGCGCGTCTACATTATGGACAAGGAGGGCAAGGTCCTGCACGTGGTCGAACGGAAAAAGTGATCCGGATGATCCCCCCGGCTGTCTGCGTTGCCGGTGTTGAATCCGGGCGTGAATCCCCTGCAGCATGATTGGCCCACAAATTAAAAAGGCCCGATCGTAATGGTCGGGCCTTTTTTAATGTGTGCTTTGTGTTCCCAGGCGGGTGCGGATGCCGCCCTGCGGCACTATCCGGGATTCTATCCGTTCAACCTCAATCCCACATAGAAGCGGCGGCCGGCCGTCGGCCCCCAGACCAGCGACGAGTCGAACCAGGGACTGAAGGGGTCCTCCCAGGCGAGGATCGGCCGCTCCTGCCGGAAGCCGGTCAGGTTCTCCCCGCCCAGATAGAGATCCATTTTGCCCATCTTGCGTGTCACCTGCGCGAAGAGTTGGGCATAGGCCGGCGAACGGCTCCCCATGCGGTAGGGCTCGGGATTGAGAGCGGTCTCCGGCAGCCGAGTGGCGCCGTTATACTGGGTGGTGACGTCGAACTGCCACTTGCCAGCCGGCGGGGTCCAGGAGAGCACCAGCACCCCCTTGTGGCGGGGATTGAGCGGCAGCTCGTTCAGTTCGCCTGCATAGGTCATGCGCACGTCATTGATACGCCAGGCCGCGGTCAGATCGAGGCCCCGTACCGCCGTCGCGGTCACCTCGAGCTGGGCGCTGTTGGCGAAGGAGCGGCCGTCGAGGTTGTAGAGCACGATCGTGCGCGGATCGCGGTCGAGATCGACCACGGTCTGCTGCAGGAATTCGGTGCGGTAGAAATCGAGGGCGAGGGTGCCGGGGCGATCAACCCCGAGTGAGAAATCGCGCGTGAGCTGCAGCCCCGCGTTCCACGCCTCTTCGGCTGCCAGCGGCTCGGCAAAGATTACCTCACGCGAACTGGCCAGCATCGCCGGGTTGTCCATGAAGAGGTGGGGCACACGATAGCCCTTGCCCGCCGAGAGACGCAGCGCAGTGAGGGCGTCGGCCTGATATTTGAGGTGGAGGCGCGGGGTGTAAAAAGGCCCGTAGAGGTTGTGGCGGTCATAGCGGAATCCGGCCATTGCGCTCAGCCGCTCATGAGGCTTGTATGTGTACTCCGCGAAAAGGCCGGGCACGCGCTCGCGGGTCCGGAAAAGAAATGTCTGGTAGATTTCGTCGCGCTCATCGAGAAGGTAGGAGAGGCCGGAGGAGAAACGGTGGCGCGCGCCCTCTTGTTCGAAGATCAGGTTGGCGTAGAGGCTGTTCTCATCGCCGGTATAATTTTTCGCGCCCCAGAACGAGTCCTGTTCGTGATGAAAGCCGGAGAGGATGAGGCCGAGACTGCGGCCGTTGCTGAAGGCGCTGCCGGCCTTGGCGAAGAACTCGTAGCGTCCGATGCGGTTGCGCGAGCCGTAGCCGCTGTTGGCGGCGCGCGGGCGGCCGAAATCGAAAGCGGTCTGGCCGCCATCGCGGGTGTCGCGCAGGATCTTGAAGCCGATCTGTCCGTCGCGTCCGTCGCCGCTGTACTTCCAGCGGTTCAGCAGGCTGAGGTGGGAGACCAGGGGCATGTCCAGAAAGGTGTCGCTGTCCTCATCCCAGCGCTGGCGGTTGTAGCTGCCGTAGGAGAGAAGCATGGTGGAGAGTTTCGGGGTCACCTTGCGGGCCGCCGAGAGGGTCAGCTCCGAGCGCCCCATGCTGTTCTGAAAGGCGTTGAGGGCGAGCGGCCTGCCCAGTTCCGGCTTGGTCAGCTCGACGTTGATCTGGCCGGTGATCGATTCATAGCCGGTCGCCACCGAGGCGGTGCCCTTGGAGATATCGATCGCGTCGATCCAGAAGCCGGGGATGTACTCCAGCCCGAAGGGGCTGATCAGGCCGCGCATGAGTGGATTTTTTTCGACCAGGATCTGGGTGTAAAAGCCGGCGAGGCCGAGCATCTTGATACGCTTGGCGCCGCTGACGGCGTCGCTCTGCTCGACATCCACCGAGAGGCTGTTCTCAAAGCTCTCGGCGAGATTGCAGCAGGCGAGGGTGCGCAGCCCCTGCCGGGTGATGCTCTGGGTGTTCACTTCGGCTTCGTGGAGATGGAGGGTGTGGGGCTTTTTCCCCTCAATGATCATCTCCTCATGCCTGTCGTCCGGCTTCAGGTAAAAGGCAAGGCCGTGCATGCCCGGCTCCACCTGGAGGGTGTCGCTTTCATAGCCGACATAACCGGCGACGAGCTTTTTGCTGGCCGGCGAGAGGTCGAGCTTGAAAAAGCCCACATCATCGGAGACGGTGCCGAGGGTGGTGCCGGCCCACATGACATTGGCGTGGATGAGGGCAATGGTGTCCTGATGGTTGTGGTGGAATTCAATTCCGTAGACGGTACCGCAGGTCCAGGTGTCTTTGGCCTGGGCGAAGAGGGCGGGCGCAGCGCCGGCCCAGAGGAAGAGCAGAAAGAAGATCTTTTTCATGGCGTACCTCTTGAGTGCTAAATGGGCACAAGGGTTCATCGGTGCGCTCCATTCTTTCTGAGCGCCCGGAATTAAAAACGAGAGGTATGCCAGGGATCAAATAAGCAGAGGGAGATTGAGGCGGTCCGCCGCATGCGGTACCATGATAGAGCGTAAGCTTCCCGTGGAGGACGAACTGGCGGGGTGGAGCAGGGCGATGGGCGCAGCCGGGGCCTGGATGAGTCCAGTGAAGACCGGGGGTGCGCTCTCCTCGACGTGGTGATAGAGGCTGACCAGCTCGCAGCAAACCGGATTGGCCAACGCCGGGCCGGAGTTTTCCGGAGCGGGGGATGCGGACGCTGTTTCCGCCGGGCAGCAGGAGGAGCCGGCATCCGCAGATGAGGCTGCCGGAATCGGGGATGACTCCGGATCCGCTGAGATGGGCGCCAGGCAGGAGGTCGCAGCCTCTTTTGGCTCAGCACAGCCGCAGGCTGTTTCCGCCGCCGGGGGATGATGCTGCCGGAGACAGTGGTGTTCGATTCCGGCATATCCGGCAGCGGCGGCGAGATGGGTCAGCGCCAGCGCGAATAAAAGGGATTTGCGTAAAAGGATTCTCAAATTGTATTCTATTGATAATTAATAAAATAAGTTAACCTTGCATCACTGTAAAGATAGTAATCAGCCCCCGGATTTCAAAAAGAAATGTGCGCTGCAGCGGCTTGCTGCCGCAGAATGCGCCCCGGCCCCTCCTCAGGCCTGTGCTCCGTGCTTCGCTGCACTCATTCACTGCTATTTCATCAAAACCAGCTTGACCGTCCGGTAAATTCCCGGGCCTCGCAGAACCACCACATAAAGCCCGCTGCCGGCCGGCTGGCCCCTCTCGTCGGTGCCATCCCATCTGAAGAGCATGCTCCTGCCGCCCTGCTCCTCCATCCGGAACTCCCGAATCTTCTGCCCCAGCATATTGTAAACAGTCAGGGTCAGATCCGCTCGACTGATAAGTTCCGGCAGCAGCAGCTCCAGGGTCACAGCGATGTTGAAGGGATTGGGCCAGGCTCTCAGCTCACAGAAAGCAGCGGGATCTGACTCTTTGCGGTCGAGGACGCCGGTCGATGAGGGCACCTCATTGTCATATTCTCCTCGTCCTGAATTGTCGCCGGCACCGGACTGGGCGATATCGAGGGGGTCATAGCCATGCTCCTGATCGGGGTGCAGCACGATGAAGGAGGTGTAGGGGGTGACGATGCCATGTCTGAGGCTGGTGTCCATGACCTCCATGATGGTGGCGTTGGTCTGGCGGTTCTGCAGCAGTTCATGAATGTGGTCGCCGTGCCAGGCCAGCGCCAGCTTTTCATCCCCTGGTATGATTTCACTTTCGGTGATGGTAAACTGATCGCTGTACTTGGCGAGGCGCGTCTTGCCGAGCACGGTGATCTCCAGGGGAAGCGCCCCCTGGAAGCGGCCGATTTGCATGACCGGAAAGTGCAGGGGATAATAGCCCTGATGGAGCGCGAGCAGGTGCTTGCCCCAGGCGTAGCCGCTGGCGAAGCGGGTCTGCACCTCGATCTCCTGGTAGTGGGTTATATGCTCATAAAAGAGTGCCGAAAGGATGTTTTTGAGGGCGTGATAGCGCAAAAAGAAGAGATTGCCCCCGGTTTTGTTGCACATGAAAGCATAGAAGGTCTGCAGCTGGGCGAGATATTGGCCCTCCTGCGAAGAGTAGAGCAGACTGGACTGGTTTTCGAGGTCGACGACGTGGATTCTGGTACCCGCCGGCATCATGGCGACAATCCGGGCGGCCAGCTCCTCCCGGTCTGAACCGATGAGCTGATAGGGCAGGGCAATCTCATCGGTGTTGGTGAAGAGCATGAGATCGACTGGAGTGTTCTTGCCCTGCAAAAAGGCCGCAGCCGAGGAGATCAGCGCCTGGAAATTACTGTAGGAGGGGAAGGAACGCTGCAGTACGTTCTGGAAGAGGGTGTCGAGGTTCTCCTCGCTGCAGGCGCGGAAACCGGTGGCCCCCCAGACCAGCTCTTCAAACGCGACGAGGATATTGACCGAGTCCTGCCCGGTCAGGGCCTGCTGCATGGTCTCCTTGAGGAGCATGAGCACCAGTTCGCCGTCCAGCCCTTTGGTGTTATAGCGGTTATAATCGACGAGGATGAGGAAATTTCTCGGAGTGCGCTGCTCCTCCTGTTCAGGGGGATAGACGGCGAGCTGGTAATAGGCCTCGCCGTTTTTCTCGAAGGTGCTGAAAAAATGTTTCCCCTCGATGGGTGAGGGATAGATGAGTTCGACGAACATGTCGTAATCCAGCCTGACCGTATAGTCCCAGCATCCGGCCGCCGGGTTGAATGATCCGGATCCGGCATCGGCACCCAGCAATTCAGGCGCTTCAATGCTCTTGAAATGGATTTGCAGGTCACGGGCCCCCGGGCTCAAGCGCGAGGTCAGCTGGGTGATGGGCAGCCATACGCGCAGGGTTTCGTTGGTCGGCCGGGCCGGCAGCAGATATTCAAGCTTGAAGGTGCGCTTGACCGCCCGGGTGACGGGGTAGATGCGCACGTTGTAGTGGACCTGACCTTCGCGGTCGGCAAAGGAGCGCGTCAGCAGGGCGGGATTGCGCACCGGACTGCTGACCTCGCTGAAAAGCAGTTCCGCGGTCCATTTGTCCAGCAGGGTGGCCTGGGCCAGGGAATCCTCCTGCTGCAGCCAGAAGCCGGTTATGCTCGCCTGGTCGGGCAGGGTGAACTCCCACATGAATTCCAGTTCATCATAATTCTTGAAATACCAGCTGTTGAAATCATAGCTGACCGTCAACTCGATCGTCATCTCGAGAAAGGCACCGCGGGGTATGATGGTCAAATCCGCCGCATCGACCCGCACATTGTAATCCTTGACGTTCGGGTAATTGGCTTCGTAGACGCAGAAATCGGCGGCGAAAGCGGTGCTGACCATCAGCAGGATAAATATGACTCTCCTCATGGCCGTCCTCATCTATTTAATCAACGAGATTTTGATGTTTTTCACCAGGCTGCCGGCGCGCACCATGACAATATAGATACCCGAGCCGGCCGGTCTGCCGGAGGGATCGAGCCCGTCCCAGACGAGCTGGAGGCGGGTGCCGGCCGCGGCCTCAAACTGGTGCTCGTACACGGTCTGGCCGAGAAAATTGACGATGCGGACCTCCACGGTTTCCGCCTCCAGCAGCTCCGGAAGGGAGATATCGAGCGTCGTCGCGGCATTGAAGGGGTTGGGGAAGGCGCTCAGCTCGCACCGCCGGGGCGTTTCGGCCGCCCTTTGCTCTGGTGTACACACGGCCGATGCTGTCCCCTCCTCGAGGCGGGCGAAGGCGAGCAGGCCGTCGGCGCCGGGGATGATGAATCCGCTGTAGGGGGTGAGCAGGCGATTATCGACGCTGGTTTTTTCGATGTAGGCGATGGTCTCATGGCTCTGGGGCTCGCGCAGGAGGTTTTGAATATAGCGATCGAACCAGCAGAGAGCGACCGCGCGCCAGCCGGGATCATCCGCCTGCCGCTCGATGGTCACCGTCCGTGTGAAGAGCTCGCCCTGGAACGAGCCGTAGTAATGGAGGTCGAAGGGGGTGGTTCCATCATAAAGCCCGAATTCGTAATAAGGGAGAGTGATCGGGAAATTGGCCCGCCCCTGATTCAGCGGGACGCGGGAGAAGGTCACGCCTCCGGCCGGTTCGGGATCGATCTCCACCGTATTGACTACCGGGGCGACGGCGTCGAGCATGAGATCGAGATAGTCGTACCAGGCTGCGCTCCTGAGCCGGACGAAAGTGCCCCAGCTCCTTCGGGCCAGGTTTTCGTAGAGATAATCGTTGCCATAATAGACCTGGGAGTTGATGGTCTGGGATGTGCTGTAACCTATATCCGCGCTGATGATCCGGAAAATGACGGGTTTGACGGCGCGGCCGTGGGTCTGCTGGATGATCTCCATGGCTGTGGCCAGGGGATCGCAGTGCCGGCTGGCATCGGTCAGCAGCCAGATTTCGCCTCCCCGCTCCGCCTGGTTGAAGAATGCGACGGCCTCACGCAGCAGCTGTGGCAGGGTGTTGAGGGCGGGGGGGGATTGGCTCGAGGGACCGCTGAAAAGGTCATCCAGCGCACCGGCGGTGTTGGGCACAAAGGCGTCATCGGCCAGGGCCGGACTGAAGGCGGAATAGATCAGGGCCACCGAATCCACTGCAATCGTGGAGAGGTTGACCGCGTCCCGGAAGGTCTGCACCAGATCGTAATAGCTGCCCTGCTGGCTGGAGAGGTCGACGGCCAGCATGATATTGCGCGGTCTCCGCTGCTGCTGCTCGACCGGCGGCGGCACGGCGAGCTGATAGAAGGAGGCCCCATCCTGCTGCCAGGTGCGCAGGTAGGAGCGCGTGGGCGATTCCGGCGCGAGGGCGAGAATGGTTCGGTTGGGTGCGGTATAGGCACGCCAATAATCGCCCGATTTCCGCCAATCGCTTGCACTGCCGCTGAGGGTGACGGGCTGCACAGCGGGGTTGTCATGATCCCAAATCTGCAAGGTGGGAGTGCCGCTCTGCTGATAGGTGCTGAACTCGTTGAGCGGCAGAATGACCCGACGGGCATTATAATAGGGAAGCGAGGGTGAAAGATAGCGAATTTTGATCGTCGGCGACTGGGTCAGGGTCACGGGCGAAAAGTTCATCTCAAAGCGCTTGTTCAGCTCGCCGTTCCAGTCACGGTACCAGCGATGGCGCAGCAGCAGGCGCGGCTGCGCTGCGGGCGCCGCTTGATAGCGCTTCTCCGCACTGGTCAGATCGACGATCTCCGCATTGCGGAATGCCGACGCACCCCAGGACTTGATCCAGCAGTCGGTGATCACCGCACCCTCGACGAGGTCGAAATCCCAAAACACTTCGTACGCCCCGGGCCGCAAATCACTGCCATAGGGCCAGGGCGTCAGAACGATTTCGAAGGTGATGGTGGTCTGATAAAAGAGGCCGAAGCATTCCACCTCGCAGGCGAGCTGCTTGAGGTCGAACTGGTGCCAGCTATAGCCGCTGCCATCGAGATTGCGGGCGTAAAAAGAAGCATAGGCAGAGGAAGAGCAGAAAAGCAGGATGAAAAGCCAGGTACGTTTCATATTGTATCCTCCTCACAAAGAAACAACCCGGATGATAATAGACAGGGGCTGACAGGGCTGGAAGATGTATGTGTTTAAGGTCTGCTCAAGAGGTGATGACAGCGGTATACTATAATATACGATCTGGAAAATGCAAAGCAAGTCCTTTCATGTTGAATCGCCCCGGGGGAGATGTCTTGCGGGGCGCAATTTTTCCTTGCTGGAGGCATAAAATATCTCTATCTTTTTCACAGCCCGGTCTGGCGGAGCAGGGGAGAGCTGCGTTTTCTCCGACCGGTTTGTCATCGGCGTTTGAAGAGCGGAGGGAATGAATCATTCATGAATCTTGAGCCTTATTCGTCAGAGATCGCCTGGGGCATCATCGGCTGCGGGGAGGTCACCGAGGTCAAGAGCGGACCGGCCCTGCAACTGGTTCCCCATTCGCGACTGGCGGCGGTCATGCGCCGCACGGCCGCTCTGGCGGAGGATTACGCCCGCCGCCACGGGGTGCCGCACTGGTACGCTGACGCCGACCGGCTCATCGCCGATCCGGAGGTCAACGCCATCTATGTCGCCACGCCGCCCGACACCCATGCCGAATATGCCATCCGCGCCCTGCGCGCGGGCAAGGCGGTCTATGTCGAAAAGCCCATGGCGCGCACCCACGCGGAATGCCGGGAGATGCTGCGCGTCCAGGAGGAGAGCGGTGCGCCCCTATTCGTCGCCTATTACCGCCGCGCCTTGCCCGGTTTTATCAAGGTGAAGGAGCTCATCGATGAAGGGGTGATCGGCAATGTGCGGCTGGTCCAGGTGCGGTTTCTGCGCCCGCTCGATGATGTCAGCGGCGGCCTGCCCTGGCGGCTGCGGCCGGAGATCAGCGGCGGCGGCCTCTTTTTCGACCTCGCCTGTCACACCCTCGATTTTCTGGACTACCTTTTCGGTCCCATCGGCGCGATCCGGGCCAACGCATTCAACCTCGGCGGGAGGTACAAGGCCGAGGATACCGTCCTGGCCGGCTGGCGGCATGAGAGCGGTGTCGCCGGGACCGGCTCCTGGTGTTTTGCCGGGCCGGCTAATCTGGCGCGGGACGAGATCGAGATCCTCGGCAGCGAGGGCCATATCCTGCTCTCCACCTTTGATTTTGTCCCCATTGTGGTGCAAAGCGGCAAAAACAGGAAGGAATTCACCCGGCCAAAACCAAAACACGTTCAGCAGCTGCTGATCGAAAATATCGTCGCCTCCCTGCGCGGCGAAGCGGAACCGCTCTCGACCGGCGCGAGCGGCGCGCGCACCAGCCGGGTGATGGAAGAGATGGTCAGGGACTATTACCTAGCCTAGAAGGAAACGGTCAACCCATGCCCAAAATCCTTGTCATCGTCGAATCGCCCGCCAAGGCGAAAACCATCAACAAATATATCGGCGGGGAGTACATCGTCAAATCCTCGGTCGGCCACATCCGCGATCTGCCGCCGAGCGCAGCCCAGGCCGGCGCGGCCGCCAAAGAGGAGGGGGGGGCCAAACTGCCCGCGGAGGAGCGCAAGCAGCGCAATCTGGTGCGGGTGATGGGCATCGATCCCGAGAACGGCTGGAAGGCCCATTACGTCATCCTGCCGGGCAAGACCAAGGTGCTGCGCGAGCTGAAGCAGGCCGCGGCTGCAGTGGATGCCATCTATCTCGCCACCGATCTTGACCGTGAGGGGGAGGCGATCGCCTGGCATTTGCGCGAAGCCATCGGCGGTGATCCGGCCCGCTACCGCCGCGTCACCTTCAGCGAGATCACCAAATCGGCCCTGCAAAAGGCCTTCAGTGCGCCCGGGCAGATCAACATGGACCGGGTCAACGCCCAGCAGGCGCGGCGCTTCCTCGACCGCGTCGTCGGCTATATGGTTTCGCCCCTGCTCTGGCAAAAGATCGCCCGCGGCCTCTCGGCCGGACGGGTGCAGTCGGTGGCCGTGCGCCTGATCGTCGAGCGCGAGCGCGAGATCCGCGCTTTTATCCCCGAGGAGTACTGGGAACTGTGGGCCGACCTCCTCGGCAAGAATCCGGTGCGCGCCCAGGTGGTCAAGCACCGGGGCAAAACCTTCAAGCCGGTCAACAAGATCGGGACCGACCTCGCCATGGCCGAGCTGGAAAAAGCGGCCTATGAGATCACCGAGCGCAAGGACGCCCCGACCGTCTCCCGGCCCTATCCCCCTTTTATCACCACGACGATGCAGCAGGCGGCGAGCGTGCGCCTCGGCTTCGGGGTGAAAAAGACCATGCTCCTCGCCCAGCGCCTTTACGAGGCGGGGTACATTACCTACATGCGCACTGACTCGTTCCATCTCGCCCCCGAAGCGGTCGGCGCGGCCCGCCATTTCATCGAAAAGGAGTATGGCGCTGGATATCTGCCGGAAAAACCGAATTACTTCGCCAGCAAGGCGGGGGCCCAGGAGGCCCACGAGGCGATCCGTCCGACCCGGGCCGAAGCTGTGCCCGGATCCATCCCCGGACTCGAGCGCGACGCCGAGCGCCTTTACGACCTGATCTGGCGCCAGTTTATCGCCTGCCAGATGAAGCCGGCCGAATTCGACACTACGGCCATCACCATCATGGCCGGCAGCTATGAGCTGCGCGCCCGCGGCCGGGTGATGCGCTTCGACGGCTGGATGCGGGTGCTGCCGCCAGCCAAAAAAGAGGACGAGACCGAGATGCCCGACCTCAGGGTGGGCGATCTCCTCAAACTGATCCTGCTCGATCCCACCCAGCACTTCACCAAACCCCCGGCCCGCTACAGCGAGGCCAGCCTGGTGCGCGAGCTCGAAAAGCGCGGCATCGGCCGGCCCTCCACCTACGCCTCGATCATCACCACCATCCAGGAGCGCGGCTACGTCAAGCTCGTCAGCCGGCGCTTCTATGCCCTCAAGATCGGCGACATCGTCACCGACCGGCTGGTCGAGAACTTTGACGACCTGATGGATTACGGCTTTACCGCGGCGATGGAGGAAAAGCTCGACGCCATCGCCACGGGCGAGGCGGAGTGGAAGCAGACCCTCGATGCCTTTTACGCCGGATTCAAAAAGCAGCTCGCCGCCGCTGCCGGGAGCATGCGCCGCAACGAGCCGGTGCCGACCGACATCCCCTGCGCCGGCTGCGGCCGGCCGATGGTGATCCGCACCGCCGGCACCGGCGTTTTCCTCAGCTGCTCCGGCTACGAGCTGCCGCCCAAGGAGCGCTGCAAGAGCACGGTCAACCTCATCTCCGGCGACGAGGCCGCCGCGGTCAAGCCCGCCAAAGAGACGCTGGAAGGGGAGGAGGAGGGCAACGCCGAGGAGCTGCTCGCCCGCCGCCGCTGCGACAAGTGCGGGGCGGCAATGGACAGCTGGCTGATGGACGCCCGCCGCAAGCTCTACGTCTGCGGCAACAGTCCGGACTGCGACGGCTGGGTGGTGGAGGAGGGAACCTTCAAGCTGAAGGGCTATGACGGACCGGTGCTGGTCTGCGACAAATGCGGGGCGGAGATGCAGCTCAAAACCGGGCGCTTCGGCAAGTATTTCGGCTGCAGCCGCTATCCCGAGTGCAAGAACACCCGCAAGCTGCTGCGCGGGGGACAGGTGGCCCCGCCCAAGTCCGATCCCGTGCCCATGCCCGAGCTGAAATGCAGAAAATCCGACGCCTATTTTCTCCTGCGCGACGGCGCCGCCGGGCTCTTTCTCGCCGCCCATAATTTTCCACGCTCGCGCGAGACCGCCTCGCCCAAAGTGGCCGATCTGACGCGTCACCGCGGCGAACTCGATCCGAAATTCCACTATCTCGCCGACGCGCCGCAGAACGACCCGGACGGCCATCTTTTCGAGATCCGCTGGAAGCGCAAGGAGGGGAAGCAGTATCTGGTCGGCGTGACCGGGGACGGCGAACCTTCGGGGTGGGTGGCCTATTTTGAGGAGGGGCAATGGCAGAGCAAGCGGGAAAAGGTGAGCGCGCCCAGGCGGCGAAAATAGCCTCATACTCCGGGAGCTTTTTCTTCTGTTTCAGGGTATTTCCAGCCCCGTAACACCGGCTTGTTCAACGGCAACTTTCTGCCGCCTGGCGGTCACCCTTCGACTGGGCCTGTGCATTATTTGCTTGCATCTCTTCCAAAAATCTGTTAGGTTTTGACTAACTACCCATCCCGAAGGTATGATGAGAAAATCCGCCCAAATTGCCGGCATTGTCTTCCTTTTTGCCTGTATGATAGCGCTTTTCTGGTCCGGCAGGGAGGTCAGACAACCCGGACGCCGTCAGGTCGATTACTGGTTCGTCGCCGGGGTCAAGGACGACAGCCCACCCTGCGTCGCGCTTTTCAATCAGGCCCAGGACAGCATTTACGTCAACAGCATTCCAATCCCCTGGAATGAGCACGAGAAAAAGGTCCTCACCGCCATCCTTAGCGGCGACCCTCCTGATATGGTCAATCTGGTCACCCCGGTGCCCAAATGGGCGGCGCGCAATGCCCTGGTCGCCCTTGATGCGGTCATCGCAGCGGACCGCCTCGACACGGCCCAGTTCTTTCCCTCTCTGTGGGAGGAGATGAAATATCGCGGCCGGACCTACGCGCTGCCCGCCTACACCGGCTCCTACGCCCTCTTTTACAACCGCCGGCTGCTGCGCGAGGCCGGCCTCGATCCCGGCCGGCCGCCCGCGACCTGGCAGGAGATCCGCGAGTACTCGCGCCGGCTGACGAAGCGTGAAAACGGCCGCATCGTGCGCATGGGCTTCATCCCACAGTATGGCACCATCGAGACCCCCCTGATCATCGCTTTTGAACTGGGCGCGCGTTTTATCGATCCCGCCGGCACCCGCATCAACCTGACCGATCCGGTGGCGGTGCAGGCCTTTCAGTGGGAACGCGACTTTTTCGATCTCTATTCGGTCGAGGAGGTCTCCGCCTTTATGGGCGGATTCGGTTATGGCAACCAGCACGGCTTCATCGCGGAAAAGGTCGCCCTCTTCATCAACGACAACAGCTTTATCGACCAGATTGAAAAATACCATCCCGGCCTTGACTATGGAGTGGCGATGATCCCGACTTTCGGCGATTCCCCCTCGGTCTCCTCGGCGGGCAGCTGGTGGCTGGCGATTCCGCGCGGAGCCAAAAACAAGCGGGACGCCTGGGCCTTTATGAAATTTGTCGTCAGCCGCGAGATCCAGCTGGCCGAGAGCATGAGCCGGGAGGAGACCCTCTTCCCGGTCAACCGCCTGGCCGCGAACGACTCGACCTTTCTGGCGATGAATCCCTACGTTGCCATCTTTAGCGGCCAGATGGAGCAGAGCCGCTCCAAGTCGATCGTGCCGCTGGTCCATGACATCTTTTGGCGCGAGTTCTCCCTGGCGCGGGAGCGCTCGCTGCGGGGCGTCATGCCCCCGCGGCAAGCCCTGCAGCAGGCCGAAAACACCATTCAGTCCTTTCTCGACCGGGCACTCGAATACGATACCTATGTCAATGCCAGAATGAAGACCGAGGATTTTTTCGATTGAGAGCAGCGCATATCACGCCTAACGCAGCAGCCCAAGAGCTGCTCACCACCTCGCCGCGGCAGGGCGCAGGATGGCCGGCATGAAACCCCTGAAGAAAAATACGCTCTGGGGCTACCTTTTTGTCTCGCCCTGGATCATCGGTTTCCTGGTCTTCGGCCTCTATCCCATGATCATGTCCCTTTATTACAGCCTCTGCCAGTACGATGTGCTGCGCATCCCCCAGTTCATCGGGCTGCGGAATTACCGTGAGCTGCTCTTTGAGGACCACTATTTTTATGCATCTGTCTGGAACACCCTTTTTTATACCTGCATCCGCACGCCTTTGGTCATCCTCGGCTCGCTGCTGCTGGCGATGCTGGTCAGCAAAGCGGCGCGCGGGGTCAGGCTCTTTCGTACCATCTTTTTTATCCCCTCGATCATCTCGGGGGTCATCCTGTCGGTGCTGTGGATGTGGCTGCTCAATCCCGAGTACGGACTGATCAACACTTCCCTGCAGTTCTTCGGGCTGCAGGGGCCGCTCTGGCTTATCGATCCACGCTGGTCCAAGCCGGCGATCATTCTGATGAGCGTCTGGTCTCTGGGCGGCGGCCGTATGCTGGTCTTCCTGGCGGCCATTCAGAGTGTACCGGACCATTTTTACGAGGCGGTCGAAATGGACGGCGGCAACTGGTGGGACCGGTTCCGTCATGTCACTTTACCTTTCATCTCGCCGGTGCTCTTTCTCTGGTTCATCCTCGAAATCATCGGCTCCCTGCAGGTCTTCGTCGAAGCCTACGTCATGACCAAGGGCGGGCCGCTCAACTCGACCCTCTTTTACAATCTCTATCTCTATAACAAGGCTTTTGACGATTTCGACATGGGCTACGCCTCGGCCCTGGCCTGGCTGCTCTTCCTGCTGGCGGGGATCATCACCTTCATACAGTTCCGGGTGAGCAAAAAATGGGTCTATTACAGCGGCGGAACCGGCAAATGACCACCAAAAAACGCACCGAATATCTGGTTTTTCTGCTCATGGCCATCATCGCCCTCTTTTTCCTGCTGCCTTTTTTGTGGGTGCTGCTGACCTCCATCAAGCCGGAGGCTGAGGTTTTTTCGAACAGCTTTTTGCCGGGCTCGTTCCAGCTCGACAACTATTACAAGCTTTTCCAAAAGATGCCCTTTCTGCAGTATCTGCAGAATTCGGTGCTGATCACCCTGCTCTCGGTCATCGGGGTGGTACTCTCCAGCTCGCTGGTGGGTTATGCCTTCGGCTGCATCGATTGGCCCGGCCGCGACCGCCTCTTTTATCTGGTCATCGCCACGATGATGCTGCCGATGCAGGTGACCATGATTCCGGTCTTTGTCATCTTTAAGGAACTGGGCTGGCTCAACACCTTCAAGCCCCTGACGGTGCCGATGTTCCTGGGCGGTGGAGCCTTTAATATTTTTCTCATGCGGCAGTTCTTCATGACCGTTCCGAAGAGCCTGCTCGACGCCGCCCGCATCGACGGCTGCAGTGAGCCGGGGATCTGGTGGAAAATCGTGCTGCCGCTGGCCAAGCCCGCCCTGGCGACGGTGGCCATCCTGACCTTTATGTTCACCTGGAACGATTTTCTCACGCCCCTGATCTATTTGTCCGATAAAGCCAAAGGCACCCTGGCGCTCGGTCTCGGGCAGCTGGCCGGGCAGCAGCAGCCGGAGTGGGCGGTGCTGATGGCGGCTTCGGTGCTGATGATGCTGCCGGTGATTCTGCTGTTCTTCCTTTTCCAGAAATATTTTATTCAGGGATTCACAATGAGCGGGATCAAGGAATAACTCTTGCTTTTTGGAGGTGGACTTGAGAAAAATGAAATGGGCACGCGGCTTGCTGATCGTCCTGCCGGCGGGGGCCGGAGTACTGCAGGCCGGCACAACCGGTAAAATCAGAGGCATCGCCGTCGACCGCGACACCGGCGCCCCGCTTCCCGGGGCCAATGTCGTCCTGGTGGGCACCTCGCTCGGGGCCGCTGCCGGCCTGGATGGGGAGTTTTTCATCCTCCAGGTGCCGCCGGGCACCTACACGGTCCGGGCGAGCATGATCGGCCGCCAGAGTGTGGTCATTGAAAATGTGGTCGTCAAGGTCGATCTCACTACTACTCTCCGGGTGAAGATGGTGGATGAGGCCATCGCCCTCGGCAAGGAGGTGACCGTTTATGCGGAGGCCCCGGTCATCCAGAAGGACGTCACCGCCAGCATCCAGAACATCGGCATCGCCGAGTTCGCGCGTATTCCGATGCGCGACGCCAAGCAGGGGCTGATGGTCCAGGCCGGCGTCTTTCTCGATCCCATTCCGGTCGCCGGCGGCCTCGGCTCGGCGGGCAAGGGCGAGACCCGCTATTCGGTCCGCGGCGGCAGCCAGGACGAGGTCAAGTGGTTCATCGACGGCGCGCGCGTGAGCAATCTGCTCCTGGGCCGCGCCGACTGGGGCGGCGCCTTTACCAATGTGCCGATGCAGGCGATCAAGGAGGTGCAGGTGATGACCGGCGGCTTTACCGCCGAATACAGCGAGGCCCAGTCCGGCGTGGTCAGCATCGTCACCCGGGAGGGCGGTGATGCCCTTCACGGTTCCGCCGATTTCAGCTACGGTCTCGCCGGGCAGCACCATTTCGGCCCCTATCTCTATGACCGGGCAGAACAGAAAGAGTTCGTCGACAACACCCTGCCGGACGGCAGCCTCGATCCCGGCTGGTGGACCGCCGCACGCCAGTCCCAGGTCTACGATTATCGCAAGATCCCTGATTACACCGCCGCCCTCAGCCTGGACGGGCCGCTCTTCAGCCTCAAGGGCGCTCCGGTCACTTTTTTCACCTCACTCAACCTGAGAAAGCAGGCCTACACCCTGCCTCGTCCGCGCGACGCGCGCGATGCCAACAACGTCATGTTCAACCTCGCCTGGAATCCCCGCAGCATCAAGATGAAGCTGACGGGCTTTTACAACCAGGATGCCCATTCCACGCTCCAGGAGAATGGCGATTTCACCAATCAGGCCAAATATTACCGCGGCTGGGGCTCGCTGCTCAACACCGATACCTGGCTGCTCAACTACGGCTTTACCCAGTTTCTCAACGACCGGCTCTTCTACGAACTCAAGCTGGCCACCTACTGGTCGCATTTCAAGGAGAAGCCCAGCGATTTCTCCCTGGTCGGCGCCAGCCAGAAACCGACCCTCTGGGGCTTCCACCGCTTTGATGGCTATGAATCGGAGCCTTTCGATAACTTTTCGCCGGTCCTCTACAACGATATCCTCACCGGCGATCTCTCGCTCACGGGCAATGTCAACTGGCAGTTCGACACCAACAACCTGCTCAAGAGCGGTTTTGAATTGCGTTACAATACCTACGACGAGCGGGAGACCTTCCGTGTCCCCTCCTTCAGCCGCGACAAGTCGCTCTGGCTGAACCGCGGACTGATGGAGAGCTATCATCCCGTCCAGGCCGCCCTCTTCCTGCAGGACAAGATGGAATTTGAGTCCATGATCCTCAACGTCGGCGTGCGCTACGACTTTTACGATCCCAACATCAACTGGTTCGCTCCGACCACGCTCTACAACCTCGCCATCGATCCCGAGTTCGACCCGGCGCTCGATCCGGACAAGGACCAGGTCGATGCCAACGGCCATGTCAAATACTCCTTCGACAATCTGCTCGACAAGCCGCGCCAGGCGGCCAAATCCTTTCACATGATCAG
>Ga0116149_1001632_pt1 | contig 26767 bp, 14 predicted proteins | sample AD_UKC057_MetaG_FD_89787 | JGI IMG/M metagenome (GOLD analysis project Ga0116149, IMG submission 89787) | Active sludge microbial communities of municipal wastewater-treating anaerobic digesters from USA - AD_UKC057_MetaG | ecosystem: Engineered > Bioreactor > Anaerobic > Digestate | place: USA...
CCTTGAGGAGCGATATGCTCTGGTTTGGTTCAAGCATCCACAAACCACGCGTCATTCCGGTCTTTTTCGCGTTGTCCAGTACCGTGCTTCGCCCCGAGTCGACCTTCGCGAAAAAAACCGGAATGACAGTGGTTGGCGTTGTTTGTAACGAAAGACGATAATAGATTTTTGTTGCGCTGAAGGCGCCTCTTCTTCCGGGCGAAGTCCCGGACGAAGCATAGTTTCCTTAGGTCATTGTTGTTGTTCAAAATTAACCCTAAGAAATGCTGTCCCGGATGATTGAAGAAAATATGCCAGCCATTCATACCCCCGAAACCCCTTGGACCCGCTCCATTCCCAATACAAGTGGTGAACTTGAACGGGAACTCCGAACACGCCGTTTCAACGTGCTGGAAGCGTTTCTGGTGATGACCGTGCTGCTGGTGGTGCTCTGGTACGTACAGTACCTTTTCGGGGTATTGGGAGATAATGAGGCGATAAATAAAGGGACAGCGGTTTTCCTGACGGTGGCAGCGCTCTATTGCCTTTTCGGCAGCCCTTTCCTGCACAAGGACACATTGAATTCGTGGGGGCTTGGAAACCCGAAAGCCTTGTGGCGGACGATTCGGCACGATAAAGGACCGCGAAGTTACATGACGGGGGTCGTTGTACTCGTTTTGACGGCCGGTCTGGCAGGGGTGGTTTATTGGCAATGGATTGAGGTGGCCGACTTCCTCTTTGGCATGAAAGAACATACGGCGGTATCCATTATCGCAACCCCGGTCGGCAAAGTGGGTGTGACCCTGCTCGGCCTGGCGCTTGCGGCGTTCTTTAGTACTTGCGTTATACGTTACGATAACTTCCTTTCTGCCCTGTTTACCGCAGTCAAGGTGCTGCTGGTTTTGGGTGCGGCGTTGTATCTTCTCGCTTTTGCGGTAATGGGTATGTCGGCTTTTTCGGATTTTGAAGGGCCCAAATTCGCGCTGGATGTGTTCGGTTACATATTCTGGGGCGCATTGCAGCAGTTGCTGTTCTGTTCGTATTTCGGCACACGCCTGCGCAAGGGCTTCGCGCCTGCCCAATCCCCCAAAAACGTCTGGAAAGTGCGTCTGGCGGTGGCGGTGTTAAATGGCGCATTTTTCGGGATTATCCATATCAACAGCTGGTCCCTGGTGCTTGTCTGCTGGCTGCTGGGATGTGTGTTGTCCTGGCTGTTTATGGAGGACCGTAACCGAAACCTGGTGGCCCTGGGGTTCATTCATGGCTTCCTGGGAAGCAGTGTCGGCTGGCTGTTCGATGGTGACAAAGCCGGCGGCTTCGAAATAGAAATGGGGGTTGGCCCCACCCATATGGATGGATTCGATCCGCTTACCATGATTGTGGTAACGCTCCTGATTATCGGCTTTTCCGTATTTATTGTCCGTGCGTGGTGGCGCTGGCGCGAAGTGTAAATTTCCGGTTGTGGGAATCGCTTGTCGTGTTCGGCGCCCGCTTTTTCTTTGTTACATCTTGTGGCATGCGGACTGTTACACGATGCCGTTGTTCAGGTATGGACATCTGGTTAGAAAGGCGGCTAAACATGGATTTCTCCCTTCCCCCGGAATTGCAGGAACTTCTTCGGAGCGTGCTTATGTTACACTATTCCTGTTCGGGGCGTTGCCGTACGTTGAAGCCGTTGGGGTTATTTTTGGATGAACTTCATCTCTCACGAATCATATCATCTTTTGTGGCGCTGTTTGATAGCAGCAGTTTTACTTGGGCCGGGGTGCGCCTGGGGAGCCAGCCCTTTTACCAAAGAGTTTACGGAAGAATCGCCAAAACAGGCCGTTGCCTGGGCGAAGCCGCTTGCCGACGGCCCGTTGAAAGTATTGTTTATCGCTCCCCGATTCACGCTGGGCGATGTTGCCGAACTGGAGGTGCGGGTCGATCTGGAGTATGAAACGGCAGGACTATGGACCGCAACCAGTCTCGGCTATGACCCGGTGGCCCTTACCCCCCTGCCTGAGCACGGCAGTCCGGAGGAGATGCTGGCCCGCCTGGATGCGCTTCTGGATGTGCGGTGGCATGTCATTGTATTGGCGAATTTTAACACGCGAATACTGCCTGATGCGGTGCTCTCCAGAATTCTTGACCAGGTAGCAGGAGGCACAGGCCTGCTGACCGCCCATTTACATGATGCCACGGACTCCAGGCTGATGACCGTGCTGCAGGTGCTGCCCCAGGAGGAAGGTGCGCCTTCGATTGCGGCAGGTGTCGGCGAATGCGCTTTTCCGGGAAATGCCTTGCTGGATACGATAGGTTCGGTGCAACTGCATGAAAAAGGACGCGTGGTAACACTGGACTACCCGGGCGACCCCCCGGAGAACCACTGCCTCATCCAGGTGCCGTCGGACCCGGTGGATTTGGATACCGCCTATGAAAACAATGCTTATGCGCTCGTAATACGGGCTTTGTGCATTGCCGCAAGGCGCACAAACGAGGTGCGCATCCTGAACGTTCAGGATGTCGCCCCGTCGGGGCCCAATGATCTGGAGATTCCCCCCGACTTTTATCCTGAATTCGTGCAGTCCATGCGGGATTCCGTGGTGGCGCAACCATCGCGTCCCTTTCGGATACTCCTCAATGAACCAGCAGATCAGCGGTATACGGTGCAGGTACAACTGCGCAGAAAGGACAGCGATACGCAGATCAGCTACCAGGACAAAACGCCACTGCAGCGCGGGGATGTGGCCCATTTGGTCGAAATCCCCGCCGGTCCCGGCGAGTATCTCCTGGATGCATGGCTTTATACGCGTTCGGGTGTGGCGGACTGGTTTACTGCCAATGTAGTGATTCCCGGTTGGCCGGAGTTTTACGATCTGTATCTTGAAAAGAAATGGCTGTTACCCAATGACTCCCTTGAAATTTCCCTGAAGGTGCGGCCAATTGTCAGCCCTGACCGGCGTGCCGCTGTTTACGCTCGCGCTCAGGACGGGTTTGGGCGCATTGTATCCTCCGCAGTGCAGGGGGTTGACAACTCGGGGGGAACGGTAACCCTGCGCCTGCATTTTTCGGACTTATTGTCCTCGTTGATTAAAGTGGAAGTGTTTGCTTTGGACAGTGAACCTCGCCCGTTTTCAGAATGGGAACTGCACCGTGCTTACCGCGAACTACGATACCTGAGCGTGCGCAGACCTGACAGGCTTGAGAACCTGGAATTGATTGCTGCTACGGAGGAACTGCGGGACTATGCGGCAGGGCACAGTCTCAAAGCATTGTCCGAGGCCGGAGTTACCGCCGTGCATGCACCGGGAGGAGAGGCGGCTATCGTCGTCGCCGCCAGGAACCATCTCGGGTTGGTCCCTGAACTGACACGGGTGGCGGCGGAACAAGCCCGGGACGGGGTATTCCGGGAACCGTGCCTGAACAGCCCGGACTACCGGGAAAGGCTGGATATAGAACTGCGAGAAAAAACCGTCAAGCATTGGGCGGGCAGCAGCACCCGGTATTCGCTGGGCAACCGGAATTACCTGGGCGGCACGGAGGAGAATATCTGTCAATGCGGGTACTGCATGAGTGTGTTCCAGGAAACTCTGCGGGAGGACTACGGCTCTATTGTGGATTTGAATGAAGCCTGGGGTACCCAATTCGGGGATTGGGACTTTGTCGAAGTGCCCCGGGATATCGGTCCCGGCCATGGCGGCTCCCCGTCCCCATGGATGGACTTTAGAGAATTTATGACCCGCCAATTCACGGAGTTTCATCACTGGGCGCACGACCGGATCGCCGTGGCTGACGCTGAGGGCAAGGTGGGGGCACGGTTTGCCGGGGATACCAGTATCTATTACGGTTATGATTGGCCCGGATTGTTTCAATATCTTGATTTCATTTCCGCTGATTATTCGCCCCTCTTCTTCGAGAAGGTGCACTCGTATGCTACGCAGGGTTCCTTGTCCGGCATCACCCTGCGGGATACACGGTGCTTTGAAGACGGCGCCTGGCTTTCCTGGCTGCCTTGGCGGCTGGCGCTTAACCAGGTAGGCGCGCTTTGGCTCGATACGCTATGGGGAAACGCGCATCATGCCGCGCCTTATGCATGGATGCGGCCGGACGGCAGCCTGACACCGGAATTTAATCTTCTGGCTGGAACGGTTTGCCGCATCAGGGATAGTGTCGGCCCCTTGCTGTATGCCGCGGAGACACGGCCGCCCAACATCGCCGTATACGATAGCCCGTACTCACGGTATTTGTCGGGTGTCAACGATGAATATGCCGATACGTGCCGTCAATCCCAGGAGGCGGCCGCGCAACTGCTCCGGTTTGCGGGATTTTCATTCCAATTCGTGAGCAAGACGCGGCTAGTGGCGTTAGACCCAGCCGTGTTTCCCGTGCTCGTGCTGCCTTTTTGCCGCGCCCTCGATGAGGATGAACGTGACGCCTTGCGTGCTTATGTGAAGAGCGGCGGCGCCCTTATCGCCGATGTGATTCCGGGGACTTTCGATTCTCATGGGCGCAGGGTGTCCGAACAGGGCATCAACGACATTTTCGGTATCAGCCCTGCGGATACTGCCCGGGTCGTGCAGGCGGTGCTGGAACCGGTAGATGCCGGTTCCGCTACGGCAAAAGACGCAGGCTGGGCCAGTGTGGATGCCTCGGTTGTTGCAGGTGCCGGTATCGCTCTGGCCAGGGCGGGAGAAACCGCCGCATGGATTGTCAATCGCGCCGGGAATGGGCATACATTTCTCTTGAATCATCCGTTCAGAGCCGTGCAGCGGCAGGGAAACCGCCGGATTCTTCCTGCGGAAGGGAAAGCGGTAGCCGTGTTCCTGCGCGACTTGCCCGGCATGGCGGACCGGCTATCCACGGCATCAGAACCCTTTCTTGGCAGTATTTGTCAGTATCAGTTCGGGGATGCCCGCATTTATGCTGTACTGGCGGATGTGGATGCGCCGAAGCAGAAAGTACGGCTGCCGCTTCAACGCGACTCGTTCGTTTATAACGCTCTGACCGGCGAATTGATATCCCGGCCGCACCGTCATACATTTATTATGGAGCCGGGAAACGTGGAAGTGGTCAGCTGCTTGTCGTATGAAGTGGAGGAACTGGTTCTTGAGGTTCCCAAGGTTGCGTTTGCGGGACAGCGCCTGCCCCTGAGAATCATTGTGCAACCCGAAAAGGACAGGGCCGGGAAGCACCTTTTCCTGGTCGACCTGTTGCCCGCCAATCGCCCCGCTTTGCCCTGGTACCGCCGGAGTATTCCCGCCGCGGCCGGGATCGCGGAAGTGTATCTGCCTCTCGCCATGAATGAACTGCCCGGATGGTATACCGTTCGTGTTCACGATTCCCTGACCGGGCTCGAAACCACAGCCGCCCTGAAGATTGCCTCTCCAACGGAATAGGGAGTACCAAGTAATCTTCTGGTCGTTTTGGAACGGATGGGGCACGAGACTGGAATTTCGCGTATGCATGTTCCCTTTTCCTGGGCGCGGAATACCTTTTTACGAGGGTAGAAACAATTATGGTAAGACTGGTATGCTAATCGGAGTAAACATGGAGTGTCGGGCTTATGAAAAAATACGGATTATGGTTTGGAAATGCCGGACGGATTCTCATGCTGGCGGCGGTCCTGCTGGCCTGCGGCTGTGGCCAGATTACCGATAAAGACCGTATTCATGTTGCCAAGATGGGTGAACGCTACATTACCCGAGGGGACCTGTTTAAAATTATACGGGAAATGCCCGATACGGAGCGTCCTGTAATTCGAACGCGGAATGATTTGTTACGCATCTTGAATGCCCATATAGACGGCAGGATAAAGCTGTCTCTTGGCAGGAAATTGGCTGGAGAGGGCAAAGTTGCCGTGGACCGGGAACAGGCCCGGGAGCAGTTTTTCCTGGAAAGCGGGGATGAAGAAGAGCAATTGCGGGCCATGTGGCGCATGGAGGTACCCCAGGCGGGTGTGGTCACCCCGATGATGAAACTGTACGGGCTTACCCCGGAGCTGCTTCAATTCAATAAAGATAATATTGAGGAAAGCACCGACAGAATGATCGAAAAACTGCAGGGCGAGCAGGCAGTGGAATATCTGGCCGGGGAAGCGCTGAAAGAGGGCAGGCTCTCTCTCGACGAAGAGGAAATGAAGCGCGAATATGGGTTTATGAAGGAACAGATGGTTACCATGGAAGAACTGGTATTTTCTGGCATACGATTTCTTGCCGAGGACAAAGACGCTTTGGAGCAGGCTGCGGCGGCCCGTGATCGCATCAGCGCCGGCGAGACTTTTGAGAGTCTGGCCGCGGAGTATAAACAGAAAGGTGTGGCCGACGGCAGGGAGTATGTGTTTGAATCGGGCATTATGAATAATCCGAAGTTGGAAAAGTTCCGGGGTTTCTGGACGGAGGCTTCCGGAGCGGAGCCGGGGGATATTCTGGGCCCGGTCTACCTGCCTTCTTACCGCCAGGTGGCTCAAGACGGGACGGGGCGGGAAATGCCCGCCGCTTATATCGTTCTCAAGGTGCTTGAACATAAGCCTGTCGGCAATCTCGAGTATGATCTAGCGAAATCGCTGGTGGCGCGACCGTTGCTGATATCAAAAATGATACACCTGTTGCGTGAGGAGAACGGCGTGGAGATTTATGAGGACAAACTGCCGGATCCGTCCCAGTTTTCAAGCACGGCGGCCGCCTTTTAAACGTTTTACACAAGGAAGGGAAACGTTATGAAATATGCCTTTGCATGCGTTCTCGCGGTGGTGATTGTCTCTTTCACTGCCGGGGGTCAATTAGTTTTGCCTGAATTTCACACCAACATCGAGACCTTTCGGGTCTTCGGTTCCGAGCATCCCGGGCCGTACAAACACCCCGCTTCCATAACACAACTGCAGAATGGAGATTTGTATATCGCCTATTACGGTGGTATGAATGAATATTCCGACGATACTGCCGTTTACGGGGCCCGGCAAGTAAAAGGGGAGGCGGGTTGGTCTTTTCCAGAAGCGATTGCCGCGATACCCTTTCATGGCGTCGGAAATCCCGTTATCTGGCAGGCGCCGGACGGACTTGTCTGGTTGTTTTTCAATACCCAATATGGAGACACGTGGTCCAATGCGCGGGTTCATGCGAAAATTTCCCGTGATGGCGCTCGGACCTGGTCCGATTCGTTTGTCCTCGTCATGGAAGAGGGTTCCATGGTGCGAGGCCAGCCTATTGTCCTGATGAATGGTGACTATCTTTTGCCCCTGTATCATGAAACCGGCGATGACCGGGAGCGCAGTGAGGCGGATACGTGCAGTTATTTTCTGCGGTACAACCCCGCTCGGAAGGAGTGGTCCGAAACCAACCGCATTCATTCTCCCGGGGGGAACCTGCAGGCACAGGCCGTGCAAATCAATGCGACCGACCTGTTTTGTTTTCTGCGGCGTGGCGGCGGTTTTGAGCCTACGGACGACGGTTGGATGCTGCGCGCTTCTTCCAGCGACGGCGGCACTACCTGGACCGATGCCGAACGGACGGATTTTCCCAATCCCAATTCCGCTGTTGAATTAATAAAGTTAAGAAACGGACACCTGATGCTCATTTATAATGACAATATGAATGATCGCACCCCGCTGACCGTGACCGTCAGTAATGATAACGGACAGACCTGGCCGTATCGGCGAACCATTGCCGGCGGTGAAAACACCTATGCCTATCCTTATGCTATCCAAAGTGAAGACGAAAAAATTTACCTCGTGTATACCACCAATGGCCGTACCACGATCATGTTGTCAGTCTTTCAGGAAGACGCCATCACGGCCTATGAAGACTGAGTGGAGCATTAATTTGTTGTGCGCAATCTCGTGCAAAGCCTGTCTAATTTTGCCAATGGTTTTCTTTACCGTCGGTGCAGACGCCTTTATCCTAAAAGTTGCGCTTCTGCAAATGCAGCCGGATGAGAATAACGTTACTGAAAACTTGAAAAAGGCCGGGGAATTCTGCTGCCGCGCCGCGGAGAGGGATGCTGATATCGCCTTGATGCCGGAAATGTGGAGCATCGGGTATACCCGGTTTGATCCTGAGAAACCAGGGGCTCGGGAGGAATTCTATAAAGATGCCTTGGCATTACAGGACGAAGCGGTGCAACGTTTCGCCATGCTTGCCCGCGCGCTGGATATGGCAATAGGCTTGACCTACCTGGAACAATTTGAACCTGCGCCCCGGAATACGTTGACCCTGTTTGACCGCCACGGCGAAGTCGTGTTCACCTATGCCAAGGTGCATACGAGCGATTTTAAACCGATGGAAGCCTCTATGACGCCGGGGGAAGGTTTTTCTACGGGAGTTCTGGATACCCGGGGGGGGCCTGTTCGTGTAGGTGCCATGATATGTTTCGACAGGGAACATCCGGAAAGCGCACGCATTCTGATGCTCCAGGGCGCTGAATTGGTGCTTACCCCCAATGCCTGCCGATTGGATACGATGCGGCTTGACCAGTTCAAGGTGCGTGCCTGGGAAAACGCGATGGGCGTGGCCATGGCCAATTATCCCGCACCCGTGTGTAATGGCTGTTCAACCGCCTATGATGCCAACGGCACCTGCCTCGTTATTGCAGACGAAAAAGAAGGCTTGTTTATGGCTTCTTTTGATATGGACGCCATCCGGGAACGCAGGTTAAAAACCATCCATGGAAACGCGTATCGACGTCCTCATCGCTATGGTCCGCTCCTTCATTCGGAACAGGATGATATCTGGCAACGTATCGACGGCAACGGTCAGCCGTATAAACCCTCCACGCGTTGAATCAAATGCCCTGTATGACTGATGTCAGGAACACGCGCCGGGGATATCGCGACGCTTATTTTAAAGGTGGCGGGGGAGAGCCGGACTCGGGATAAGGACCCAAATCCGCACGTAAGAAACCGAGTTGTTGGCATAAAGCCAATAAGGACCAGGAACGTAGAAGCGGCATCCTGACGCTTTGCATCAAGACGGACATGCGGGCCGCAGTCACGATGGAAGCGGCAGGATGCCGCTTCTGCGTTCTCGCCATTCCTTGCGTGCCGATTTGGAAAGGATGCCCGTTGCCTCGTTGCCTTGATTTAACCAACTTTCTTATGTTATACTAAATGAAGAAGTTAGATGTTTCCGAGTCTTCTCACGGTCCTTTAACACAGTGATTTCAGGGCTGATAAAGAAATCACAAGTATTCTGATCGAGGATCTATTAATATGGCACGTGTAATATGGCACTACCAGTTGAACAAGCAGGAGCAGCGACTTTGGGAACGTGAAGAGCTGCGTGGATGGCGTGAGGCCATGCAAGGGTTTGTTGAGGATGAAGCCCGTGAACAGGGCTTTACAAAATATGCCATTTACAATCTTGACAATATACTCATATTAAAAGACTCCGTGTCTTCTTCGGGTGAATCCGAGGATAGTGATATTTAAATCTTTATATGCTTGATAGTATCGAGCATTAAAAGCGTATTATTGGTGCCCAGAGAAAATAATTGTTGGTACCCCCAATAGGGAAGGGGATGTTTGGGGAATATGGGGATTAAGAGGGGTTGGGCGTTTTAGGTGTTAACACCACCATATTGTTACGATGAACCACCTCATCGAAATCTTTGCGTCCCAATATGGACGCGATGGCGGAACTTTTCCTTCCTTGAATAGCGCGCAGCGCTTCGCTGTCATAATTCACCAGTCCCCTCGCGATAACCTCACCTGAATCGTCAATAATGCGAATTGCCGCCCCGGAATTGAATTTACCTTCAACGCTTGTCACACCGGCCGGTAGCAAACTCTTGCCATGTTGAACCAGCGCATTGCGTGCTCCTTGGTCAATTGAAACGGCACCGGAAACTGACCGCCCGAAGGCAATCCATCGTTTTCGCTGGGACAGGATTTCTTTTGCGGGGAAAAAACGGGTCCGGGCGGCTTCCCCAGACAGGATCCGGTGGAGAACCTGCTCCTGGGTTCCGGAGGTAATGATACAGTCCACCCCGGCGGCGGTGGCAATCTTGGCGGCTTCGATTTTGGTGCGCATACCACCCGTGGAGGCGATGCTGCCAGCGCCGCCCGCCACGGCTTCGATGTCCGGCGTGATGTGTTTAATGTCCCGGATTAATACTGCCCCGGCATCTTCTTGAGGGTTCCGGTCATACAGCCCCGCCACATCGGTCAACAGGATAAGCAGGTCCGCGTTTATCTTGGCGGCTATTTTCGCGGCCAGGGTATCGTTATCGCCGAATCTGAGTTCTTCCGTCGCCGTGGAATCGTTTTCGTTGATAATAGGCACCACGGTGCCGAGAGCAAACAGGGTGTTCAGTGTGTTCCGGATGTTCAAATAGTTTTGTCGGGTGTCCAGGTCCGCCTGCGTCAACAAGACCTGGGCGGTGGTGAGGTCTCCGCCATAAGCGCGGAAAAGCGTTTCATAATAGTGCATCAGCCTCGCCTGGCCTATGGCGGCGACAGCCTGTTTTTCCGGAAGTAACACGGGACGTTTTTCCATCTTGAGGGCGTTCATACCGCAGCCGACCGCGCCGGAACTTACGATGACGATGTCCATCCCCCGGGCGTGTTTGAGGTCACAAACCTCTTTTACGAGGTGTTCAAGCACATGCCCTTCAAAACCGAGTTTGCCGGCAAGCAGATTGGTGCCTATTTTGACGACCATACGTTTAATTTGTTTTGAAGAAATCTTCATAGATCAAAGGGGCTCCGGTGTTACATGCGTTTTGCGTGCTCCCGAGTAAGAAAGGGTCTTTGTCTTTGTAGGTCACCAGGAACACGGCACGCTGATTATGGCAGTATTTTGCCACAAAAGGCTCCGCAAGTTGTATATCATAAGGGCCTGAATGGCGGAACTATATGCGGAGGATGCCCGATTATGGTTATGGTCATCGGGTCTATGATAAAATTGCAAGCGAGTTATCTCAGTGTATGAATCCGTTGATATTCATCCTGCGGTGTGCCGGAATCTTTCCGGTCAGCGGGAGGGTATCCTTATCAGGCAGGTTTTAAGGAATTCCGTTTCTACAGGGATAGGGTGCCGATATGTCAAGATCATGGGCATTTATTTGGTTCTTGGTGCTAATGGCCGTGTTGGTTGTTCAGCCCGTCTACGGGCGGGATTCCGGGCTTACGCTGACTCGTGAGGCCGGATTTAAGGGGCCGCATCAAATTGAGGTGCGCCTTTCCATTACAGGAGACGAAGGTGCCGTAATTGACCTATTGGCCTTGGGGCTGGAAGAAGTGCTGCCTGAAGGGTGCGCTTATAACGGTTTGTATGAAGAGTACTATGGAGCGGCGGGAAAGAATCCATCGGGCGAAAAAAATGTGGCCGTCAAGGATTGGGGCGATCGCGTGGAGTTTTATTGGATTCAAATCCCGGTGTTCCCTGTGAAATTGGTGTATGGTTTGAATGTCAATATCTTTAATTCTTCGCAAACCATTTCAGGCGCAATGTATGCCTATACCGAGCAGGAATGGTTTAAGACAGATTCACCGGTTACGACCGTTAACGCGATAAAATGTCTCACGGTCGAGCGCGAGGTTTTGGAAAATCCCTATATCCAGGGTCAGACAATGGCCGTAAAACTTCAAATCGACAGTCTGTGCGAGGAGCCCGTTTCGGTTTTGCAGGTTGTGGATGATTCCGGCATGGATTGGGTCCTTAAATCCGCGGAGGTCAGCTATCCCGGATGGGGCGGTACGCCTCCCCTGGTGGATTTACCCCAAGCTGGATCAGTCGGTCCCTTTGAATTTACCTGGGACGAGACGCCCCCCGTATTTCCCTTGCTGGTGACGTACGTGATGGATATACCCCTAACCGCTGCAGCGCCGGTGACCCTTCAAGGACAGTTATTTTACGCGTTGTCCGGTACTGAGATAATAGATTCCCTTCCTTCCGTCACCCTTGAAGCCGAAGCACCGGTTGTTGAAGGGGAAGGCGAGACCGTTATTGAAGGCGAAAATGAAGGCGAACTCCAGCAGACCGCTTCGATTTCCGGCGTGGTGCGTAATGCCGATACGGGATTACCGCTGGCGGATGTTATGGTTTCCCTGAAGCCCGGGGCTTATCAGGATGTCACGGGGACACTTGGTGTGTTTTCATTTGCGGGGATTACTGTCGGCGCCTATACCTTAACCGCGACAAAAGAAGGCTTTGACGGTTATAGCGCGGGTATCACCCTGACTTCGGGCATAAATTTAAGGGATATTCAATTGGAACCTCGCGCCGTCGAGGGAGAAGGCGAGGGTGTTGTTGAAGGTGAAAATGAAGGTGAACCCCAGCAGACTGCCTCTCTTTCCGGCGTGGTGCGTAATACCGGTACAGGGCTGCCGCTGGCGGGAACGGTCCTGGTATTAACGCCCGGCGACCTTCAGTTTACAACCGGGACTCTGGGTTTCTTCTCCTATGCCGACCTGGTACCGGGGGCGTATGTCCTGGCGGCAACTCGGTCGGGGTACCAGCACTACAGTCAGGCCATTGTCCTTGCGCCGGGTATTAATCTGCTTAATGTTTCATTGACGCCGCTTGTTCAGGAAGGTGAATTGGAAGGGGAAGTTGAAGGTGAAGTTGAAGGTGAGGGTGAGGGTGAACCCGAAGGGGAAGCGCCGCAACTGGGTTCACTTTCCGGCGTGGTGCGCAATGCTGTCACAGGATTGCCCGAATCGGATGCGCTGGTTACGGTCATGCCGGGAAACTATCAGGCGACAACGGGAATACTGGGTACATTTCTATTTTCCGACTTGGCCCCTGGGACCTATGCGCTTAAGGTAACAAAAACGGAATTTGCCGACTTCAATCTGGATGTGGAAGTCACGGCGGGTATTAATTTACAGAACATTCTGTTGCAACCTGTTGCTGCTGAAGGTGAAGGTGAAGATGAAGGGGAAGGGGAAATGGAGGGCGAAACCGAGGGTGAGCCCCAGCCGACGGCATCTCTTTCCGGCGTGGTGCGCAATGCTGTCACAGGATTACCCGAATCGGATGCGCTGGTCACGGTCCAGCCGGGTAACTATCAGGTGACAACGGGCATACTGGGTACATTTCTATTTTCCGACTTGGCCCCCGGAACCTATGCGCTTGAGGCAACAAAAACGGAATTTGCCGACTTCAATCTGGATGTGGAGGTCACGGCGGGTATCAATTTACAGAACATTCTGTTGCAACCTCTTGCTGCTGAAGGTGAAGGTGAAGGAGAAGGGGAAGGGGAAATGGAGGGCGAAACCGAGGGTGAGCCCCAGCCGACGGCGTCTCTTTCCGGCGTGGTACGTAATGCCGATACAGGGTTGCCTCTGGCGGAAACGGTCCTGGTCCTCACGCCAGGCGATTTTCAGTTCACAACAGGGACACTGGGTTTCTTTTCTTATGCGGACCTGTTCCCGGGCACCTATGTCCTGACGGCAACACGGTCCGGCTATCAGGAATACAGTGAATCCGTTGTCATTGCCGAAGGTATAAATCTGCAGAACGTTTTATTGGAGTCCCTTGTGTCAGAAGGTGAATCCGAGGAAGAAGGTGAGGGCGAGGGCGAACCCGAAGGGGAAGCGCCGCAACTGGGTTCTCTTTCCGGCGTGGTGCGTAATGCCGTCACAGGATTGCCCGAATCGGGCGCACTCGTCACGGTCCAGCCCGGCGACTATCAGGATACAACGGGTGCCCTGGGCACGTTTTCGTTTTCCAATCTTTCCGTGGGGACGTACGCAATCACGGTGAAAAAGACGGACTTTACCGATTATACCCTGGATGTGGACGTTCTGGAGGGTATTAATCTGCAGAATATTCTGTTGCAGCCTGTTGCTGCCGAAGGTGAAGGTGAAGGAGAAGGGGAAGGGGAAATGGAGGGCGAAACCGAGGGTGAAGGTGAACCTGAGGGTGAGCCGATGCAGATGGGTTCGCTTTCCGGAATTGTGCGCAGTGATAATACCGGGTTGCCGGAGGCGGATGTCCTGGTTACTTTGATACCGGGCAATTATCAGATGACCACCGGTGTGTTGGGCGCTTTCTCGTTTTCCAACCTGCCCGCAGGTGATTATCGGCTGACGGCGGTTAAAACCGGTTTTGCGGAGTTCAGCCAGGATGTCGAAATTACAGAGGGCTTTAATCTGCAAAATGTCTCCCTGGTTCCGACAGCGGTTGAAGGCGAAGCAGAGGGTGAAAGTGAAGGTGAAGGTGAAGTGAAAGAAGGTGAAGCAGAGGGCGAAGTTGTGGAAGGAGAAGGGGAACCTGTGCAGGAGGGTGAATCTGAGGGCGAGACGCCTGAAACAGGTTCTCTTTCCGGCGTGGTACGTAATGCCAATACAGGACTGCCGGAACCCGGAGTAACGGTGATCGTGGCGCCAGGCGGACTTACGAGTACTACAGGCGTGTTGGGAGCCTTTTCCTTTTCCGATTTAACCCCGGGAAATTATACCCTCGCCGCGACGAAACAAGGCTTTCAAAACTTCAGTATGAATGTGGCGGTGGTTTCCGGTATTAATCTGCAGAATATTTTGTTACTGCCGGTTTCGGAAGAAGGCGAAGGCGAAGGAACGGGCGAAGGAGAAGGAGAGGGCGAAGAGGTGGAAGGCGAAACAGGGGAAGGAGAGGTGCTTCAGGAAGGTTCCCTGCATGGTACTGTACGCTGCTCCGCCACCGGGTTGCCCCTTTATGATGCCCGCTTGCTCCTTACCCCCGGAGCATTTGAACAGCGGACGGACCGTCGCGGCATGTATCGTTTTGAAGACCTGCCGGCAGGGACGTATGTCATTTCGGTAACCCATTCCAGTTGCGAGGAGTACAGCGGTGCTGTTAGCGTCAGCCCGGGGGAGAGCATCCTAGTTGACATCACGTTGACGTCTCTTGGTGGAGAAGGAGAAGGGGAAGGGGAAGTTGTTGAGGGTGAACACGAGGGTGAAAGTGAAGGTGAAGGGGAGGGTGAAGCGTGTTGCGGGGGGTGCTGTGCTTCATCCAAAGCCATGCCCGGTCAATGGCAACGCCACTTGGCTGATTTGTTCTTGCTGGGTCTGGCCACTATGATGCTATCGCGCTTTTACAAGAAGTAAAGAATAATAAAAAGAAATAATCCGGAACCGCATTGCGTTGTGTTCCGGATTATTTTTTTCAAGACGAGATTCGATTAGTTTTCCTCGGAAGTTTCCTCCTTGGGCAAACCCTCTAGTACTTCGAGCAAAAGGGCGACTTCCACGCCATAAGCGTTGCAGACCTGCTCAATGGTCTCAAATGCGCTGATATGGCAGTGGGCGCATCCACCCAGATGGAAAGCCGCGAAAACTTCCCTCGCCTTGGGATGAACCTGCATGGCATCGGCTACGGACATATCTGCTGTAAAACGGCAATCTGCTGACATTATTGACTCCTTATAGTTGGTTTTATGATTCAACATCCCTTTTTTCCGGAATATTCCCTGCTGTTCTATAGCATAGAAATACACTCTATTTCATCTTTTAGATAGAGGACCCGTGGATTGTTTTATAGTGTCCAGTCACGCTCGGGGCGTGTACGCAGCCCGTTCGCTTCATCGTCGTTGACAAAGGTTTCCTGTTCCGGGTCCATCTCCAGCCTGCGGCCCAGTATCCAGGAGAGCGCCGCCGCGTGGCAGGCGATATGGGAGTGTCGCATAATTTCCGCGTTGGCGGCCGTAGGCTTGCGTGATTTGACGCAGTCAAAGAAGTTCCGGGAATGTTCCTTCACGTCCAGGCCCGATTCGTTGCGGGGCAAGTTCTGTTTAAGTGAGGCAGGGTGCACCTCCATACCGCCGCTGTCACCGACTTCCACGGTGCCTTCATCGCCTTCAAAGCGCACGGGGCAGGTGCCCAGTTCCTGAACCCATCCCGGACGCTTTTCAAAGGGTGTTTTCAGAAAATGGATGACCAAGTTGACGCCGTTGGCATACTGTGCGGTAATGGCTTCCTCTCCCGGCTCATAAGTCAGGGGCACGGTGTCATCGGCGTTATTGGCCCACTGGCAAAGATCCACCGTATGAGCGCCCCAGTCCAGCAGGCGCGCACCCGATTCAAAATCCCAATGCGCACGCCACTCTCCTTCAACGTACTTTTTATTGAAGGGACGCCATGGCGCTGGGCCAAGCCACAGGTTCCAGTCCACCACGTTTGGGTCGGGGGTGGGTTCCCCGGGCAGCCATTCCGTCTTGATTTCCGGGGTGTACACGGTGGCATGCAGGGTGTGTATTGCGCCCAGCCTGCCGCTGTGGGCGAGTTCAACGGCTTGTTGAAAATTCGCCACGCTGCGCCGCTGCGTTCCCGCCTGGAATACCCGGCCGGTCTCCCGTATGGTTTCCGCAAGGTCACGGCAGTTGCCGATGGTCAGGCCGCAGGGCTTTTCGCTGTATACGTCCTTGCCCGCTTTTGCCGCAAGTATGGACGCCGCCGCATGCCAGCGGTCGCCTGTGGCAATCAGCACGGCATCGATGTCTTTGCGCTCGAGCAGTTCACGGAAGTCGCGATACATAGTGCAATCGCTGTTGCCGTATTGTTTGTCCACAAAGGCCTTGGCTGCTTCGCGACGGCTTGCCTGGACATCCGTTACGGCAACACACTGCACGTCGGCATGGCCGAGCATCTGGGGCAGCACATAGGTGCAGCGCGGGCCCATCCCGATAACGCCCAGGGTTATCCGATCGCTCGGGGCCGCCGAGGCGCCCTTGCCCAGTACGCCGGCGGGAATAATCCAAGGCAGTGAAATCGCGGCTGCTGACGTGGAAGCGGTGCGAATAAACTGACGCCGGGTGGGCTTGGCAGAAATTTTCATACCGAATTCTCCTGTTTCTGCGACGCGGGCAGCATGCCGGACTCCCCGCCTGAAGGGCATTGGCAAGTTATTTGCCCGCGATGATCAGGTCTATCCTCTGGGACAAATCGCGCAGATAGGCTTCGTCCCCGCCGGACAATTCCGGGGTCAGATACCCATTGTATCCCACTTCGGCGAAGGCCTTCATGACCTCGGGCCAGTTCACGTCGCCGTCCCGGAGATTTACCCATTTCCTGCCTTCTTTCCTGAAATCTTTCAGGTGGACCTTGACAATGCGTTTGCCCAGGGTGCGTATCCATTCCTGCGGCAATCCGTAAGCCAGGACATTACCGACATCAAAATATGCCTGGACCCATGGACTCTTGAATTCATCGACGTATCGCGCGAATTCAGAGGCGCTATCCAGCAGAAAATTGTTCCATACCTCTTCAATGGCGATGGTAATTTTCAGTTCCTCGGCCAGGGGGATGAGTTTCGGGATATGTGTGTGGGAACGTTCCCATGCCTCGGCAGTCGTGGCCTTGTCATTGACCACCACCGGCACCAGAAGAACCGTGTCGGCGCCATAGGCCTTCGCGCAACGCAAGGCGTTCGTCATGCCGGCGAGGCCCTTTTCAACCACTTTGGGGTCCGGATCCGAAAGGGGCGCATCCCAACCGCCGTATACAATCGAATGAATGGGCGTGCCGGCGGCGTGGGCCAGTTCGCCCAGTCGCTTGGCCGCGTCCAGGTCGGGCAGCGGCGCGCCTTCGATGCCACAGAAACCGCAGTCTTTGGCCAGTTTGAATTTGTCGGCATCAGGCAACGCTGCGGGCAGCATTCCGATTTGCAGCGCTTTCTTATAAACGCCCGGCACCGGTGCCGGTGCTTCGGCCATGGCGCCGGCCATGCCGGCCATCATGGATACTGCCGCCGTCTTCTTTAAAAACTCCCGTCGTCCCATGAAATTGTTTCGCATCTTTCAATACTCCGTTATGTTGTGCGCGAAAAGGTTACTGTCACGCGGAGAACTGCACTGTGCATCCCATAAGTATAACGTACCGGCCGTCAAATCAAAACTTGCCGCCGGTCTTTCTCTCAAAGCGACCGGGCGTCTATGTTCGCTGAAAAGCTGTTTTATGACAAGACAAGGGGCGTTTAAGAGGTTGCCCCGCCCGCACCGTGTGGCTTCAGTTTCGGGTAAGGCACATGCATGCCTTTTACGGCATGCCAGAGGATACGGTTAAACGTGCCCTCATCGGCCATGTCTATGTCGTCCAGGGGAAGTTCCATGCATTTTTGCGCGTAGTATCGCGCCCTGCCGCGAAGTTGCGCGATATTCTGGTTCATCTGGTCCAGCGGAATCTCGTTGGGCCGGACCTTGTACGGGGTGAAATCCGGCTCTTTCTGGAAGCAGGCGGTCATTGGGTTCGAGGCCATGGTCAGTTGGTTCATGGGCGCAAGGCCGAAAATCAGTTCCATGGTCCGTAACATGCCGGTCTGATTGTATTGGCTGCTGTCCACCGCGCCGCGCCGGGTGTAGGGGCTGATGCAGAGGGCGACGGTCCGGTGACTGTCCACATGGTCCAATCCCGCCTGGGGATCGTCTTCCACAACGAAAATGGCCGTTTCGGGCCAGAACCGGCTGTTGCTGACGGCCTCCACAATTTGGCCGAGGGCGAGGTCGTTGTCCGCAACCATGGCGGCGGGTGTCGGATAGCCCTCGCGCGTGCCGACCGTGTGGTCGTTGGGCAACAGCATAATCATAAAGTCATACCACTTGCCCGCAGCTTCGGCGGCCTGCAATTCCTTGATAAATTCACGGGCGCGATAGACGTCTTGCACCTTCCCGGGGAAACCGATAAACGTCGGGCACAGGTAAGGCTCGAGCGTGTGCAGGGGGGAGGTGGCGCGGATCTGCACGTTGCTGGTCCCGTTCAAATAGTCTGTGTAAATATCCGTCCAAGTCGCGTCATTCGGGGTAATTTGGGCGCGTACGAATTCACCATAGTCGCGAAAGGAATGGCCCTTGCGCAGTACATGGTCCCAGATGAAACCGGAGGAAGCGAACGCCAGCGCGTCGTCCCCTTCGTAAGGGTAACTGCGGGGCCAGCCGCCGAAGCTCTTTTCCAGGTAATCAGTCACATAACCTTCATTCGTCCACTGGTGCCCGTCCGCGCTGAGAACCCCGTTACAGTAGAAATTGTCCAGCAGCACAAACTCCTCGGCCAACGCATGGTGGTTGGGGGTCACTTCCCGGCCGAACATACAGAGCGAAGGGTCCCCGTCGCCCTGCGGCATGTCGCCGAAGACCTGATCGTAGGTCCGGTTCTCCTTGATAATATAAAGCACATGCTTGAAGACCGAAACTTCGCCTGGTTGTGTGGGCACAGGTACCGCTTTTCTGTCGGCCTGGGGCAGGTTCATGACCTCCGCCATCAGGGGCAACCGCATGTTACAGGCCGCGCGATAGGTGTGTTCCTGAAGTTCTTCGGGGCCCGGCGTCGCAATGAAATTTACAGAGCCCATGTAGTCGTGGGAGTTGAACCCGTGCCAGTTCTTGCCCGCCATCTGTTCCTTGCGTTGGATGTTCGCTTCCGTGTTGTGCGTGCCCAGTCCCTTGATATTGGCCACGCAGATCATAGCGCCGCCGTTGGCCGTTTTCACTGCGCCCGGGTACCAACCGGTCGGTATCAAGCCGCGCATCTTTCCGGACGCGATATCCATCACCCCGATCAGGTTGTTGCCTCCGTTCGCGATATAGAGGGTCGTCCCGTCGGGAGAGACACAAAGGGCGTTCGGTGCGCTGCCGAAAGGCAGGCTTTCCATCGGCTTGGCGCCTAGAGTTCGCTGATTGGAATCGCTTGCCGTTTCTATGACGGAAATGGTGTCGCTGTTCGCGTTGGCCACATAGAGAAGCGACCCGTCCGGGGACAGGGCCATGCCGCTCGGGTGGAGGCCCACCTCGATTTCCGTTGTCACCGTGCCGGAACCAAGATCAATGACGGACACCGTTCCTGTCGAGGCAATGCCTGTTTCCGGGTCGACCACGGCCTGGCTGTCCGCGGTGGGGCCTGTTTTGTCGCCCTCCCCGGGCCTGCGACCGCCCCAGTTCGACACATATAACTTGTCATGCGACAGGACCGCCGTATAGGGGGCGATACCCACGGGAATTTCCACGTTCAGCGCTTTGGCATCAAGATTGACGATGCCGATGGAATTGTTCCGGCTCAATGCCACATAAATGCGGTTGCGCTCCTCGTCCAGGCATAGTCCGCCCGGGGCGGAAGGGATCTTCCCGCTTGTTCCCGGAAGGACGATGGCATCGCGCCATTCCATTGCTCCGTCTTCGCCCCGGCAGGCCGACCGCAGGCAGTTTGTCGCGTCCGTGGTCCAGAGTGTCCGGCCGTCGCTGCTCCAGAGGAGGCCATGAAAACTGTTTTGCCCGGAAGGCAGTTCGAGCATCTGGGTGATTTCCCGGCTTGCCATATCAATAAAGACGATGTCCGCGTTCTTGGCGGACGCGGATGCCCGACCGGTCGTTTTTACCGCGAGTGTTTTCCCGTCGGGACTTACGGCCAGGTCGGTGGGACGTCCCGGAAAGGGGACCGAAATGCCCGCCGGGGTGATAACCTGGGTCGTGGCGACAACCCACGTCCCGTCACCCTGCGGTCCGACGACGGCCTTTTGAAGAAAGTCCTCCGGTCGTTCGGCCAGGGTGCGTGCTATGGACACATCATAGGGATCCGAAACACCGGGGAAAGCGATTGTGCCGATAAGAAACATCAAAATCAGCGTGAAATTGTGGCGCATGACGACCTTCCTCCATTTAGTAGAAATTATGGATGTGTCTGCTGACTCTACAGGGAAAGTGTACTCATATTTTTGCCAGGAAACAAGAATGGGAGCGGAAGCGGGCGGTTTGACTTCGTCACGAGACAACTTACAGTGGACCATAACCATTCTGTCAAAAACGCGGCAACGATCTCCGGTTCCCTTCAACATGGCGTGCGATATTGTGTACACTACCCTGACTGATGGATATTCTGCCTATACCAATGGAGATGGACGAAATGCAGCAACTATTTCTAAAAAGTATTCCCGCGGTGCTTGTGTTTTCATTGTTTACAATCGCTTACACAGAAGATTTGCCCGTGTCTGACGGGCAACGCGTACCGCTATTGATGCGCGCCCCGGCAGGCGACCGGTATGTGGAAATTAATCCGCAAGGGGAAACCATCCTTCCCAACGGGCGCAAAATAACCCCGAAAGGGCACCTGTTCCGCGTTCAGCCCCATCCCTACGGGCTCGCATTAAGTCCCGATGGCCGCTGGCTGGTTACGGCATCCAGTGGCGGTCCCCAATTATCCATTCTGGACCTTGCCGATTCCGGCGCGCCTGTTCATTCTACTGTGGGCGGCGAAAACGTGGCGGGTATTCTTGATGCCGTGTTCATGGGGCTGGGGTTTTCTCCCGATTCCGGTGTGGTCTATGTCGCGGGGGGGAGTGACTGGAGCATCATGGGTTTCGATATGGCCACCAGGGAAAGGATATGCCGTATTGCCTGCGACCATGAAAGCGGCGGCGAGCGCTATCTGCATGGATATGTGGGCGACCTTCGCGTATCACCGGACGGTTCCCTGATCTATGCCGTGGACCAGTCGAATTTCCGTTTACTCGTCGTGGATATAGCGGCACAGAAGGTGCTGGCTTCCATTCCGGTGGGCCGCTATCCCTTTGGAATCACCCTGTCGCCGGACGGGAAGCGCGCTTATGTGGCCAATGTGGGCATGTATGAATATTCCTTTTTACGGGATGTATCCGGCAGGATGGCCAGGCTCCATTTTCCGCCGTACGGCGTACCGTCAAAGGACGCTGAAGAAGGTGTTGTCATAAATTCAGAGGAAAGTGACGGAAAAGAGGTGCATGTTCCCGGCCTGGGCGACCCCAACGATATTCGCGCCATGTCGGTTTGGACCGTGGATGTTTCCGTGCACGGCCGTGCGCGGGTGGTTGGTAAGACCAAGACCGGCCATCTTGTGGGCGAAAAACTCGAGGAATTCCCCGCAGTGGGCGGGAGCAGCCCCAATTCCCTGGTTGCCACGGAAGATTATGTCTATGTATCCAACGGCAGCAATGACAGTATTACGGTGATTGATGCGCGAACAGTCAAACGCATACGCGATATCGATCTTGAATTCCATCCTGAAGCCGCCAGGCTGCGCGGCATGATCCCCTTTGGCCTGGCGCTGTCATCGGACCGGAAAATGCTTTATGTGGCCGAGGCGGGCATCAACGCGGTCGGTGTGATCAGCGTGGAGGAGGGACGGGTCCTGGGACATATCCCGACGGCCTGGTTCCCCAGCAAGCTGGCGGTTTCCCCGGACGGGAAACGGCTCTATGTCACCTGCGCGAAAGGGCTCGGTTCGGGCCCCAACGACGGGCCCAACCACAATCCGGAAGATCCAACCGGCATCGGCGACCTGATGCGCGGTTATGTGGTTCTTACGGACATCCCCGAAACACAGGAGGCCCTGGACGCGCTGACCGCCCAAACCATCGCGAACAATGTTTCGCTATACCCCGTTGAAGAGGACACACGGGATACAGGAAATCCCGTCCCCCCCGCGACGAAGGCCTGGGAAAGCCCCATCAAACATGTTATTTATATCACCAAGGAAAACCGCACCTACGATGAGGTTTTCGGGGCCTGGCCCAAAGGGCGCGGCGACGCCGCAGTGTGCCGCCTGGGCAAGCCCATAGAGGTGTCCAACAAGGACAACACCAAAACGGTAAAGGACGTGGTCCTGATGCCCAATCACCTGGCATTGGCGAAACGTTTTTCCATGAGTGACAACTATTATTGCGATTCGGACCATTCCGTGGACGGCCACCGCTGGCTGGTGGGCGTGTATCCCAACGAATTCATGGAATGCCGCATCGGTGAGAGCGCCAAGGGAATGGGGCCGGGCAACCACGCTTTCGTCGGGTCTTCAGGCGCGGTTTATCCCGAGGATTACAATGAGGGCGGCGCCATATGGGAACACTTTGACCGTAACGGCATTCATTTCCGCAACTTCGGCCTGGGCTTTGAGTTCAAGCCCCAGGATGAAGAGCAGGCCTATCACGACACCGGTATCCGCCTCAATATCAACTACCCCATGCCCAAGGCGCTTTTTGAAAACACCTCCCGGCAATACGCCACCTACAACACCGATATACCCGACCAGTTCCGATTCGAGCAGTTCGAGCGCGAGTACCGGGAGCGCTGGCTTTCAGGAAAAGAGCCTTTCCCGGATGTCATTACCCTGATGTTGCCCAATGACCATGGGGCGGGTGAACGCCCGGAGGACGGGTATCCTTTCTGGGGGTCGTACATGTGTGATAATGACCTTGCTCTCGGGCGACTGGTGGAACTCATCAGCCACGGTCCATACTGGAAAGACTGCGCCATATTCGTCACCGAGGACGATGCCCAGGGCTACCGGGACTCCGTGGATGCGCACCGCTCCATCTGCATGGTGATCAGCCCCTACGCGCAACGCGATTATGTGTCCAGTCGCCACACCAGCATGTCCAGCATCCTGAAAACAATGTTTCTCATACTCGGCCTGCCCGCGCTGAACCAGTACGACGGCTTTGCCAGCGACCTATCTGACATGTTCACCACGGAACCGGAGAACGCGGAACCCTATAACGCGCTTCCGGTAAACGCCGAAGTGTTCGATCCGCAGCAAGCCCTGGACCCCTTCGATGCGGAATTTAACTGGCGCGCCCTGGAAGTTCGGGAACCCATAGACAACCATCACTATCTCGACACCGACCCCTACGGGCAAAACGGCCCTGCGGGGCATACGCCGAGATAAGACGCTTAGGGCCATTTCGCTGACAATTAATTATGAGTTCTGTTTGTTACCAAGAGGAGCGTTATGCTCTGGTTTAGTTCAAGAATCCACAAACAACGCGTCATTCCGGTTTTTCGCGGTGGAAAAAGAACGTGTAGCGGAGCGGGTGCCAGGCCGCGAAAAGACCGGAATCCAGTTCCTGAGGCCGTGAATGCGGGATTGGCCGCATTTGTTGTGTTTTTCGAGAAGGGAACTGGGTATTCATTGCAGCGGACCCAATCTGGATTCCGGTATTTTTCGCGTTGTCCAGTACCGTTCTTCGACCCGAGTCGGCGATCGCGAAAAAACCGGAATGACCATGTTTACGGCTGTTTATAAGGAAAGGCGGAATAGGTTGATACAGGCGTTTTTACTTTCGTTTTAACATGGGCTTTAAAATCAAATAGTTATACCCTCTGTTTTATTCAAGACCAGTAAGAAAGCGTAAGCATGGCTTACGCATTCCAAAAGATTTAAAGCCTTGGGTCGTGGGCTATGTCCACATTGGGAAAACTGGATGATCCATACAAATAAAAAAAACCAAACGCATTGGAAACACCGAGGCTTCACCCTAATCGAACTGCTGGTGGTGATTGCCATTATTGGTATCCTGGCAGCTATCCTGCTGCCGGCCCTTGCCCGGGCCCGCGAAGCCGCCCGGCGTAAGAGTTGCCAGAGTAATCTCAAGCAACTTAATATTTCCTTGAAACTGTACGCGGACGAGACGCGGGGTAACTATTATCCTCCCCGTCAGATCAGAAATATTTATGGCAATCTAAGTCCGGAAATGATGTTCAATGGCCGTGCGATGATTCCGGAATACGTTACGGATATCAATGTCATCTGGTGCCCTTCCTGGACGGCGACCAAGGATATTTCGGAACGCTATGACGGCATGAAAGGGAACGGTGACGGTATTATACAGCCCGAGGAAATCGGACAGGAACCCTATCATTACACCGGGTGGGTTATTACGGAAGATGTGAACATTCTCGGTCCGCTGGTCGGCACGGTGGGCACGGACAGTTATGGCCGTCACAGCGAGGCCGAGTTCCATAATACGCCCTGGGGAGAGCTTGCCCAGGCGAACATAGACACACAGGGCGCAGCCAGCGATGAGGATTTTGAGGTTTCCGATACCTACGCGGGCACCCAAGCCGGCGGTGGCAATACAATCTATCGCCTGCGGGAAGGGATAGAACGCTTCCTTATTTCCGATGTCCACAGTGCCGCCGCGTCAACCCTGACCTATTCGGCCATTCCGCTCATGTGGGACCATGTTTCCGCAAATCCCAAGGACTTTTCCCATATCCCGGGCGGCGGTAATGTGCTTTACCTGGACGGGCACAGCGAATTTCTGGTCTATCCCGGTAAGCGATTTCCCATGACCGAGGACAGTGCCTATACGCTGGGTCGCTACGGCAAGCCCTTTGATGGATTTTAGGACAGAGTTTATTTTGTCACCAGTTCCCAGCACAGGGGTTCTGATTCCTCGGAATTGTACCTGTAGTGTTCCCCGTTCTGCCACAAGTAGGCCGCGCGGATGGCATACGCAATGGGAGTGCCGCCCTGTTGCCAGCCGGCAAGATACGCGATGGCTTCGCTTATGGTCATGCGAAAGTCCTGGGTCGTGTCCGCAGGATGAAGTTCGGGAGATTCGCCTTCATCCTCGTCTTCCCCTTCATTTTCCCCTTCTTCAGGTTCCCCTTCCACGGGCTCGCCTTCTGTGGGTTCGCCTTCAGCAGGTTCTCCCTCTTCCCCGATGATGCAGGTATTGCCGCTTAATACGCCGCAAAAGGTCGTCTTAAAATATAAACATTCCGTTCGGGGCAAGGCATGAATAAAATTATTTACGGCCTCCAGGGAAATGCAATGCGAATACCCGAAGACACCTGTTGAAGTGGCGTAAACCGCATGGGAACCATTAGTGGTGATGCTGTTTTCCGTCAGGTACACGCCCTTCTGCTTTCTCCAGTTGGCCGCATAAATACCATGGACGCCATTATTCGAAACACTATTGTTTTCGATGTGAATGTTTCTTTCAGAAGACCAAAGGTTTGACGGCACCTCAATGCCGTTACCTGCGTTATCACGTACTTCATTACGCCTGATGACGATAGGGGATGTGTTGGAAGTGTAACAATAGATACCCGTACCGTTATGGTGGATGAAGCAGTTCTCGATCAGGCCTTGTCCGTTTCCGTAGATATATAGGCCGCGAGATGAACACCCATAGACTTCACAGTTTCGAATCGTATTCTCCATACCGGTTACATAAATGCCGTCCGTGGCCCCGGTGATCCGCAGGGGTCGGTTCGTATCTCCCAGGTGCACATAACTGCCTGAGATGGCGAAAACGCGGGTTGACGCTACTCCCGGTGCGTTACGATCCAGCAGGGTGCCGTTCGGTGAACCCAGGAACCGCAGCGGCAAGTCCGTATCCCCCTGGTCCACTTCGGAAATGGTAATCGTGTCCTCCAGCAAATAATGGCCTGTATCTATCCAAATCCTGCTTCCGGGCAGGAGGGGATAGGTATCAATGAGGTACTGCACGCTGCTGTTCGGTGTCGCGCGGGAAGCGCCGTCGCCCTCGGGCGAGCCGGGTGCCGTGCAATACACGTCTCCCTCCGTGGAGGCGTCATTCACATAAAAGTCAACTTGCGACCCTATTTGGAAAATACCGCCGGTATCCGTCGCCGCGGCATCTTCGTTGCACGTGATGCGCACCTGGTATAAGGGACTTGGCGGAAGCGCGGATACATCCCAGGCATAGGCCCCTGCCGAGGCGGACACGGTAGAGGTACATACACTCCACGTTTCGCCGTGCGTGGTTGTGTATTCAATGATCAACGATTCCGTTCCGGTCCAGGCCTGTCCGGTACACTGCCAACGGACGGTCTGCCCTTCGATGGAGGACCATCCTTTGCCGCCGACCGGTTCCAGAAGCGTTAAGACCCGGTCTGAGGGGGTGCGCGATGCTTCCGGGGTACTTCCATAGGCGCCCTGATTGACGCGGCCGCCTTCGGGTTCCGTTTCCGCGTCCGTCGGATCCGCCGGGTCGCCGGCGTCAATGGCGGGGCTTGATTCGGCATCCGGCAGCCACGCACCGCCGTGGTAGCTGCCCCCGGTGCTCCTCAGGTGATACTCACCATTGAGCGGGTCCACAAACCGGGGGTACGCAACGAGAGA
>Ga0116149_1001653_pt1 | contig 26556 bp, 27 predicted proteins | sample AD_UKC057_MetaG_FD_89787 | JGI IMG/M metagenome (GOLD analysis project Ga0116149, IMG submission 89787) | Active sludge microbial communities of municipal wastewater-treating anaerobic digesters from USA - AD_UKC057_MetaG | ecosystem: Engineered > Bioreactor > Anaerobic > Digestate | place: USA...
GCAAGCGTGATCGTGAGCGCCGCGGGCAGGCCCTCCGGTATGGCACCGACGGCCAGCGCGACAGCTGCCATGAACATCTGGAGCGCGGGCTCGCCCCGGAGGGTGCCGACCGCGAACGTGGAGGCGGCGAGACCGAGGATGACGATGAGCAGTATCCGGCTGAAGGAGGCCATCTTCCGCGTCAGGTTCGTCGGCTGTGTACCGGCCGACGCGATCATGTCCGAGATGCGCCCGGTCTCGGTGCCGTCGCCGGTCGCGATCACCAGGCCGGTCGCCTGCCCGTACGTGGCAAGGGTGCCGGCGTAGGCCATGTTGCGCCGCTCCGGCAGGGTGGTGGACGCGGGCAGGGGGCCCGCTTCCTTGCCGGCCGGCACCGATTCGCCGGTGAGCGCCGACTCGTCCACCTGGAGCTCGCGCACGCTCACCAGGAGCAGGTCGGCCGGCACCTTGTCGCCGGACTGGACCACCACCAGGTCGCCGGGCACCAGGTCCCTGGAGGGGACGCGCGACTGGGCGCCGTCCCGCACTACGGTGGTCTCCGTGGTGATGAGACCGCGGAGGGACTCGATGGCCCGCTCCGCTTTCAGCTCCTGCACGAAGCCGATGACCGCGTTCAGGAGCACGACCCCGACGATGACGGCCGAGTCGACCGGCTCGCCCAGGAGCGCGGTCACGGTTCCGGCCGCGATCAGGATGTACACCAGCGGCTGGTGGAACTGGAGGAGCAGCAGGAGCAGCGGATTCCTTTTCTTTTTCGTCGTGATCACGTTCGGCCCGAAATGCTCAAGGCGGTCCTTCGCCTCGAGCGGGTGGAGGCCTTTCACTGCGCTGCTTGCAAGCAGCGATGCTGCGTCATCGGCCGTCATGTGGTGCCAGTGGCGGGAGAGAAGCGTTTCCATCAGGGACCTCCGCGGGTGTATTCGGCCGCGCGTCGCGGCGAACTTCAAATGTATCCGATGCGGATGATTTGTCAATAAAAGAATCCGGCGGGGAGGGCGGGATGGCGCCGTAATTCTCCTTGACGTCCGCTCCCGGACCGGTACAACGGCAGCATCATCATCAGGGAGAAGCGCCATGGACAGCACCACCACCATCGAACAGCTCCGTACATCAGTGATTGCGTTCCGCGACCGGCGCAACTGGAAGCAGTTCCACGACATCAGGAACCTGTGCATGGGGCTTTCCATCGAGGCGGCCGAGCTTCAGGAGGTGTTCCTCTGGAAGAGCCCGGACGAGGCGGCGGCCATGCTCGCTTCAGAACCAGACCGGAAGAGGATACGCGAGGAGCTCGCCGATGTGCTGGTGTTCGCCCTCTACGTGAGCGAGGCGGCCGGCATAGACCTCTCGTCCGCGGTTGAGGAGAAGCTCGCGATCAACGAGAAAAAATACCCGGTCGAGAAGAGCTTTAACTCGAGCAGGAAATATACGGATCTTTGAAAAATGGTTATTGTACATGGTTCCGGCCGCTGAAAACAATGGCGCGCCGAAGAAAAAAAACGGGGTCCGGGGCTGTCTTGAAAGAGGTATGCCCGGGAATATTCATGATCACGGAGCGGAGCTGGCTGCCGCAATTGCGGCCGACGGTCAACATCTTCGTGATAGCCGGCAGTGACGGTCTGGTCTTTGATGCCGGCTACGGCAACCGGAGAACCGTGAAGCAGTTCGTGAAGCATTTTCATCGAATCGGGGAGATATGCCGGGACCGCGGCGAACAGTTTTCCGTGCGGCGGGTACTGGTCAGCCACGCGCACCCGGACCACTTCGCCGGGGCGTGGCGGCTCCGTAAGGAGCTTGGCCTTGCCGTGCTACTCGCACGCACAACGGCGGAGCTCATCCGCAGCCGCCGGGCTTACCGGAGATCTTACAACGCGCGGAAGCTCGAGCAGGAGTTCCTCGGCAGATCGCTGGTTAAGCGCGTGCTCCTCGCCGTCACCGGACCGGCCACGTCGCGGGTCTACGAGCTTCTTTACGGCACGCGGTTTGTTCCGGACCCTGACGAGATCATCCCGGAACAGGGGACCATTGGCATAAACGGCGAAGCGTGGAGCGTGCTCCCGTCGCCCGGGCACTCGAATGACCACATCAGCCTGTACGATCCGGCCCGCGGTGTCCTTCTTTCCGGAGACAATGTCCTGGGAAAAATCATCACCTGGCTCGGCCCGCCCCGGTCGGACCCTGCACACTATGTGCAGACACTGGAGAGCTTCCTCGGGCTTCCGAAGCTCGATATCATACTTGGCTCGCACGGGAGCCCGGTACACCAGCCGGAGCGACGCATCAACAGCATCATCACCTGGCGGAAAAAGAGGCGGGACGACGTTCTCACGATTGTCAGCAAGGCGGGGCCCTCCGGTATCACGGCGCGCGGGATACTGGAAGCGCTCTACCGGCGCGGAGGACGGGTACGCATGATGATCGCCGAGGGATGGGTCCTCCTCACGCTCCATAACCTGGTGGAGGAGGAGGCCCTTCAGCGTTTCTCGGTGAAGGGAAAAGTCTGTTACCGTGCCGCACCGGGGACCTTGATCCGGCCCTTGTAAGGACGGCAACGGTGCTGTTCTCGAGAACTCACTGTACAATCCGGGGCGAATGTTTACTATTATGTTTGCTATAATGTAATTGACTTTTTCGCTTGTTCCTGCCCGGATAATATCATTCATCCAGATCCCGTAAAGTAATGGAGGCTCTCATGAAACGATTTGTACAGTTGTTATTTGCATGTGCCCTCGCCGTAAGCCTGTTGGCCTGCAGCAATGACCTCTATTGGGGCCACTGGGGCGCCGATGGAACCGTATATACGACAAGAGTCCATGACGGCAGGCTCTACCTGGGAGGCACGTTTAATAACGTGATGGCTTACACCGGGGGCGGGGCCATGGTGGACCGGGTGAAAGGTATGCTGGTTGCGAAGAAAAAGGTCCCTTACATCAACGGCTCGGTAATGGCGGTCGCGTCCGACGGTAGGGGCGGCTGGTTCATCGGCGGGGATTTTTCGAAAATCAATGGCGAAACGCGCAATAAAATAGCCCGCATCAATGCAAACGGCTCGCTTAACGCATGGAACCCGGGCGCGGACGGCACTGTCTATTCCCTGGTTGTCTCCGACGGGGTCCTGTACGTGGGTGGCGATTTTTCAACAATTGCCGGGCAAACGCGCAACAATGTCTCCCGTTTTAACGCGAAAGGAGTGATCGAGTCCTGGGACCCGGACGCCGACAATCGGGTCAATTGTATTGTTGTGTCCGGGGCCACGGTGTATGTCGGCGGCGCATTCACGACCATCGGCGGCGCGGCGCGCAACTATATCGCGGCGCTTGACAGGACCTCCGGTAGTGCCACGGCCTGGAACCCCGGTGCAGATCTGGATGTGTTTTGCCTCGCGCTGTCGGGAACGACCCTGTACGCGGGCGGTATTTTTACCGCCATCGGCGGCGCGGTCAGGACCGAGCTTGCCGCGCTGGACACGACGCTGAACACAAACAACGCGACGTCATGGGCCCCGGTGCCGAACAGTTATATCTATTCGATTGTGGTATCGGGATCCACAGTGTATGTCTGTGGAGGATTCTCTTCCATAGCCGGACAACCCCGCGGAGGCATAGCTGCGCTGGACGCGGCAGGAAACGGCACAACGGTACCATATGCATTGGGCTGGAACCCGAACTCGAGCGGAAACGTATATTCCATCGCGGTCACTGAAGATACGGTATACGCGGGAGGGAATTATACGACTATCGGCGGAGCGTCACGCAGCCGGATTGCCGCACTTGACCGCACCACCGGTCTTGCCACGGCCTGGGACCCGGACGCTGATTCGCATGTCTGGTCAATCGCCCTCTCCAAGGATGCCGTCTATTTCGGCGGAACGTTTATCCGCTGCTGCAAGCGGAGCCGCAATAACATCGCTTCCATTGATCTCACGACCGGCCTCCTTTCCGACTGGAACCCGAATGCGGGCACTATGGTGCGGGCCATTGCCGGATCGGGGAACGTCATCTACGTGGGTGGCGACTTTTCCGGCGCATCCAGCATCGGCGGTCAGGACAGGAATTACATCGCCGCCCTTGACGTGGAAACCGGCCTTGCAACGGACTGGAACCCGGATTCAGATGCACCAGTGTATGCAATAACGATCTCGAGTGGCACGGTATACGCCGGGGGGGAATTCGTAAATATCGGAGGCCAGAACCGGAACTATATTGCAGCTCTTGATGCGGACACGGGCCTGGCCACTGACTGGGACCCGGATTCGGACACGTGGGTCTACACGCTGGTCGTATCGAAGGGAACCGTGTACGCCGGGGGAGAATTTAATAGCATAGGCGGACAGGTCCGGAGGCGAATAGCCGCCCTTGACGCGGAGACCGGCCTCGCCACGGACTGGGATCCAAATGCGAACGGCAGGGTGCGGTCCATGGCCCTGTCAGGCGGAACGCTCTACGCGGGCGGAAACTTTAACGGCGCGGACAGCATCGGCGGGCAGGCCCGTAACCGACTGGCCGCCCTTGATACGGAGACCGGCCTGGCCACGGACTGGGACCCTTCAGCAACAGCGGAGATTTATGCAGTTGCGGTATCCAAGGATGCGGTGTACGCTGGCGGCTCGTTCGTTGGAGCGGCCAGTATCGGGGGCGCCGATAGAGATTACCTCGCCGCGATCGATCCCGTTACAGGCCTGGCCACGTCATGGAATCCGGCAGTGGACAACATTGTCTGGTCCCTTTCATTGTCCGGCGACAATGTTATTGCAAGCGGATCTTTTACCACTCTCGCAGGGGGCGATTACAACTCGGTATACCTTTGCGGTATTGACGCGGAGACAGGCCTTCTCAGGGGCTGGTGACGGAAATATTAGAACTATATCTATCGTTTATGAGAGGGCGGGGCTTCGGTCCCGCCCTCTGTATTTGCGGGGCATCGTGTGAAAGTGATTTTGCCGGATGGCGTGCTCGCCATCGCCAGTAATGGCGGGGCCCTCCGGTATCACGGCGCGTGGAATACTGGAAGCGCTCTACCGGCGCGGAGGACGGGTACGCATAATGATCGCCGAGGGATGGGTCCTGCTCACGCTCCATAGCTTGGCGGAGGAGGGAGTCGTCCGCCGATTCGCGGTAAAAGGGAAGATATTCTTCAGCGCGGTGCCGGGGCGATGAGCCGCTCCGGCGTGATGCTCATCATCCGGCAGTCTGCCCGGGTACTGCTGCGGGAGATCCTTTCAACATCAATTTTAGCGCAATAAACCCCCGGACCAGGAAAAAGAGCGCTAAAACATGGAAGGCGATCGACAGGTAATCATGCCCCGGGACCAGGAGCATGGCGTCGGCCCCGTAGATGACCATGCCGGTGATGAAAGCCCATTTTTTTCTGGCCCTCGCTGCGACGCCGAAAAACAGGAATAACCCTGCGATCGCTGCAGTCACCGCGAGCGAGATGATCTTTCCGGTAAGCGCCAGATCCTTCGATAGGTAGGTTGCCATGTCCGTTAAGCCGAGGCCTACGACAAATCTCATATCAGTTTTCGTGAGTAGCATGATGGAATTGATGAGCGAAAGGCCTGCGATCCAGAAAAACCATGACGCCCCTCCCTTCATCTGGTTCTCGAGAGTAACCGGGTCATGCGACTTCTGTGTGCTGTCCATGGTTTCCTCCTGGTATGGGCTTTTGGATAAAGTGTTAAAAGTCAGTACAATGAATGCAAGTAAAGTCAAGAAATTTATGGGTTCGGGCAGGCGGGAGGTCGCCTGAAGCTTTTTATCCACCCATCGTTTCCGGGATCTTCACCGCGACCACGCTGCCGCGGGCGCATACCACGCCGTTGACCGAGAGGTCAGTCTCGATCACGACCTTGCGCGCCCCGATCTCCTTTACCCGCGAACGCAGCTCGAGCGGCGGGCCCAGGGGCGTCGGCTTCAGGAAATCCACATGGAGTGATCCGGTCACGAACCGTAGCGCCGGCTCCGACCCCGGCTCGCGGCCCTCGTTCCGGTAGGCGGCCATGGCGGCGGTCCCGGTACTGTGGCAGTCAATCACCGAGGCAATGAGGCCCCCGTACACGAACCCCGGGAAGGCGGTATGCTCCGGCCGCGGAGTGAAAGAGCATACGCTTTCCTCTCCCTCCCAGTAGCTTTTAATGTGCAGGCCCTGTTCGTTGCGGGTTCCGCACCCGTAGCAGTGGCTGAATTTTTCCGGGTACAGCTCCTGCATGGCTATTCGCGTCATGTCGCTCCTCCACCGCCTGGTGTGGCTCAGTATCAAGCGACTCTACGGCCGGAGATCGATCCTGTCGAGCGTTTTATCTTCCGGGTGCAGAGTCCCATCCGGGGACGCTCGCCCTGGCATGTGAGGCCTGGTAGTGGAATGAATCTTGAGGTGGTGGAACCCGGTCTGGCAAAGCCCGGTTGCAGTGAGGGTAAGAAACAGGAAGCGCGGCATGCCGATCGTCATCAGGATAGTTTCGATGACGACCAGTATGCCGCGCTGTACCGAGAGTGCGGTTAAAGCCCGGGTTTAATATCCCCTGCTCTTCAAATCAGCGGCAATATTTTCAAAATGAGTTGCCGGATCATATCCTATTGAAGGAGGATACATGAGGCCGGAAAGCATTCCCACTGCTCCAAGGTGGTTAACCCCGTAACCCCAGGATGCGCCGGAAATAACACCTTTAAAGTTCCCCCATTTTGCGGATGTTACTGAAACGAGAACATCGTTATCGCCTTCGTAGGGAAGCATTGCAAGCCAGGTAATGGAAAAGATTGGTCCCGCACAAATAACATTCTTAACCTTGTACGCGTAGCTCTGATAATAGATGGATGAGATGTTTGGCGTATTCGGATTGAAAGTGTTGATCATGTATGATCGGGTGAGGTCGTAACCGTTGGCCACGCTGTTCCCGTCGTTGTCACCCATGATGAAGCTCATTACCGTGTCGAGGACATCGCCTACCATCGGCTCCAATGAATCGGGGATTATACCCATGATCATGTCGGCAATGACGCTGCCGCGGTGAGGTCCCGCGATGCTGGTGTGGCTCGCGACCATCGAGGAGAGGCCGAGGTTGGTGATCGCATACCGGGTGTACAGGCACCCGTGCGAATGGCCAATTACGTTGACCTTTTTTGCTCCGGTTACTGCAAGTATCTGGAGGACCTGCTTTTTCCATGCAAGTGCCTTGTTGGCAGTTGCGTCCATGGCGTTCACACTTGTGATGTATACATCGGCTCCCTCATCTTCCATTGAAGAGGGGATGTTCCCCCAGTAGTCAATCAGCTGCATTATTTTTGCCTGAGTTCCCATGCCGTGCGCCAGAACTATTGGATATTTTGTCGCACATTTACTGCTGCTTCCGCCGGCAAAAAGCGCTGCCGGGAATACCAATGAGAGGGTTAATACTGCCAGCAATGATTTTTTTAATAATGACATGTTAGCCTCCATCCCTTTTTGTATTATTCCAATTAACCGTCTAGAAAGTTTATACCGTCCAGCCGGATTTTATTAAATTTTGTTATTATTAACTAACATATATAAAAAAGTCAATAAAAATTTTGAATAAAATCGACTATTTCTTAATTATAAATAAAAACATTAAAAATTTTAGTTCTTTGGGATTTTTCTTTGAAATTTAACGCTATTTTAATTGAAATTCAAAATTAGTATGACCAGATACGAGCTGTTTTTTTTTGATGCAATAATTCTATAATAGACATACGGGTTAATTACACAATATAAACACATTCATGTATTTCTTTGACGTTATATACCATGAAAAAAAGCATTATCATAATCCTTGTCTTTCTCATTATTGCTGCTTCGATCCGGGCATACGCTGTTAGTCTCGGCGTATATACCGATGGGGGCGCCGGGCAGATGACCCTGAAGTACAGCGCATCAGGCCAGCAGGTCCATGACAACTACCTGGTCGGGTGCGGCATTATGTTCCAGGTTCCGGTTAAAAGGGTGAAGTCATCCTCCTACAAACTCTATGTCGGTTTTTACAGGGTATTCATTCCACGGACAACGAGGCTGGCAACCGACTATAATGATACCTACCGCATGAACCTGATCAATCTACTGGCCTATTCATTATAAAAGAAGAAACGATACAGCATATGGGTGGGCCCGCAAATCGGACTCCATGTGCTCTCCGGGAATATCTACAAGGCGGGCGATAAGTATAAGCGTGAGGAATACATTCTGTCATACGGGACTCCCCGGATGATGATATTGATTCTCTATAATGACAGGTTGAAGAGGAACCGGGATTTTTCAGATTTTATCTTCAGCATTGCCCCGGTTATAGGCATGGATTTCTTTCCGTCGGATACTGTGACCGTATCTGTCGATGCCGGATTGCGGGCAGGCGTGCATATGAATCTCAGGAATTCCCCGGCAAAAAACAGCATGTACCGGTACGAGGGATTCCTGGAGGCATCGGTTCTGCTCAGGATCATGGCGGATACGGTTCAGGACGAATGATTATGCGTTTGAAAGCATGCTTAATGGTCCCGGCTGCGGCCCTGGTGCTGATCTTGATCGTGACGGCAGAGCGTTCCGCCGATGCTAAGAAAAAGGACCAGCCCCCGGTCCGGTATGTCACCCTCGAATTCAGGGATGTGGAGGTAGGTGAGTTCCTCGCCCGGATGAGTGAAATAACGGGAACGAACATCATCTTCGATGAGCGGGTAACCGGCAGGATCAACATTGTCCCCGCTCGCCGGATGCCGGTAAGCGGGACCCTCTCGTTCATGATCTCCGTGCTCGAGTACCGCGGCTACGCGGTCGTGGATTGCGGCGATTTTCTGAAGGTGCTGCCTGTCAATGAGGCGGCCGGGAAAAACAGCACGATCATCATCGATATGTCCCGCTGATACGGGGGCGGGTATGGCTCAGTACTTGAACGGGTCCTTGTACGTCAGGCCGTTGCCCTCGGGCCGATCGAGCTGCCGGTACTCCTTCTCGTACGCGGCAAGGAACTTCCGCGCTTTTTCAAAGGTGAAAAAGAGGTCGTTGTCCTTTCCGCGCTTGCCCTTGTGAAACTCGAACCCGTAGTTCTTGATGTATATATCATTGATCAGGGTGGCGTCGGTCCTGGCCGTCAGGTCAACGGCTATAGCGTCCTTTTTTTCATTGGGATGCATGTGCGTGGCGTAGGCGATCGCAAGCGCGATGGTCGCCCTGCCCACTCCCCGTACCCGGTAGAAGCTGTCGTCTTTCTGGTATTTTCCCAGGTATGACGGCATGGCGTTGTCCGGGTAGTTCAGCGGCAGGGCCGTGAAATAATCGATATAAATTCCGGAGCGGGGGTTTGTCGTGGTGAACCGGTAGTTGAAGATGTTGTATCCAAGCAGGAGGAGCGTCTTGCAGTACGACAGGACGATGGCGTGTGACACGAAATGGTTCTTCTTCAGAAAGTCGATGGCGCCGAGCCGCCGGTCCTCGGGGTCGCAGTGGATGCCGTAACGGCTGTAGTAGAATTCCTGGAGCGCGTTCTGGCCGCGGTCGTTCATGGTCTTGAAAAGCTTTTCCTCGATGCGGTGCAGGGGCATGATTCTCCCCGCAACAAGCTTCCTGTTGATATAGATGGGGGCCCAGTGGGCCTTGATGCTGAATTTCAGTCCGCTTACGTTGTCACTCATGGCGTAGTGCGCCGGCGCGCATTCTGCGACGGCATTGGTTTCCGATATGCGGTAAATGTACAGGCGCGGCTTCGGGGCGTCAAGGTAGATACTGTTTTTTCACGGTGAGGCCGGCTTTTTTTTAAAACCGGCCGGCGGTCAGGCGGGCGTGGTTATCTCTCTGACTGTCGCGAAGGTCTCTGGCTGCATCTCCGGAAAGAGGCGCTCGTAGAGCCGGGGGCCGATCCAGTATACGTACGCGAGGGCTACCACCAGGCCGGCGATGCCGTCCACGGCATAGTGATACCGGCCGTACACGGTGGCCACGCACAGGCTCGCCGCGAACGGCAGCGTGATCCAGAATGCGGGCCGGGCGTAGCGGCGGGCCAGCAGGAGGACCGCCACCGTGCCGGCAATGTGGCTTGATGGCATCGCTGCGCCGGGAATGTCGACTCGGGACAGGAATACGCGGGCGAACTCCGAGATCGGCCCGGCCACCAGGTAGCCTTTAACGGCCGGATCGTAATGGATCGGGCCGCGCGCGGGGAAAATCGACTCGAACACGAAACAGGTGAACATGACGGATCCGATGATGAATGCGGCATAAAAGAATTCCCTGGTCCGCTTTGACGCGTACAGGTAGAACGGGAGGTAGAGCGTGATCAGGTAATAGGACAGGTAGGAAAGGTTAAGCCACTCCGTGAGCCATGCGCGGTCGCCGCACCGGTGGACCAGGTCGCGGGACACGTTGAACCCGAAGAGCATGACATCGGCGCGCGCCAGGAATTCGTCGAAAGGAGCGGCGAAAAACATCCTGCTGATCGGATAGGACCACTGGTAGAAGGGCGTCATGAGGAACACCGGGTAGATGTAGCGCAGGAACTGGACCGCCGGGAGCCGGACGAGCGGGTGCTGCGACCGGTCGAGCGCGGGTATTGCGAACAGTGAAACGGACATGATGGCCGCATATCGCAGGATGAATTCGATGGCGGCGGCGCCCTCCGTGCGGACACGCAGGGAGAGGAGCAGTATCATGATCGAGCAGTGACAGACCACGAGAAAGTCTACCGGCGTGAGCCTGCGGAACAGCTGTCGTGCCAGGTTCCTAACCGTGTCCGGAATTTCATTGAGTGTCGTCGTTTGCATTATCAGTTCCCTGATGCGGGTTGCCGGGTAGCGTTCCAGATACAAAGATATCACGGACCGCGGGATATGTCAACACTTGTTAGCCGTAAACGGGATGCCGGCAAGACCGTCCGCCCCTCCGGGTGCGCATTATCGCTTGCGTTTTATAAAAAAGTCCCCCGGGATAATTGATAATTTTCATCTTGCGTAAATTTTAATTGAATTATCCGGAGCATCAAGCACATTTTACCCTGTCGCGGCCGTGCGCCAGGATATTATGAGAGAATACGTTCACACGAAACCCGGGAAAGAGACCCGCTCGGTCCCGCTCTTCTATACGGTCAGGGAGGAGGGCAGGGTGGCCCTGGACGGCCGTGAGGTCCTTTACCTTGTCGGAGAGACGCCGATAGGGAGCGCCTGCGTGGGCGCCGGCGTGCTCAGCTATATCTTCGTCCATGGATACGTCCTGGAATGGCACGCGGCCGTCGCCGATGACGGCTCTCCCGTAAGCCGCGTGGAGCCGATAACGGACGATGACGCGCGCGCACGAGTGCGGGCGATTCTCGCCCCCCGCCACCCCGGGCTGCAGGTGTGCTTTTGAAAAAAGAAGGACCAACCCAATCCGGCCTGCGCCGCGCGCTGAGGGCCCTGAGATACCGGAACTACCGGCTCTTTTTTTTCGGCCAGGGTGTTTCCTTTATCGGCACGTGGATGCAGGGAATCGCGACCAGCTGGCTGGTATTCCGCATGACCGATTCAGAGCTCATGCTGGGCCTCACCGCGTTCGCCGGCCAGATACCCGTATTCCTGATATCGCCCATCGCGGGAGTATTGATCGACCGGTTCGACCGCAGGCGCATTCTCATAGCCGTACAGTTGCTGTCGATGGTCCAGGCCCTGACCCTTGCCGTGGTTACCATGACCGGAATCGTGCAGGTATGGCAGGTCATCCTGCTGGGCTTCTGCTTGGGCATGATCAACGCCTTCGAGATGCCGGCGCGGCAGTCTTTCGTCATCCTGATGGTGGAGGACCGCGCCGACCTGGGCAATGCCATCGCGCTCAATTCGGGTCTTTTCAACGGATCGCGGCTCATCGGCCCGGCTATCGCAGGCCTCCTTGTCGCATACGCCGGGGAGGGGGTCTGCTTTCTCGTGAACGGCATAAGCTATATGGCCGCCATGGCGGCCCTCCTGATGATGAAGATGCCCGGGCAGGGCGCCGTGCGCACCCGCAGCAGGCTCCTGGTCGAGCTGCGTGAAGGGCTCGCCCACTCCTTCGGGTTCCGGCCCATTCGCGACCTTATACTCACGGTATCGCTGATGAGCCTGGTGGCCATGTCCTTTCCCGTGCTCCTGCCGGTCTTCGCGACCCGCATCTTCGGCGGCGGCTCGCACACCTACGGCTTCCTGGTCGCTGCCTCGGGCCTGGGCGCGCTCGCGGGGACCATTTTCCTGGCGATGCGGAAAAACGTGCTGGGCCTGGGCAGGATCATCATCGCGGCGATGCTCCTCTCCGGATGCGGGCTCGTCGCCCTGTCGTTATCCCGCGTCTACGCGCTCTCCCTCATTCTGCTGGTGGTCATGGGCTTCGGCATGATCGTGACCATGGCCTCCTGCAATACAATGGTGCAGACCATAGTGGACGAGGACAAGCGGGGCAGGGTCATGAGCCTGTATGTCATGGCCTTCATGGGCGCGGCACCGCTCGGCAGCCTGATAGCGGGCAGCGTATCCACGGCCGTCGGGCCGTCCCTCACCGCGCTCTTCGGCGGCATTCTCTGCCTGGCCGGCGGGACGGTGTTCGCGCTGCGCCTGCCGGCACTCCGGAAAATAATCCGCCCCATCTACGGGAAGATGGGAGTCATCCCGGAAATGGCCGCGGGCATCCAGAGCGCAGACGAGGTCGAGAAGATACCGGAGTGAGAACGTCCGCCCTTCGGGGGAGCCCTATTTTTTTGCCGGGGGCCTAATTGTTGATGACATCCTGCCGGGGGTCTGTTTAATCGTTCGGCAGGCAGGGGGATGCGACAATGCTACACGAACTCATTACGCCGGTCATCCTGGGGATCGTCGAGGGAATAACGGAGTTCCTTCCGATTTCGTCCACCGGGCACCTCATTATAATAAACGAATTCACGGGCTTCACCGGTCCCTTTGCTAAAATGTTTGACGTGGTCATTCAGCTTGGGGCCATTCTCGCCGTGGTCGTTTACTATAGAAGGCGGCTTTTTTACCCCCTTGTATCGGGAGATGGCGCAGAGAGACGGCGCAGCCTTTCCCTCTGGACCAAGGCCGTCGTCGGCGTTGTGCCGGCCCTTATCCTCGGCTACCTCTTCGGGAAACAGGTGCAGGCCCTCCTCTTTAATCCCCATGTCGTTGCGGCGGCGCTCATCGCGGGCGGGGTGGTTCTCATCGTCATAGAAAAAACAAAAAAGAACGTCACGATCAACGAGGTTGAGGACCTCGATTACAAAACGGTCCTCCTGGTCGGCCTGATACAGTGCCTTGCCATGGTACCGGGTACGTCGCGATCAGCGGCCACGATCATAGGCGCCATGGTGCTCGGCGCTTCGCGGACCGTGGCTGCGGAGTTTTCCTTTTTCCTGGCCATTCCCACAATGGCGGCCGCGTCCGCGTACATGGTCATTCAAAACGGGGCGGCGATGAGCGGGGCCGAAGCCGTTCAGCTCTCTGTCGGCTTCGTCGTGTCTTTTATCACCGCTTACCTGGTCATTGCTGCGTTTATCAGGTTCATCTCACGGCATGATTTTGTCCCCTTCGGGGTTTACCGGATCGCCCTCGGTATCGCAGTGCTCGCGTATTTCTTGCTCCGTTGACAGCGGCACTGTCCGGCGGATTATGCGCGGATGGCCGCGCTTGCATTTCCGGGAAAGTCAATAGCTCTGTTCTGTTCCAAAGGCCCCGCGTCCGGCCATCGCCGTGTACTCGAACTCGGGAAAAACCTTTTTCAGTCCTTCGACTACCTGCTCGCTCACGTGGAGCGGCGTTTTAACGCCCCTGCCGTATACGTTCGATCCCGCGTCCACGAGAAAGTGTTTTTTACCGTCCCTGGTCCCATCGACCTTCATATGGCCGCCGTGGGAGGGATGAAAGTTGAACTCTTCGTCCTTTAAAAGCGTGGTTGTTTCATCATGCGGCTTGGTGCCGGCCGAGTAAAACCGTGGTATGTAGTGTTTCTGGTGAAGCACGAGCGCCAGGTACGTGATATGGTTCCCCTGGTGGAGTACCTGGAGTTTCTGTAAAAATATATCGTTGCAGACGCGCTCCAGGCTGCGGCGCTCGGTGAACCTGCCGATCCGGAATTTCTGCTGCACCGGCACGAAGAGGAAATTCAGGGAATTCGTCTCCGCTAGCTTCAGGACCTGCTCCGGGACATAGGAGAGGCCTATGAAGTCGATGATCTGCTCCTGTATCCTGGCGTGCTTTTGGAAAAGCGACCATTCCCTTACAAGGGCGAGGGCCTTTTTCGCTGCCGGGCTGGTTTCAAAGGATGAGGTGGAGTAGTAAATCTGGTCTCCGGGACGGGGCTTTAGCACGCCCATGCTGGAGATGAGGGTGCCGGTCGCCAGGTCGATTATATTTATAAGGATAATGTTTCCGTCCCGGTCATATTCAAGGAAGCTCCCCTGCTGGTCTTTGCCATTGCCGGTCCGGCGGACAATAACCCCCTGTGTCAGCTTTTTTTTCCCTGTAAGGGGCTTCAGCCAGGATTCAATTGATTTCATTCCGGCCCTCCGAGCGGGTATATAGAACGCCGAAGCAGTATACGGGGAATAATGGCCAGCAGTCAAGAATTTTGAAATCAGATGCGCATCGGGAACTGCATGGGGCTGATTAAATGCGTGTCATTAATAGCGGAAGCCACCCTCTTCCCGGGTGGCTCCCTACGAACCGTTGATCATAGATGTACCTTAAACCCTGTTCTTCAGCTTTTATCACCTCTGCTTTTATCAAGCTCAAGACCGCACCGGCTTCGCCGTTATGTGCTCTGTCTTATTGTGACAGGCTGAATTCTGTAATTAATATAGGCATGGAATTTTGAATAATCAATTAATTTTTCGCAATGAGAAAAAAATTTTTATGACGCATAAATCAGGCCAGTATTATGCCGCATTAATTTTTTTCACGTAATGTGCGCCGGCGTTCCGGGAATTTTCTTGGACCGCCGGCGCCGACGGTACAGCGGAGGGTGGTTAAAAAAATGAATTGAAAAAAAATAATCTTCCCTTATGCTTATGCCGTACCAACCGGTCGTGCGACGGTATCCAGATAACCCCTGAAGGTGCCATCTATGACAACCCGTGGGTCTGCACGTTTCTCTTTCGCGTTCCTGATCGTCTTCGTTTTTTTGCCGTGCCTGTTCCTCCCGTCACGAAATGCATTAGCCCTGGAGGAGACAGAGGCCGAAGCGGAAACGGGGGATGGCGAACAGGCGAAACCCCGCGTATTCGGGTTTGACGCCGGTATCCAGGGGAGCTACGCCACCGGGATTTCAACCAGCAGTTTTTACTACCAGCTCTTCGCTGATATATACCTGAAACATAAATATGTCCGGTTTACCGCAGGCCTGTCCCGGTTCCAGGACTACCAGATCACGGACGGAGAGGGGGATTTCGAGACCGCCAATTTCACCCAGCCGAAACTGGCCCTTTCGCTCTATCCGCACCGGGTGATAGAGCTTTTCGGGGAATATTATTATTCAACCGGCGACAAGACGCACTATTACCGCTCTCACGAGGGGACCGCGGGTTTTCTTCTCGACTTCGAGAAGGTGACGCTGGGGGCAACGGCAACCAGGAGCAGGACCCGGTACCACTTCAAGTCCGACGACCGCAAGGACAAGACCCTTATCGTGTACCAGTCCGCGACCCTGTTTGGCCTATGGCTGCGCTATGAATACTATAAAAAAAAATACATTACCCGCCTGGAGGACCTGGATGTGTACCCGGAGCTGAGCTGGTTTGTTCACCATACCACGAGCATAGACGCTAAATACGAATTCCGGGAAAATATATTCGCGTATATTCCGGAGGATTTACGGTATTACGCGCATACGGGCAGGCTGGGCGTCAATTCTGAGCCGTGGCGCTATTTTTCCTTCAATGCCGGGGTGGTTGCAGGAAAGGACAGCGAAGCGTATATCATCGCGGGCGGCGACGCGGGGGTGACCTTCAATATCCTCGATTACGTGATGATATCTCTCACCTATACGCCGGAATATTATATAGCGCCGGCAACGAATATCGTGCTGGAAAAATTCAAGGAGCTGTTATACCGGCGCATATGGGGGAGGAGGAGAATAAGCAACCCCTTTTTACGCAATTCCGGGGTCGGCGCGTCGTTCTGGAACCACGGGGTCAGCTTCAGCGTTGTGTACACGTATTAAACGGGAGATCATGGCGCCCGCGGGTGATCCATCAGGGCGGTGAGGCGGGCATATCGCGGTGAGCGGGCGTTCCGCTTGCCCCTTTAAATGACAGCTACTGTGAGGGTGGAGAAATGAAATCAACCAACGTATTTGCAGCACTCCTGGTCGTGTTCGCCCTGGCCGCCGCGCTGGCGGTACGCGGTCACGGCCAGACGCAGTACACGATCCAGATGGTCGTGGGGGACGTGAAGATCATCTCCGGCGGGAAGACCGCGGCCGCGGCTGTGGACGGGGTCCTTGCCGGGGGCGATACGATAGTAACGGGCGGCAACTCGATGGCGGACGTGTCCTTCGGCGACCGTGGGCTCGTGCGCGTGCAGGAGTCCACGAAGGTGACCGTGGCCTCGCTGAAAAAGAGCGTCGATGACCCGGACCTTGATCTCGACGGCGGCGGCATACTCGTAATGCTCTCGAAGCTCGTGAAGGGCGAGTCCTTCCAGGTCAGGACGAGCACACAGGTTGCGTCCATCAGGGGCACTAGCTTCGAGGTGACGGCGCACGGGGGCGGGTCCCGGGTAGACGTGCTGAGCGGGAAGATCATGGTGAACCCGGTCGCTGACGGTGCGGTCAGGCGCGAGATCCAGGAATACGTTTCCGAGAACCAGTCGATCTCCCTGGATCGGGGCGCAGTGCGGGAGATACTGGCCGGGCGGAGAAAGATGACGGTCTCCGAGCTGAAAGAGGGGGACCTTGACAAACTGGTCGAGCGCTTCAATAAAATAAGGGAATCGCGCGGGTACAAGCGCCTCAACAGGGGCCTCCGCGGCGATTTCGAGAGCCGCATCAACAAGATGAGGAAGCGCCGCGCCGACCGGGGGAACGTCAAGCCGCTGAACAGGCGGGAGATCAGGCAGCGCGTCAAAGTGCGCAGAAGCCCGGGCAGGTAGGTGCCGGTAATCAGATGATACTTCAGACGCCCCTGGAAGCAGGGGCGTCTGAAGTATCGGGACGCAACCTCCGGATCATTCCCCGTCGATGTCCTTCCGCCGCGCCGATTTCTTTCTGCTCTGCAGCTTTTTTTCGTTCAGCCGCTTCATCTTCTGCGACCGGCTCACCTTCGTGGGCACGCGCTTCTTCGGTACGACGAGCGCCCGGGCCAGCATCGACGCGAATTTTTCCAGGGCCAGCCTGCGGTTGGCGGCCTGCGAGCGGCTCGTCTCCTCGTGGAGTACGAGAAAGCCTTCCTTGTTGATCAGGTTCTTCAGCTTCAGGCGGGCACGGTTTTTCTGCGCCGGCGTGAGGCGTGACGTTTCCTCCAGGTTGAAGCGGAGCGTGACCTTCGTGGACACCTTGTTCACGTTCTGGCCCCCCGGTCCGGAGGAGCGGGCGGCGGTGATGACGATTTCATCGTCGGGAATGGTGACGCTCCCGGTAATCCGTATCATGGCCGCAGTCCGGTAGCGGTGCGCGTGATATATCCCTCGATGAGATCCGCCGCCACGGTGGCGCCCCGCGTGTTCAGGTGGAGCAGGTCAGTAAGGTAGAGAAAGCCGTGGCGTGCGGAAATATCGTCATAGGATTCCCGTAAAAGGTAGTGACGCGCCAGCACGCGGTACATGGTAAATTCCGGGTCGCCGCGGTACAGCACGCCGGGTATTTTTCCACGCGCCTCTATGCCGCGCGTCATGGACTCGTTGAGGGGCAGGTAGTCGACATTCTGCGCCGCTGCCGTCTCCTTTATGATGCGGCTGTATTCAGCCGCGCGCCGGTAGGCCTCGCTGCCCGGCTCCTCGCCCATGGGCGGGAGCGAGAGGAGGGCGATGCGCGCGTGCGTTTTCGACTTCAGCCTGGCGCATATGGCGGCAAGGTTTGCCCGGAACCACGCGCTGTCCGGCCTGCGGGGAAGCCGCATCTCATCGAGATAGCGCCCCATGGCCGATTCGGACAGTGTCGCGTTGGCGTCATTCGACCCGATGAGGACGGTTACCACGTCCGGGCCGCATGTGATGATCTCGTCCAGCCGCTGCCCCAGGTTCCAGGCAAGCTCGCTATTGATGCCGGCGTTGACGAAGGTGAATCCCCGTGACGATAGCCGTTGCGACAGGATATCAACGTAGTTTATGCTGACCCTGCCATGGGTTATGCTGTCTCCCGCGCATACGACCACCGCGCCCTGCCGTTCCGGGGCGCCCCGCGCGCGGAATGACCGCGGATTGTTGTCCGGAAGCCGTTGCGCGTCCGTATAAATGACGAGGTAGACTATGGCGGCACTGGCCGACAGGACCGCCGGTACGATCAGTGAAATCAGTAGCTTCTTTTTCATGCACACAGTATGGGGATGCTCGGAGGAAATGCAATAATAAAACGATAAAGCACGGCGGCGCCGGAGGACGCCGCCGTGTGCCGAACTATTTCTGCTTCGGACCGCCCTTCTGGCCGCCGCCCCGGGGTTTGTTGCCGCCCCGGCGGTTGCCGCCATCCTGGCGCTTTCCGCCGCCCTGGATCCGGTCGCCGTCCCGGCGGTTTTTATCGATCTGGCCGCCCCTGTCGGGCCGCAGCTGTTTGCGCTCTTCCCTCTTTTTATCATCCTGCCGGCGATCGCCGTCCCCGCGATTTTTATCGACCTGGCCGCCGGTATCCGGCCGCAGTTGTTTGCCATCTTCACGCTTTTTATCATTCTTTCGGCGGTCGCCTTCCACCGGCCTTTTGTCGCCTTTCCTGTAACTCCTGCCCCTGTTGTCCTTTTGCCTTTCCGCGCCCTTATCCCGGTCCACCTCGCGCCGGTAGGACCCGCGGTCGTTATCGTCACGCTTCCCGGCGTATTTCTCGTGCTTTTTCCTGGCATTGTCCTTTCTCAGGGATGCGTCATCCCTGGCGCGTTCGCGTATTTTCTGCATGTGTTCTTTTCTCATCATGCCTTTTTCCATGGCGTGGCGCCGGAAGCTGTAAACGTGCTTCAGGTATTCCGGCCGTGATCTGAAAACGTTATGGTTTCCGTACGCCACCCGCGCGACAGACGGGTGCCGGTGGATCCATTCGTGGTGGCGGTAATAACGGTCAATCAGCCTCGGATACCTGTCGAAAATCACGTAATTCCTGTAGACTTCCCTGGCAACATGGGGGTGCAGGACGAACCAATCGTCATGGACGTATATCCTCAGAGTAATGCTCGGATACCTGACGAGGAACGGGGTATTGCGCACAATGACGTACGTGATGTCCGGATATCTGCTCCAGAACGTGTAATTGAGATATATCCGGGCGGTCATGCGGGGGTGCGCCTCGAGCCATGCGTAATCCGAGCAGAGGTGCCAGATTACCACGTGGTGCTGTTCGAGCCATTCCGCGGACCTGAATTCATCTGCGTAACGGTCCGGGTCTTTCTCGATGTCTTCAAGGAGCTCCCTGTCCCGCTCCGTAAGCGCGGGTTTATCGGCTGCCTCCGTGCCGTCGGTCTCGGAGGATTCTTCTATCTCCTGCACGTCCGAAAGCATCCGGTCTATTTCTTCATCGGAATAATCGCTCGGCATGTTTTCCGGCATCTGCTTGAGAAGGGCTTCATCGGTTTCAACGGCCCGGGCGGTGCCGCTCAGGCCGAAGAGCGCCAGGCAGAGGCCCGTAACCAGGGCGAAGGACATTTTGTTGGTCATCTTTTTCATCATTGTACTCCTCTCCGTGTATTCGATCATTTGACCCGGGTATGAGCTGTGGAGTTCCGCATTTATGCTCGTAACCGGAAAAACAGGGAATTATCGCCATATTGACATGAACGGGAGCCGGGGCGGCCGGGGCAGCATGCGGCGTTATGTTATTTATAAGGAGGAATAATTCTGAATAATGACGGAGGTTTGGGGCCGGGGTTACCGGACCCGGAACATGACTTCGTTGCCCTTGTCGTTCCAGGTGACGTCGCCGATATTGCGCAGCAGATGCAGGCCCCTTCCGGAGGACCTGAAGATTGCCGGAATGCCGGTGGGGTTCTCCACCAGGTCCGGGCGGAAACCGGGCCCGTCGTCGCGCACGCTGATGTCCACGATACCCGCGGTCACGCAAATGCACAGGCCGATGAGCTTTGATTCATCATGCCTGTTGCCGTGGGACAGCGCGTTTTCCAGGAGCTCGTCGAGGGCCAGCCTGAAATAAAACTCGTCGACCGGCAATGCTATGCCGATGCACTTGAGCCCGTTATAGAATTCCAGCGCCTCGAAAAGCGTGCGCCGCACTTCGGTTTTTTTCGAAGGGATCTCTTTTTTGAATGTAGTGTGTATGCCTTGGTTCATTTCTAATGCCAGGTCCCGGCCTGTACCGTATCACCCGGAAGTACGGCGGTTGTGTGATTCGCCTATACTGTGTTGTTTTATTCCGGTACGGCAGAGAATCAGGACATAAGCGTTATACATCTAACGACCAGAAAATATTATATTTGTCAATGATAAATACGGGCTTACGCTGAAGCCGATGCGGGAATTTTCGGTATTCAGGAAAGGGCTCATTGAATTTGGTCCCGGACCTTTATGAAAAGCTCCCTGCTGATCAGCCCGGATAGCGATCTCAGGACCTCTTCTTTCTTCTTGCCCCGCGAAAGGTCGATCCGTACCGCGGTAACAATGGCATTGACACTTGCTTTTTCGTTCATGACCGGCTCCTATCAAGGCTATATTGCTTATGTATCGTATGGATCGGGACAATTCTTGACAGTTTCACCTGATCGTATGAAAAAATATAAACCCGCCCGGGCGTATAAAATGCTATTGACAGGTTGTTGTAACAGTGATATATGGAGCCTGTATGCATCACACTTTCATTATTTATTAGCAGATACTTCCTATTCCGATGTTGAACATGGCTTGACGACCGGCAGTCACTCCTCAGCGAATATGGACTGCTGCTCGCTCACGTTGAATGAAAGGTTGGTCGATGAAGCGATTACTGGCTGTTTCCATTATGATGACCTGGTGCGCTGGTCTGATGATGCCGCTCCAGGGTGCCGGTCTCGAGGATTGCGATTGGTATTCCTCCGGGAACCTCTACGCCAGGTTCTTCGTAGACCCGAGCGTCGACACCTCGAGCCTCGGGCAGCCCGATTCGGGCGGAGGCAAAGAGGGTGCGGGAAAGCAACGTACCGCGGCCGATACCCCTGCCGGGACAAGGAGCGTTTTCAACTTCAGCATCATGTTCGGCGGGTCCTTCGCCTTCTTCCAGATGAGACGCACGGTCGCGCCGTACCTGGACTATGTCATACCCGCCCTCAACATCGAGACAAAAAAAATGATCGGCCTCGTGCCGGGGATCAAGCTTAATTTTTTCTTCAACGTTGCGCGGTTCTTCGGGCTCGGGTTCGGCGCAGACGCCGGTTATTTTCACCTGTCCTCGTTTTCCAGAAAACTCTCACACCCGGACACCGACGTTGATACATACCTGGTGCGGGTAATGTACAAAATTCATGCGCCTGATCCGCGTTATTACCTCGAGGTGCCTGCCTACGGGATGATGCGTATCTATTTCAGCGAAAATTTCAAGGCCATCTACCTGGACCTGGGCGGGGGCGCCGATTTTTTCCTGCTCGGCCACCCGAACGCGCGGAGCTACTTCGGCAGGGCGGGGCTCGGGTTCGCCCTGGACAACGGCTTCACCATGGAATTCGACTACCAGTACAATTCAAGGCTCATCGAGCAGAGCAACCTGACGAACCTGCTTGACATGCACCGGGTCATGCTCTGGATGGGCTACTGCGTCAACCCGGGGTAGGGCGGCCGGGAGCGCGCAGAGCGGAGGAATCGTAATGAAGAAGAACGCGTTATCTGCGATCGTTGCTGCATCGCTCATCCTTCCGGCGGGGTGCGCACCCGACTACCTGCGCCAGGTCGGCCCGTCCGAGGCGTACTATTTCGGCGGCAAGCCGGTCGAGGGCGCGCGGCTTTTCCTGCCCTATATCAACGCGGGCGGCAAGGACCGGCTCCTGTTCCTGATGGAGGCGGGCCTGATGCTTTTCACCGCGGAGAACTACCGGAAGAGCGCCGACGTATTGATGTCCGCATCGCGGCTCCTTGACAAGATACCGATCAGCGCCACCGGGGAGATCGGGGCGATGTACACCGATGACCGTCTGACCAATTACCGCGGCCAGGACTTTGAGCGGGTGCTGGTGCATATGTACCTCGGCCTTGATTTCCTGATGCTTGACAGGCCCTACGACGCGCGGGTCGAGTTCAAGGCGGTCACCAACGAGCTCGAGCGCATCAGGAAGGAAACCGGCAGGATCTACAAGCAGAACATCATGGCGAAATACCTGAACGCGATCGCGCACGAGATGGTCGGCGACATGGATAAAAGCGAGGAGGATTGGGAGTTCGCGCTCATCGAGTTCAAACAGATCAACATGCTCCGTCCCGGCATGCCCATGGTCTACCGGGACATGCAGAGGCTCGCCGAGAAGCTCCGGAGGGGAAAGAACGCGAAACCCGCGTACAGCCCCGGCGAGCTTATCGTCGTGTTCGAGGCGGGACAGACCGCGGTCAAGCAGTCCCGCGGCCGGATGCTGGACGGCGAGTTCGGCGCCGAGGTGACGGCCACGATCGCAGCGGCCAGCTTCGGCGGCGGGCTTACCGCCGCCTCGGTGCTCGCCGGCCTCAGCATGGCGGAGAACCCGATCCCGAAGTTCGTGCGGCGCTCCAACAGGATCGCGGGACTGAACATACGCGCGAACAACCAGTACCTCGGCCGGACCATTATGCTCGAGGACATCGAGAACACGGCGGTGCGCAATCTCGATGACGACTACAGCCGCCTGCGCAAGCGGGTCGCGGCGGGGCTCGCGACAAAGGTCATAACCACGGTCACGATGTCGATTGCCGCGCAGGTGGCGGCCGAGGCGGGCGCGCGGGCGCTGGAAAGCCAGGGAGGATGGGCCGGCCTTTTCGGCTCGCTGGGGCGGGTCGCGGCCCAGGGGGTCGGCCCGGCGGTCGCGCTGGCCACCTTCTCTCAGATACGGCCCGACCTGCGGTGCTGGCGCTCGCTCCCGGCGAACCTGCAGTTCCAGCGCTTCTTCCTGCAGCCGGGCAACTACGTCCTTACCCTTGAGTTCGTGGACCGGTACGGCCGCGTGGTCCGGGTCGAGAAGGACCAGGTGAAGATCGCGGCCGGCAAAAGGTCGTTCAAGAATTTCCGCACTCTCTACTAGGGAGCCGTACGCGGCGGGAAAACGCGCCCTGCCGCCTGCATGCTGCCCGCACGCTTCAAAACGAGAATAAGACCGACAGGAGCAGCCCGTAGAACTGGTCGGAATCCCCTTTCAGTGCGCTCGCGTACATGCCGCCCAGTATGCTGTAATCGTCCTTCAACAGGGCATAACTGAGTATCTGATAACGGCCGCCCAGGGATATCGTGATATTGGCCCTGTCGATAACATATGCGAACGAGACTGTCGCGTTACCGCCGTATGACAGGAGGATGGCACGGTCGCGCAAAAGATGTCCTTTGACTTTCATGAACTCTCCCGGCATCGCGATTACCGATACCGCTGACTGGAAAAAGAAGCCCGCGCCGAGCGGGACCGTGACGCCCACGCCGCTGCCTGCGCCCACGCTCACGCTGCGTGCCCTCACGAAACCGAACAGCGGCAGGGAAAAGGAGTAGGCGGGGAACAGCAGTATGACCCTGTAGTTACCCTCGTGCGTGAAGGCCTGCCCCTTGGTCCCGATGAACAGCCTGAAATAGCGATTCAGCGAATACCCGAAGGTCAGGTCTGCGTCATACCGGTTCATGCGGGTGATCGTGGTTCGGGTGATTGTCGGTGTTAATTGCTGGCCAAGCGTCAGAGATGATCCGCCCGCGCTGTACTGGCCATGGATACAGAACATGAACACGGCGGTCATGCTCCATCGGTCCGATATCCGGTACGAGAGCGCGGGGCCGTAGATGATGCTGGAATTGCGCATGGAGAAGCTCTTCCCGGCTGTGACACGCGCCGTGTCTGAATTTGTCAGAAAATATTTCTGGGGGCTCCACCACGCATACCAGAGCATTGGCCCTGCGCTGAACCGGGGCGTGGGTTTTGTAGCGTTGTTTGTATCTGCAGCCATTAGCGGTGCAGAGAAAAGGGCTGAAACAACAAAAAATGAGAAGATCAGGTCGCGGTTGTTCTTCATACGCACCTCCTGAATGTCAATGACGATGATTGATTTGAGATGTTTATAACTGATCCGGACCGGAAAAGTCAATCAATATTGCGGGGGCGGGATTGTCCCCGGGCAGATCACTGCGCAAAAAAAACATCCCGCCGTTTCCGGCAGGATGTTTTAAGACCCGGGTGCTGCGTGATAAGCCCTGTTCCCCCTGAATTATTTCCGTGTCCAGGTTTGGACCATGGTGCCCACCCTGACGGTGAGCGTGTTTCTGTCGGGCGAAATGCCGACAATTTTGAATGACAGCCACGGCCTGCCGTCCGGCTTTTTGAACTGCAGCCTGTCGCCGCCGGTTATCGTGAAGGTGCCGGTCGTGGTGTTGATGTTTCCCGTGGGGCCTTTTATCTTTGTGGTGAATACGCCGCTTCTGACAATGATGTATTCCGTGCCTGCATGGTCCCATGTGCCCTCGATGTCGGCCGGGGTGAAGTCCGCGGCCCGGGCTGTCAGGGCAAGCGCGAAAACGGCGGCGCAAACAACCGCTGAGATTGTGAATGCTTTTTTCATGGCAGATTGATCCTCCCCGTTCTGGTGTAATGCATCAAAAACAGTCCCCTGCTTCTCCGATCATGCGCTGATGAATGAGAGAAGCACGGGGCGCCGGTTTGTTCAAGTCTTTTTTTATGCATTCGCCCGAACTACATCTTCCTGAGCCGGGCGATACGGTCCTCCAGGGACGGGTGGGTCGAGAAAAGCGAGACCCTCCGGGACGAGCTGATCTTCGCCATGGCGAAGGAGTCCTTCCTCTGGGGTGCTTTCACCGCATCCTTGAGGCGCTCCAGCGCGGAGGCCATGGCAGCAGGGGAGGTGATGCGCGCAGAGCCCGCGTCCGCGCGGTACTCCCGGAACCGGGAAAACGCCGCCAGCGGGATGGAGGCCAGGAGCATGAGGACCATCTCCAGCGCCATCACGGTCATGATGTAGCCGAAATATCCCAGGCCGCCGTCCTCGTCGTCGCTCAGGAAGCTGTTCAGCGCCTGGGCGATGATCCGCGCCAGGAACATGACCATGGCGTTGGCCACGCCCGTGAGCAGGGTCATGGTGACCATGTCGCCATTGGCAATGTGGCTCACCTCGTGCGCCGCGACCGCCTCGACCTCGTTCTTATCCATTGAAGAGAGCAGGCCCGTGGAAAAGGCGACCAGCGACTTTTTCTTCGACGGACCGGTGGCGAAGGCGTTGGGCTCGGGCGAGTTGTACACCCCGACCTCCGGTACGGCCGGGAGGCCCGCCTTCTTCGAAAGCCCGGCCACCATGTCATATATCTCGCGGGCGCGGTAGTCCTGCGCCGTCCCGTCGATGAGCTGTATGCCGTATGCCCGCTTGGCCATCCAGCGGCTAATGGAGAGGGAGATGAACGCGCCGGTCATGCCGAACACGCCGCTGAAGACCGCGATCCCCCACGCGCCCTGGAGCCGTATGCCCAGCATTGGCAGCAGTATGTTCAGTATGAGGCTCACCATGAGGACCACGAGAATGTTGGTGAGCAGGAAAAGCCCGATTCTTTTAAGCATGAAAATTCTCCTTTGTTGATTTACGTTTTGTACCGTCGTTCGATGTATTGTTACAAGATAATTATAAACATCCAAAACGACAAGCGTTAAGGACGGGGATGCGCCAAAATATTTTTCCACTGTTCGAGATTACCGAACAGCCGGACGGTCATGAAGCTCCCCGCAGCCGCCGCCGTATGATCTCCGCGGCCTTCCGGAACCCGGCCCGCTCCTCGTCGCCGGGCGTTTCGTTTCCCGGGTACTTTCCGCAGATGTACCCGAAGAGCTCCCTCTGCTCGGAGAGCTCCTTCTTCTCGCCTGAAGCTTTCAGCAGCGCGTCCGCGGCGTGGTAGCGGACCAGGTAGTCGTCGTCCTGAATCGCCTCGACAATGGCCGCCTCCATCTCCGGGGTGATGAACTCGGACACGGGCCGCTTCTCCCCCGCAGAATCGAGGGCTATCTTCAAATTAACGAGCGCGTCGATGCGGTCGCCCCAGTGCAGGCCTGCGTTCATGACGATGGCGCGCAGCGCCCCGACCGCTTCCGCGCTCCTGCCCGTGGCCAGGAGGTTGCGCGCGATGTTGGAGGCCGAATGCGCGCTGGACGGGGACGTGAGCGCCGCGTCGAGCGCTGCCCGGCACTCCTCCGTGCCGAGCAGCTCCGCGGCCCGGCCCAGGTAAGGGTCGTACGATTTCCGGATGCGCTCCGCCACGATCCGCGAAGCTTCCGCCATGTCCTCGGCGGAGAGGCGGGCC
>Ga0116149_1001659_pt1 | contig 26525 bp, 23 predicted proteins | sample AD_UKC057_MetaG_FD_89787 | JGI IMG/M metagenome (GOLD analysis project Ga0116149, IMG submission 89787) | Active sludge microbial communities of municipal wastewater-treating anaerobic digesters from USA - AD_UKC057_MetaG | ecosystem: Engineered > Bioreactor > Anaerobic > Digestate | place: USA...
CAGATTATATCGCCCAAGGTCTCAATGGGGGGAATGCTGCTCTAACTACCGGCTTTTACTGGACGCCCACGCTGTACGCAAGCGGCGCGACAAAAGACTATAATGATGCTGTCGCTACCCAGGCTGTTGCGTGGTATGTTGCTAATGCCGGAGGGACGTTCCATCAAGTTGCAACATTGGCCCCGAACCGGCTGGGACTCTACGACATGAACGGGAATCTATCAGAATGGACCTTCACCATCGGCACCGATCCGAACAGTCGATGGCTTGCGGGCGGCAATTATACTGAAGTGCAGACCGTCATGAGGTCGTCCATGATCGCCTACTGGGGCGCGAACGCCTGTGATGTCCCTGTCGGTTTCCGGGTTGCAAAAACGCGTTAAAAGATTAATAGGGTGACTGATGAAAGCGGGGTTGCAAGCCCCGCTTTCATTGACAGAGTTACTCGCGGCATTCACCTTTTCTGACCAGAATAATCTAATATAAGAAAAGTATGGAAAGAATAATGTGATCAGCACATATTAGTTGATAAACATACTGGTCGGGATTAAACTACTGGAGTTGCTCAAGATTTTTTAGAAAGAGCGGTATTTACCCGGTTATTCATTTATCCCCTCTATAACAATTCATGTTCATTTATGGTTAATTATGTCGATTCAATCTCACTCTTATTGATTCTTACTTTCTTCATCACTGCTTAACAAGCGCCCCCCCACATGGGGCAGGTAGTGAAAAAAAGTAAATTTTTTTTCACTACCCCCTTGACGATTTGCCAATAATACTATACTTTGATAATTATCGAAGTGAGAAATTATGACTGACCGAAAAAAACAACTGGACCCGAAGAAGATAGCGCGGGTAATGAAGGCCCTCTCCAACCCGAACCGGCTGGAGCTGTACCTCGAGATATTGAAAAAATGCGAGGCGAGCTTCGAAACCAGCTTCAAACACGAATGCGGGGAGTGCTTTGTTTCGGATATCATGGAATCGTTCAACATAGGCGCGCCCACGATTTCCCATCACCTGAAAGAGCTCGCGGACGCCGACCTCATCACCACGGAGCGCAAGGGGAAGTTTCTGGTGGCGAGGATCAATGAGGACACGATAGAGCAGGTCGGTTCGATCCTCTCTGCGAGGAAGAAGTGATTTTTTTTTCGAATTATAGTTCGATAATTATAAAAATGTAAAAAAGTAAGTCGCGGCGGCTTTTATGCGCCTGCGGCAGGGAGTTGAAATGTACCAGGAACAGACGAGAATAATTGAAATACTGAGGAACCCGGGCGAATATCCGATCGAGACGGTGAAGGCCGCGATATCCAACGTGCTCGTGCTGACCCGCGGCGGCGCGATCGCTTTTCGCGACGGAGTGGAATCTCTCTTGCTGGAGGCGCGCGCGTCATGAAATTCGGCAGGCCCGTTGAGGAAATAATACGTGAGCGCTGCTCACTCCGCACCTATCGGAACGAACCGATCGACGGCGCCGCGCTGGCGGAGCTGGAGCGTCACATGGCTGACGACATACCTGCGCCCTTTGGCGCCGGTATCCGGTTCGATCTGGTCCCCGCGATGGATGGCGGCGATGCCCCTGCGCGGGTAGGCACCTACGGAATCATAAAAGGCGCGCCCGCATTTATTGCCGGCGCGATGCGGGAGGGCGGCATGAGCCTGGAGGATTTCGGGTTCAGGATGGAGCGTATCGTGCTGGCCGCCACGGCCGAGGGGCTTGGCACCTGCTGGCTGGGCGGCACCTTCACCAGGAGCGGGTTCTCGCAAAGGATGTCGCTGGAGCAGGGTGAAGTTATCCCGGCCGTTGTTGCCGTGGGATATGCAACCGAGAGGCGCCGCGTCCTTGACAGGGTGATGCGCTTCGGAGCCGGCTCTGACAACAGAAAGCCGTGGGACGAGCTCTTCTTCGACACCGGCTTCGACCGGCCGCTCGCGCGGGACGCTGCCGGACCATACGCGGCAGTGCTCGATATGGTGCGGCTCGCGCCCTCGGCGTCCAACAAGCAGCCATGGAGGGTCGTGCGTGAGGAGGGCGGCAGGCATTTCCACTTGTACATGCAGCGGACAAAAAACTACCGCGAGCGGTGGAGCATCACCGGCATGTCCGACCTCCAGCGGGTGGACATGGGCATCGCCATGTGCCACTTCGAAGCAGCTGCCTGCGGTGCGGGCCTCGCCGGCGCCTGGGCGGTCAGGGACCCGGGCCTGCCCGTACCGGACAGCCTGTGCGAATATACGGCCACGTGGGAGGAGGCATGATATGCAGACACGGCGCGACTTTGTGAAAGAGACGGCCGCCGCGCTGGCGGCAACGGCCGCGTGCGCAATCCCGGCCCTTGCGGCGGACGCGCGAAAGAAGATGCGGGCGGGCAGGCCGCTGCGCGGCCTCGTGGTCTGGTACAGCCAGACCGGCAATACGGAGCGCCACGGCAGGCTGGTCGCGAACGTGTGGGAGAAGAAGGGCCTCACGGTTACCGCCGGCGACTATCGCGATGTCGGGCAGGTAAAGCCCGGGGCCTTCGACATACTCATGGCGGGGAGTCCGGTCTACTATTACGAGGTGCCGGAGAACTTCCGGACGTGGCTTCGCAGTATCCCCGTCATGGACGGGACACCGGTCGCCGCCTTCGTCACGTGCGGGGGCGAGGGTGGCAACCAGTACAACACTGCCTGCACCCTGCTCGAGATAATGTCCGAACGCGGCGGCGTGCCCGCGGGCATGATCACCCTGAATAACATGTCTACCTACGCGGTCACCTGGTCGATGGGCAACCGCGAGCGTATTCTGAAATACCGACACCTCCCGGACGAGGCAACGTTCGAGCGGGTGCGCGTTTTTGCCGCGGGCGTCCTCGATCGGGCGGAGCGAGGCGAAGCGTCAGATGTAGTGCGGAAGCGGAACATGCAGGACCTCTTCAGCGGCGGGCCTTCCATAAAACTCTGCAAGTTGCTGACCGGCAACCATCATATCAACCAGAAAGAGTGCATCGGGTGCGGGGCCTGCGAAAAGGCCTGCCCGGTAAAGGCCGTCAACCTGGCGGCAGGCACGGTGAATACGGACCGGTGCATCGCCTGTCTCGGGTGCGTCAACAACTGCCCGACCGGGGCCATGACCATGGACTTCATGGGAAAACGGGTGCGCGGGTGGAAGCTCTTCAGCAGGGACGAGAAGATCATGATAAGGGAGCCGAAGGAGCTTGCCGGGCGTTGATTCCGTCCCTGTCGGAAAAAACTGCTCGACGCGGAACGTGTGGCCGCTCTATATTGAACCGGTATTTCATCTGATAGGTCCGCAAGCGCTTGCGGACCTATCTCTTGTCATGGAGAGCCCCCATGAAAAAATCAACCGCGTCAAAACCTGCCTATTCGAGGCCCATAACCCGCGCTCCCCGCAGCCTCGTCGAAAACGGCAGGATCAATTTCGGGACATTCAGCACGGATTTCGAAACGGTGAATCCGCTCGACGCGGTCCGCGTCTTCGGTGTCCCTGTGCCGCGCTTCGCGAAGTTCATGCGGCTCAAGGAGTGGCAGGCGTACCAGCTCGGCAACAGCGACTGCTTTATACTGGTCGTTCTCTACAACCAGAAGGCCGGGCTTCTCACCCAGTTCATTTTTTTTGACCGGATAAAGCGCACGGCTTTCAAGTATGAGAAGATCGTGCCCGCCTGGAAAACGACGATGCCGGCGTCCCTGGCCGACAGCCGCGCCTGCTATGAGAGCGGCGGATACCGGATCGATTATCACAACCGGTTGAAGCACGGCATGCTCTATATCGATGTGGCGTTCCGGTCGCGCAGGGGCCTTCCGGACCTGTACGGCCATTTTGAGGCGCTCCACGGCGCGCGGGGCGTCCGGCCCCTGGTCGTGAGCCTGCCCCTGGGCGAAAACCGCGGCATGTATTCGCACAAGTGCCTGATGCCGATGCAGGGCTCACTCTGTGTCGGGGACAGGACGATCGAATTCCGCGATGACGATAGCTTTGCCATTATCGACGCGCATAAAGGCTACTACCCTTACATACTTAAATACGACTGGGTCACCGGCGTCATCACCGGCCGGAAGCGCGGGCTAGCAGGCTTCAACCTGACGGACAACCAGGCAAGAGACCCGGAGCGGTACAACGAGAACTGCCTCTGGTCTGACGGAGAGCTCCACCTCCTGCCGCCGATCAGGTTCGATCGGCCGGACGGGCCCGATGGCGAGTGGCTCATCAGGGACGGGTACGGGATGGTGGACCTCGTGTTCACGCCGGTGATGCCCAACGTCATTAAAATGAACCTGCTGATCGCGGAGACCGATTACCACGGACCGTTTGGCTCTTTCCGGGGGGTGATCAGACCGCGAAACGGCGCGAAGGTGCCTGTCGATGGATTTTTCGGCATGGGCGAACAGAAGTACCTGCGCGGCTGACGGGCTTCCCCTGCGGGGAACGAGTATCGGAAAAAAAATATCCCGGTAAATCATAAACACTTGACAGGTTTCCCGTCATTTATAAATTTTATGAACGATTCAGGCCAGCATACCTCAGTTGGTAGAGGAGTCGATTCGTAATCGACCTGTCCCCGGTTCGATTCCGGGTGCTGGCTCAGAGCACAAAAGGGCCGTCCCGGCGAAGGGCGGCCTTTTTTTTTGCAAGCTGGGATTTTTCCAATCGGGAAGCGCGGGCGCCTGCGGGCCAGCTACACCGCCCGCTCGGTGAATTGTATGGTGAACCTGGTCCCGTTCTCAACGTCGACGGCAAGGTCGGCGTTCAGCTGCTGGGCCAGCGCCTCGATGATCTGCATGCCCATGGTCTTCCTGCTGCCGTTGGCCAGGATCTCCTTCTCGATCCCGGGGCCGGAGTCGGCGATGATCAGCGTGACCCTTCCGTCGAAGCTCGACATGGCCAGCTCTATGCTGCAGTTGCTGGGGTACCGGCAGCCGTGCTTGATTGAGTTCGTGAGAATCTCGTTGATTAGAATGCCGCAGGGGATCGCCTGGTCCACACAGAGGTGGATCGGCTCGAGGCGCGACACCACCTGGATCTCGTCGGGCGATTGGGAATAGAGCTGGATGATTTCATCCGTGAGGTCGCTCAGGTATGCGGCCATGTTTATCTTTGTGAAATTATCGGCGCGGTAAATTTTTTCATGTATGAGCGCCATGGAATGGATCCTGCTGACGGCGTCAGTGATGGGCTGGCTGATCCGCGGGTCCTCTATGCTCTGGGCCTGCAGGTTGAGCAGGCTGGATACGATCTGCATGTTGTTTTTCACCCGGTGATGGATCTCCTTGATCAGCACCGTCTTTTCCTCGAGCGCCTCGCTGATGATCTCCTGTGACTCCAGCAGCTCCCGGTTCTGCGCCTCGAACTCCTCGTTGGTCGCAGTCAGCTCTTCCATGGACGCCTCGATCTCCTCGTTTGACGACTGGAGCTCCTCGTTGGCTGCGTTCAGCTCCTCGTTGGCCCGCTCGAGGGCGGCCCTGCTTTCCTCGGAATGCGTCAGCGCAAGCCGGTTGATCGAGAACAGGTTGTATGAGATGACCGCGGTGACGACGATCGCCATTGACGTGTCAGCAATAACATCAACCAGCTCGGAATACGTGAGGGTCATCTCGGACGCGTGCGTCATGAGAAAGAGACCCACGAGGAGTATCGTGCTCGCGGAATAGGCCGCAATGAAGGCGGGATGCCGGTTGATGACAAGCGGGCTCATCGAGAGGATGGCGATCAGCACCACGACCGTGTCCAGCCGGCCGATCGGGCTGCTTTTATCGATAAGCATGATGCCCAGGATGAGGCTGATGGAAACGATGAAAAAGCCGTGGGCCGCCACGGCATAACGCCCCCGTACTAAAAGCAGTGTGATGAACACGAATGCAATGAATGCCGCGATGAGGGGCGCGATGGAATCCAGGTTGATGGTGTAGCCGTAAGCCGGGTTATTGAGATGGACGTACCCGGTATAGAGTATGCCGGCAGGAATGATAACAAGACCTGCGAGACAGACCCGCAGTAAAAATTGTGCCTTTAGCTTAATAACATAAGCAGAGTCGGGGTACCTGTTTGTCAATCGGTCGATCAGGCCGGCCATCAATCACCTCGCGCCGGGCGAATCAATCCGGGCGCTTCCCAAGTATAGAATTAATGAAAAAAACATCAACTCTTATTTGTCCTGTATCTCCGGCATAAAAAAATATTGGACATTTTTCCGTGAGCTTATAGTATGAGAGCCGACACTGATTCTGCGAGGCCCTGCTCATGAAACGCGTCTATCGGTTTAAAAGCATTCTCATGGTCCCTGAAAAGCCCGTGGACGACGGCAGCGCCGCATACGGCGGCGCGGTCGACACGGAAAAGAAAGCAGGAAAGATAACCTATGACCCTGCCAGTGCCAGGGAACACGTCCTGGAAGCCGGCCCGGCTCATTTCCTGTTCTGCCGCTCCTGGATACAGAGTTTGCTTATCGCCCTTCTGGCCGTAATCATCGTTTCCGCCGTCGCATACGGGTTCATGGTCATAGGGATGAAAGTGGACTTCAATTCTCCGGGCGGGTCGCTGGCGGGTAAAATGCTGGTAATCTCGATGCTCCTGCTGTTCATCGCGGTCCTGCTTGCCGTGGGGGTACCCGCCGCGGTCAAGAGGCTCAAGTGGGACCTGGTTCTTTCCGAGCGGGGCCCGGGCGCCTGGAAGATCGTGGATTCGGCAAAATGGGAGCATTTCGAACGGCTTCTCAGGCTGGCCCGCGAGCGCGAAGAAGAAATGGCAAGGCGTGAACGGGCCCTCAAGGGGGGGAAGCTGGATGGATAGAATCGTAACATACGCAAAAATATTCTGGATCTACCTGTGGGCCGTGGGCCTGACGCTCGTCCTTTTCTTCCCGATGGTGTTCGCGTCCCTGCTGAGCACGACCGGAAACCTCGCGTTTTCGATTTCGAAGATATGGGCGCGGGTCATGCTTTTCATCACGGCCGCACGCGTCGAGATCACAGGCAAAGAGAAGATTAAAAAGGGAATGGCCTACGTGATCATCTCGAACCACCAATCGGTATTCGATATCCTGGCCATCGTAACCTCCCTGGGTATCCAGTACCGGTGGACCATCAAGAAGGAGGCCCTCTCGATTCCCCTGTTCGGCCACGCTCTGTACGTGTCGCGCAATATCTTCATCGACAGGAGCAACCCGGAACGGGCGCGCGAGAGCATACGCAAGGGCCTGGACCGCCTGCCTGCCGGCGTGAGCGTGATCTTCTTCGCAGAGGGGACCCGGTCCGCCGACGGACGGCTGCGGGACTTCAAGAAGGGCGCTTTTGTCGTCGCGCTCGAGAAGAGCTTCCCGATTCTTCCCGTTACCGTGAACGGAAGCAGGAAGGTGCTGCCCAAAGGGAGTATCGTGTTCACACCCGGGAACATTACCGTTACGGTGGGGGACCCGATCGAAACGGCCGGGTATAACCATGATACCATGCCGGAGCTCATGACGAAGACCCGCGCAGCCATCGAGTCGAACCTCATCGTGGATAACTGAGGCGCTGTCAGGAGAGCGCGCCTGCTGGAAAAAGCCCCGATGCATCGGGGCTTTTTTTTGCGGCGATAGGCGGATATTGCTCTTGACATTTTGACGGTAATTGTCAATTTGACAAAAAATTTTCCGGCGGTTTGATCATGGCTCTGCCCGCAGAACAACTTACCAAGAATGAAGAGATACTGGAAGCAGCCCGCGCGGTGTTCATTCTTCACGGTATCAGGAAAGCAACGATGGATGATATCGCGAAAACGATCAATATCACCAGGACAGCGCTCTACTATTATTATAAAAACAAGCAGGAACTGCTCGCTGCGGTGCTCGATCAGGAGATTCTTGCATACCGGGGCGATCTGGCTGACGCGGTGGGACGGACGAAACCGCCTGTGGAGAAGCTGGTTGCCGTAAGCTCCTGCTATTGCGATTTTCACCGAACGATCATGTCTTTCTTTAAATTCGATACCGGCGATTATATCGATAATTACGAAATGCTGAAGGATTTCAGGGAAAGCGTCCTGAACACGAACGAGGTCGCGATCATGGGCGTGCTCTCCCATGACCCGGATATATCCAGTGCCGCCCGCGCAGGCCGGGCCGCGCGCCTCCTGGGCATGTCGCTCAGGGGAGTGGTTTTCAATTCCATGGATATGGACAGGGGAAGCCTGAGGAGAGCGCTGGCTCACATGTGCAGGATTTTTTATTTCGGTCTCCGCGGATTGCCGCGCGATATCTCGAAACCGTGACGGCAAGGAGATGAGTATAATGAACAAACTCGGAAAAACGGTGATAGCTTGTGCAGCCCTGGTATGTGCGGCGGCAGCACCCGGTCCGGGCGGCCCGCTCACCCTGCGGGACGCCATCCAGCTTTCGCTCGAGAACAACAATAAGTACAAGATATCGCAGGAGAAGGTGAACGAAAGCAGGCTCAGGGTGCGCGAGGCGTGGGGCAGGCTGTGGCCTGATATCAGCAGCGACGCGACCATAACACGATACGGGGCAGACAAGGGGATGCAGTCGCTGACCGAAGGCCAGTACAACATCAAGTTCGTGAAGTGCTCCCTTACGGTTAACCCGGGAGTGTTTTACAACACTCTCAGGGCATCCCAGGACGGCCAGGTCATAGCGGTGAACGACCAGCGCAGGATACAGGCCGAAACCACGATACAAACCATCCGGCTATACTACCGGATCCTTCTCACCGGCGAGATAATAACGCTGCGAACCGACTCGGTAAAGGCGCTCGAGGAAAACCTGCGCGTGGTTACCGCGGGCTACCGGATAGGCTCGTTTACGCGGCTCGATTATCTCCGAGCATCGGTGGCGGCGGCCAATGAAAAGACCCGCCTCATTAACGCGCGGAACGACCATCTGAGCGCGAAGGCCGCTCTCAATATCCACCTCGGACGTGAGATCGATTCGCCGCTTGACCTGGACCGGGGCGCCATAACGAGCACTACCGGGCAGGATGAGGCCATCGTGAAATGGACCGATGAGAGGGAGAAAGAAGTCCTCACCGAGCTGACCGCCTCGTCATTGAAGAACCGTCCGGAGCTCATCCAGATAAAATCGAAGAAGGAGGCGCTGGTCCACGGAGCCCGGGCGGGTGAATCGATCTACCTGTGGCCAACGCTGTACGCCTCGGGCTCGTACGGCATGAACCGCGTAGATAGTAAGGAGACCGCCCAGTCGACCGGCGTGCTCGCAACCGATTATGCGCTGTACCAGATCGGCAAGGTGTTGAGCCCTGCGGGATGGAACCCGAACTGGTCGGTGAACTTCGGCGCCACGTACCGCTGGGGCGGGCTGATCCCGATCGATCCCTACCACGCGAAGGCCGACCAGCTCAGGAGCCAGGCAAAGCAGACCGACCTGGAGCTGGACGATTTCGTACGCGGCGTCAGGCTCGATATTCAGCAGGGCCTTCTCAAGCTTGTATCCGCATCAAGCGCGATACGCTCCCAGAAGGGCAACATAGAATCGGCCGAGGAATCGCTCCGTGTCGCCATTATCCAGTTTAAAAACGGCATGATAGACAACACGAAGCTCCTTGACGCGAACGTGGAGCTGGCCAGCGCCAAGTCGATGTACGTCCAGGCCCTCTACGACTTTCAGTCCGCTAAAGCGGAGCTGAACCGCTCTGCGGGGTATGAATATTTCAGTTATTGACGTCGCGCCCGGTCGAGTAACCGGGCCCAGGTAAATCAATCAAATATAACAACGCCATGAAGCGAGGTGTCAGGATGCTCAGGGGAGATAAGAAAAACGGATCATTCATTTCCGGCACTGCGGATACAGATGCCGGTTCGTGGTGGCGTACCCCGCGGGCGCGGTTTGCCGGCACAGGACTGGCCATCGCTTCGGTCATCGGTTTTTTCATATGGCTATTCATTTTTCATCCCTACGTCTCGACCGATGACGCACGGATCGACGCGGACGTCATACGCGTGGCGAACCAGGGCGCGAGCCAGCGCATTGACAAGGTCTCAGTGGAGGAGGGGAGCCGCGTAACCCGCGGGACTCTCCTGGTGGAGCTTGACCACCGCACTGCAGAGGCGCAGCGGGACCGTGCGGCAGCCCGGGCCCACCTCACCGCTTCCGACCTGAGGCGCGCGGCCGCTCTGGCGGAGGAAAGCGGCATGAGCCGGCAGCAGCTTGACCGGATCAGGGCCGATGCCCAGGCCGCGGAGGCCGATCTCCGGCTTGCCGAGATCGCACTGGAGAACACCTATCTCAAGAGCCCGGTAGACGGCATAGTGGTACAGAAGCTTGCAAAACAGGGCAACATCCTTGAAGCAAACCAGCCGGCCGTGACGATTGTCGACATTGACCACGCTTGGGTCTCCGCGAACGTCGAGGAAACCGAGGTTTCCCTGGTGAAACCGGGGCAGCGGGTATCCATCTCGGTGGACGAGGGAGGGAATCTCTCCGGGAAGGTCGCCGAGGTACGGAAGGCGGCGGCGGCGCAGTTTGCGCTGATTCCCTCCGATAACGCCGCCGGGAATTTCACCAAGCTTGTGCAGCGGATTCCCATAAAGATCATACTCGACCCCCACCCGGATCGTGTCTTGCGCGTGGGGCAGTCCGTTGTCATCAAGATCAGGGTGCGATGATGTCACGCGGAATGACCGTACTGGAACGCAGGGTGTCGGAGTCCGTTCGATGAAACACGAAGCGATCGGGAATTTTACTGCGGAGCTGCCCCATAACTATAAATGGATAGTGATGGGCATCGTCATGATCGGGACCATGATGGCAACCCTCGACTCGAGTATCGTGAACGTTTCGATTCCCGCCATCATGGCCGATTTCGGCGCCGGCGTGGATGACATCGAATGGGTGCTCACCGGATATATGATTGCCTTTGCCACACTGATGCCGCTTACCGCCTGGCTGAGGGACCACCTCGGTTACAAGACTCTCTTCATGGGGAGCCTGTTCGTGTTCACAATCGGGTCGCTCCTGTGCGGCGCGGCGTGGAACCTGGAATCGCTGATCGGGGCGCGCATCGTGCAGGCCCTGGGCGGGGGTGCCATAGCGCCGACCGGCATGGCCATGATCTCCGAGGTCTTCCCTCCTCAGGAGAGGGGTAAGGCGATCGGCATCTGGGGCGTGGGTATCATCATGGGGCCGACCTTCGGACCCACCCTGGGAGGATACCTGACCAAGACCTTCGGCTGGCGGTCAATCTTCCTGGTGAACCTCCCCCTCGGCATAGTCGCGCTCTTCGCGGCGTCCGCGCTGCTTATAAAAGACCGGCCTCATGCAAGCCAGCACCGTTCCTTTGACTTCTGGGGGTTCATCTTCCTGTCGATATTCCTGGTTACGTTCCTCCTGGGCCTGTCAAAGGGCGAGAAAGAGGGATGGACCTCTGCCTACATCGTCACCTGCGCCATGATATCGGTCGTGTCATTAATCCTGTTTCTCGTGGTCGAGAGTCATGTGATGAATGGTATCATAGACCTGCACCTGTTCAAATACCCGGTATTCTCAATCTGTTCCATAATTATTGTCGTGCGCTCCGTTGCGCTCTTCGGCGGCATTTTTCTTTTGCCGCTGTTTCTGCAGCAGCAGATGGGATTCGACGAGATGCAGAGCGGCCTGATCCTGATGCCGGGGGCCCTGATGATCATGCTATTTATGCCGATCACGGGACGCCTGGGCGACCGGATCGGTCCCCGTATCCCCTCGATCATTGGTGTATTTCTCCTTGCGGTCTCCCTGTTCATGTATAAAAACCTGGACGTGAACATGAGCATGTACGCCGTGATCCAGCCGACACTGGTGCGGGGCGTGGGCATGGGGTTCCTCATGGCGCCGATCATGGCTGCGGCACTTAATTCCGTCCCCCACAGCAAGGCAGGCATGGCTTCCTCCATGCTCAATATCATCATGCAGGTTGCCGGCTCGATCGGCATTGCGTCACTCGCGACGGTACTCGCGAACCGGATCCATTACCATCTTTCGGTAGTCGGGTCCGCGGCCCGTATCGGAACGCCCGCCTTCATGGAAACCGCGCGACGGGTTACCGGCCATGTGCACGGGCTCGGGTACACCTACGGCCAGTCGAAACAGATCGCCAATGCCCTGATAGCTAAAAAGATCGCCCAAACGGCAACGGTCATGTCCTTTCAGGACGCTTTCATTGTCGCCGGCTTCATCGTAAGCGTGGCATTCGCGCTGGCATTTTTTCTTCCGAAACGGGCGGTGGTCCAGGTAACGGAATCGACCGTTAAGGCGGAGGCAATGGAAGAATCCATGATCATGGAATAACTGTCCGGCCGGCGGTATGAAATGCTTGACAAAGCGGCTCGCTCCATGCATGGTTTTCCTGTTTCCTGTTCTGGACCCGGCCCGGTGCAGTAACGATACTGTAGAATATAGACGAGGATCCATCATGAAATACGCATTCACCTTCATTGTTATACTGGTCACCCTGCTCGGGTCTACGATGATCATGGCTCAGACCTCCGATTGCCAGAAAAAATGCACCGACGCGTTCATCAAGTGCAGCGGCACCTGTGCCTCCTCCGCGGATGCCTCCTGCGGCGCGAAATGCTTCAAGGAGCGCGATGCGTGCACGAAAAACTGCGTCCCCGAGAAGGCGAAGCCGGAGCCCGTTGATAAAGAGAAGAAAGCCGAAGCGGAAAAGAAAGTAAAACCGGATACCGGCGACGATGACGGGGACATCGAGGATGCGGAGGAACCGGAAGATGACGCGGATGTCGAGGATGAAAATGACATCGAGGATGACTCCGGAACCATTGATGAGCCTGAAGATATGGAGAATGGTCCTGACGACCAGGATTCCACTGATATTAATGAAGAAGACCTGTAAGTTGCCGTGTCCCCTGCCGGGCTTCCCGGCCGGTTGAGGCGGCGCGCAGGACATCGCTGATCCCCACGGCTTACCCGGGCATAGTTCCGTTCTAAAGAGGATTATATTGATGAAAAGACTGAGCTTCCGGTGGCACTATGTCGCGCTCATTATTGCGGCAGCTGTCGCCATGTCTCTTGCAGGCAGGGCGCGCCTCCATATAGATACCGATATAACGAAGTCCCTACCCGTTGGCGATCCGGTCATCGCGGACGCGGAGTACGTCATGATGCATCACCCGGTGAAGGACCGTATCGTGATTGATTGCTCGGCCTCGGGAGGCGGCGCCGACGATCTGATCGATGGCGCGTCCCTGGTCGAGCGCAAGCTTTCCGCGAGCGGATTGTTCAAGAGCGTGGGTATGGACCGGTACCAGGCTGTCTTTCCGGAGCTCATATCATACCTGATGGAAAGCCTGCCGGCGCTTTTTACGGCGCAGGAGCTCGAGCAGAAGATCGGGCCCCTGCTCGCGCCGGACAAGGTGCGGGAGACTCTGACAGCTCATTACGATGACCTCGTCAACCTGGGGGGGATCGGGCAGGCGGGCATGATCGCCGCCGACCCGCTCGGGTTCAAGAATGTCATACTGGCCCGGATGGCACACCTTGCGCCCTCAAGCGACGTGCAAATCGTGCGGGGCCACCTGGTCTCGGGAGACGGGAAGCACCTGCTCATCACGGCGGAGCCGGCCGGTTCCGCGACGGACACGGCACTGGCTCGCAGGATCGCAGCGGTCATCGCCTCGTGCCGCACTGAGCTCGATACGGTGTTTGGCCCGCGCGGCGTGCGGTTTACCGTCACGCCGGTCGGGGCGTACCGGGCTGCGCTCGACAACGAGGATACGGCAAAGGAAGACTCGCGCATGGCGGTGATATTCGCGACTATCGGGATCGCCGTCCTCCTGATCCTGGGATTTCCCCGTCCGTTCCTGGGCCTGCTGGCGCTTGTCCCGGCGCTTCTGGGCACGCTCGCGGCCGCCTTCGTCTATTCGCTCTTCTCCGACCGCATATCGATACTGGCGCTCGGGTTCGGCGGAACCATGATATCCTTTACCGTCGATTACGGGATAGCCTACCTGTTGTTCCTTGACCGGCCGCACGAGACGCGCGGCATGGAGGCGACGCGGGAGGTCTGGTCTCTCGGGCTCCTTGCCATGCTGACCACGGCCCTCAGCTTTGCCTTCCTTTTCATCAGCGGTTTTTCCGCCCTGGCCCAGATCGGCTATTTCACCGCACTGGGCGTGGCGTTTACCTACATCTTCGTGCACGCCCTTTTCCCGGTCGTGTTTCCCGTGATGCCGCCCGCCCGGCGGGCCGGCATCGTCCCGCTCCAGGGGTTCGTGGACCGGATCATGGGCTCCCGGCCGCGCGCCAAGATCGTCGCGGCGCTGCTCTTTTTTTTCGTGATGCTTCCGTTCGCACGGCCGGATTTCCGCGTTGATCTTGCATCGATGAACACGGTGACGGACGAGACCCTTGCCGCTGAAAAGCTGGTGACCGGGGTCTGGGGCAACGTCCTCACCCGGGTATTCCTCATGACGGAGTCCCAGGACATGGACGTGCTCCAGGAAAAGGGTGACCGTCTCACCGCGCTCCTTGACGGCGAGATCGAGGGAGGGAGGCTGTCGTCCGCGTTCGTTCCATCGATGATCTTTCCCGGCAGGGAGCGGATGGCGCAAAACATCGGCGCATGGAAGGCCTTCTGGACGCCGGCGCGCATCGCCGCGCTGAAGCGCTCGCTGGACGGGGCGGCGCGCGATACCGGGTTCGCCCCCGGTGCGTTTGACAGGTTTTACAAAACCCTGTCGCGGACGGACATCAGGCAGCAGGCCTTTCCTGAGAGGTTCCACGAGCTGCTGGGCGTACACCGCGTGCGGGAGACCGGCGCCTGGGCGCAGTTCTCTGTCCTAGTCCCGGGCCCGAAGTACAACGCCGCCGCTTTCCATTCCGGGGTCTCTTCCCCCGGGCTCGCGCGGCTGTTCGATCCCTCCTTCTTCAGCGAGCGGCTGGGGGAATTGCTCCTGAGCGGCTTCATAAAAATGGCCGCAATCGTCGGGGCTGTCACCGTCCTGGTGGCCCTCCTGTACCTCCTCGACATCAGGCTCACGCTGATCGCGATGGCGCCGACGCTTTTTTCGCTTGTTGCAACCCTCGGCTCCCTGAAGCTCGCCGGAGAGAAGCCGGGTATTTCGACCATCATCGTGACGGTCATCGTCATCGGGATGGGCACGGATTACGCGCTCTATATCGTCAGGGCATACCAGCGCTACCGCGACGAATCGCACCCGTCCCTGGGCCTCATACGGCTGACCGTGTTCCTGTCGGCTGCTTCGACCATGATCGGCTTCGGCGTCCTGAGCCTGGCCGACCACGCTCTCCTGAGAAATGCCGGCCTGACGCTCCTCTTCGGTATCGGGTACTCGTTCCTGGGCACGGTCCTGATCGTACCGCCGCTCCTGGGCCGGTTGACCGCGCCCGCCGATGCATCCGGCGGCGCGTCCGGCACCGGGCCGGCGGAGACAGCGGCGCGCGTCAAGCGCCGGTACCGGTTAATGGAGCCGTATCCGCGGCTCTTCGCCCGCTTCAAGCTTAAGTTCGATCCCATGTTCGCCGAGCTCGACGGGCTCATCGGCAGCCCCGGCAGGGTGCTGGACATCGGGACCGGGTACGGCGTCCCCGCAGCGTGGGTGCTGGAGTGCCGTCCGTCCGCGCGCCTTTTCGGGATCGAGCCGTCCCCCCGGCGGCATCTCGTGGCTGCGCATGTCGTGGGCGACCGCGGCTCCGTGACACGGGGGAGCGCCCCGGACCTTCCGGAGCTTGAGGGTCCGGCTGACCTCGCGCTCATGCTCGACATGGCGCACTATCTGCCTGACGGCGACCTGTCGTTATTACTGGAGCGCGTCAGGAAAAAGCTGTCGCCGGGCGGGTTGCTGCTCATCCGCGCCACCGTCCCGATGCGGAAGCAGGCGACCGCGCTCCGGCTCATAGAGGCGGCGTGGGCACGGGCGCATGGACTGTCACGGATATACAGGGACGTGGACGCAATGACAGCCCTCATGCGCGGCGCCGGATTCACGGTAGAGGTGCGGGACTCGGCAAACGCCTCCCGGGAGGAGAAATGGTTCCTGTGCCGGGCTCAGACCCCGGGTAGGAAGAGGCCTTCGCGTCCGAAAAAACGCTGAAGCAAAGACGGGCGCGCTCGATCCGGTGACTGCGCCGAGATTGTCCTTGACACGATGCCGCAATGCTGTATGAGGAATATATTCGGACACGATCATGAATGACAATATTGGCCCAACGGCCGCTCTCGTGCTGATACCCATTTTCCTCCTGGCGCTCTCGATCACGATATATTACATCAACAGGCGGAGCATGACGAACCGGCTGTTCGCGGCCTTTCTCTTCGCCGGCTTCTGGTGGATGTTCATCGGATTTGTGTTTTATCTGGACACGACCCTCCTGCACCGGCTCCTGCCGGTTCAGATGGGTATCGGGGCCTTCCTGGGCGCGCTGTTTTACCTGTTCGCGCGGGCCTTCGTGAACGAGCGCTACAGGGTAACGCGGTGGGACCTGCTCTTTTTCGTGCCGGGAGGAGTTGTCGCCATAGCCGCCGCGGCGATTGAGCTGTCTCCGCCGCTCTTCGAAGCGTTTTCCGAAACCGCATCCTTCGTTGACGGCCGGCTCGTACGGCAGCCGTCCGCCCTTTATACCGCGTATACCGCCACGATACTACTGGGTTTCCTGTCGGGCCTGGCCGTCCTGATCAGGGGCTTCATAAAAAGCGGAGACCCGGAGGCGCGCAGGCGGATCGGCATAAACCTCCTGTCGATCATCCTCGGCGTCGGCGGCGCGCTGATCGTAACCAACATTCTCACGCTGCTCGGGCTGGGCGGGCTCGATCGATATTCCCTCGTGCTGATTTTCCTGGGAATCCTGGGGATAAGCTTTTCGGTAATGCGCCACCGGGCCTGGACGATCGAGAGCCTGCTCGACATCATCGCGGAGAGAAACCGCGAGATCGAGGAGGAGCTCGAAACGGCGCGCCTGCTCCAGCGGAGGCTCCTTCCGGGGGGAGATCTGGACGCGCCGGGGTGCCGGTTCGGCGCCGCCTACATTCCGATGGACAAGGTGGGGGGCGATTTCTACGACCACGCCACAGCCGACGGGTCGATACGGCTCTTCATCGCGGACGTGTCGGGCCACGGCCTGCCCGGGGCCTTCCTTGCCACGGTCACCAAGGTGGCCCTTGACGGCATTACCGAGCGCCCCGCCGCCTCGGGAGTGCTGCTCAAGCTGAACGATTCGATCATCCGCGCGACCGTCAACAACAACTACGTGACCGCTTTTTACTGTATTATCGATCCCGGCATGCGGAGCCTGCGCTACTGCAGCGCGGGCCATCTGCCGCAATTTCTGTTCAGGAGCAGGACCGGTGAATGCCTGCCGATGAAGACCCCGGGCATGCCGCTCGGCTGGTTCGGCGGGTTAAGCCTGCAGGAGGGGAGCATGGATCTCGAGCCGGGCGACCGGCTGGTCCTGTACACGGACGGCATCGTGGAATGCACCGGCCCCGGAGGCGAGATGTACGGCGAGGAGCGGCTCATCTCGTTCATTACCGGCCATGGGGATGATGACCCGAAGTCCTTCCTGGACGGTCTCATCGCGGAGATCACCGCCTTCGCCGGCTCTGCCACCTTCCACGACGATATCACCTGCCTGGTGCTTGACCTACCTGCCGGAGAATGACGGTTTCCTCTTTTCCAGGAACGACGTTACCGCTTCTGCATGGTCGCTCGTGCGGCTGGCGGCGAACTGGTAATTTATCGCAACGTCGGTGGTGAGCTCGATGGGGAGGCCGCCGATCTGGTTTATCGCCTTTTTTATAATACCTACCGCCGCCGGGCCCCGCGCGAGACGCCTCGCGAGCTTTTCCGCTTCGGGAAGGAGCTCTGCGACCGGCACGACCTTCTCGACGAGCCCGATCCGGTGCGCCTCCTGCGCGTCGATGAGCTCGCCGGTGTAGCACATGTACCGCGCCATGCCCGGCCCGACTATCCCGGGGAGGAGGCACATACCGATCTCCGGGACCAGCCCCATCCGGACGAAAAACTCTCCCAGTTTCGCTGTGTCCGCGGCAATGCGGAAATCGCAGAGGAGGGTCATCTCGAACCCGGCGCCCAGCGCGAACCCGTTAATGGCGGCGATCGTCACCTTTTCGAGGTTGTACAGCCCCATGTAGAGCTCGACGAGCGGCTCGAAGTACGCCTTGAACTCTTTCAGCGACATGTTCTTCAACGGGTCGATGTCGAGCGCCACGTCGCCGCCTGCGGAGAAATGGTCCCCGGCCCCGGTGAAGATGATGGCCCGGAGCGCGTCATTGCTTTTCAGGTCGTTATACGCTTTCTGGATCCCCTCAAACAGGTCCGGGCTGAACGCGTTCAGCTTGTCGGGCCGGTTGAAGGTAACGATGGCGTAGTTGTCCTTGATGGTGACCAGGCAGCTTCCGTATGCTTTCGTTTCTTCGGCCATGGCGATGCTCCTGTTATGCCCTTTCGAATATCGTCGCCGGCGCCTGGCCGCCGCCGGTGCAGAGCGTGACCAGCGCATATTTTGCTCCGCGACGCTGCAGCTCGTTGATGGCGGTAACGCTGAGGCGGCACCCGCTGTTGCCGACCGGGTGTCCGAGCGCCATCGCGCCACCGTTGACATTGAGCTTCGCCAGGTCGGCTTTCAGCTCTTTCGCCCAGGCCAGCGGTATGGGCGCGAATGCCTCGTTTACCTCGAAGATGTCGATGTCCTTCATCGAGAGGCCGGCCTTCGCGAGCACTTTCGGCGTGACGGTCATGGGGCCGGTGAGCATGAGCTTCGGGTCGGACCCAACCACGGCGCTTGCGACGACGCGCGCCATCGGCGTCAGTCCCAGCTTCCTGACCAGGTCGCCGCTCATGAGCACTACGGCCGATGCGCCGTCGGTGACGGTGCTGCTGATACCCGCGGTGATCCATTCCGTGCCGGGGATTACCTTCAGGGCGTCAAGCCCCTCGCGCGTTACGCCGGCCCTGATCGGCTCGTCCGTGTCGCAGACGAATGACGTTCCCTCTTTATCGAGGCCCTCCATCGGGAGGATTTCCTTCTTGAAATAGCCTTCCCTGGTCGCTTTCAGGGCCTTCTCGTGGCTTGCGATCGCGAAGTCCTGGCATTCCTCCTTGGTGACCTTCCACTGGTTCGCGATGGCCTGTGCCGCATACATCTGGCTGGGTATCCCGTACTTGTCCATGTATGACTTGGTGATGGGGTGGCCGGCGTTCTGGCCGTTGGACATCGTGCAGTTGAGGTCGGACGCGAGGCCGTATTTCGACATGAGCTCGCACCCGCTCGCAATTACCGTGTCCATCATGCCTGATTCGATCATGCCGGTGCCGATCTGGATGGCGGAGAGACCGCTTCCGCACTGGCGGTTCACGCTGATGCCGCTGATCGAGGAGGGGAGACTGGACTCGAGAACGGCCATGCGGGCGAGATTGAATCCCTGCTCGCCGATCTGATATACGCAGCCGGTTACCACGTCGTCGACCAGCGAGACATCCAGCTTGATGCGGGAAACCGCTTCGTCGATTACCTGGGCAAGAAGGACCGGCGCCGCATATGCGCGCAGGTATCCTCTCTGCTTGCCGATCGGCGTTCTAACGGTGCTGACCACGAATACATCTCTCATGACTACCTCCTTGACGGGACCGGGAAGCCGGATCGCTTCCGCATGTATTGTAAGCAATAATGAACTTCATTATTATGACTTATTGTATTACAATAAGTCAATAAAAAAATTGGAGAGCCGGAATATTTAAATGCCCCGGGGCAGCAGAACTGGCTGAGGCAGGGCGGGATCGGTCATTCGGTAATATGTCTCATTTTTACTTGACGTATCAGGATTACCTGTTATAATCCGCCGTATAAATTGACTTTTCTGTTATTTGTTGTATATTAACCGGGATATCAATTATTCCCCGCCATGCGGGGCGGGGACAACTTCGGGGGGAGTTTTTCATGGGCAGCTCAGAGCCTGACGAGTGTGACCAATATTACCACCGTACCGTACCACTCAATTACCGGCCGGACCGTCTCGCCCTGCGCCGGATAGCACTGTTCCAGAATATTTCAAGCGGGTCCGCGGGGCAGTCGTTCCGCCCGGCGCTCCATGCACATGCATAATGGAGGAGCCATGTCATCGTTTTGTCTCGAGTGTTCGAAAAGCGGCCTGGATTGTTGCAGGGAAGCGCACTCGAAATTCCTGACGCTGAAAGACGCGCAGCGCATCGCCGAGTACCTGGGAGAAGACATCAGCACCTTTGCCCGGTATACACCGCTGAAAGACGAGGACAGGGAGGAGTACATCTATATCCACAAACACCGGAGCTATTACTACGATGTCACAACCAGGGACGACAGGCTCCTCCAGCTCAAGGATAAGAGCGACGGCTCCTGCATGTACCAGGAGGCAGATGGCCGCTGCGCGATCTACGCGGCGCGGCCCATGATATGCCGAACCTATCCTTTCTGGCTCTCGGAGAACGGCGATGTCATCTTCGACTGGTGCAGCTCGGACTGCCCGATCATCTGCGCCGTGACCGGCAACGATGAGCCCGAAAACATGGAAAAGCTTGATGACCCGACCGGCAGTTGCCAGAGGAAGGCTCTTGAGCACATAGGCCAGACGCCGGAGTCGATACGTCCTTTGCTTGACCAGATGATGAGCGAGATCGAGGATTACAAGGCCCGCATAGAAGACTTTGTCGAGAAGCACCATGTCAGCCGCGTTGAAGACAGGGCGCCGGCGGTCCGTTGACCGCCGGCGGGCGATACCGGATCCGGTTGATTCTTGGTCCAGTATTTTGATGAACAATCCAATATGGTGTGCGTATTTTTATTTCCGTGACTGCAGCGTATTCGCGAACCCTTCAATTTAAAGACTGATGCCACGAAAATTTACTTGACCCTGGTTACAGGGCCGGACACTTTCAACTGTAAGCGGGTCGCCACGCCATGCCCGGCGGACCGCGCCGTCAGATATCTGGATCACTGGAGGCTTCATGAAATCATTCGAAGGCAAAATCGTACTTCTTACCGGCGCCGCATCCGGCATCGGGCGCCTGATGGCCCTGATGATGGCTGAGGAGAAGCCGGTCCTCGCCCTTGCGGACATCAATAAAAAAATGCTCTCTGAAACGGCTGCGGCCTGCGCTGCAAAAGGCGCGGTCGTCAGGACATACCCCTCCGATATTTCGAAGAAAAAGGAGATAGAGGGGCTTGCTAAGAAAGTCGTGAATGACCTCGGTCGGGTCGACATACTGATCAATAACGCCGGGATCGTGAAGGGAAAATTCGTCCACGAGTACGATTACGACGACATCGTGAGGACTATGGAGGTGAACTTCATCGGCAGCGCCTACCTGACCAGGCTCCTCCTGCCCCACATGATGAAGCGCAACGAAGGCCACATCGTCAACGTGGCCTCGGCCATGGGACTTACCGGCGTGCCGCGCATGGGAGAGTACGTGGCGTCGAAGCACGCAATCGTGGGATTCACGGACACGCTCCGGATGGAGCTGAAAAAATACGGATACAGCGGCGTCAAAACGCTTTGCGTGTGCCCCTCCGGGATCGACACCGGCATGTTCCCCGGGTACAGGGCGCCAATCATGTCGCCGCTGCTCAAGCCGGAAACGGTCGCACGGAGGACGCTGAAGTCCATTAAAAAAGGCAGGACCTATCTGAAGCTGCCCTTTATCGTTAAGCTGATTCCCAGCATGAAGCTCTTCCCGGCCCCGGCGCAGGACGTAATGGCGCGGCTCACCGGCCTCCTGGGGAGCATGGACCATTTCGAGGGGAATAACAAGAAGTAACCCGCTGAATAACGGCTTCAGTGGCGCCGGCCGCTTTTATTGGCCGAAAGGGCAAGCAAAAGAGCCAGTCCGGCCGCGATGAAAAGGGCCGCTCCGGCGAACAGGCCCCGGGGCCCGAATGCTTCGATGGCGGCGCCGCCGGCGGCCGGTCCGAAGAGGAGGGCGCCGTTCTGGCATGCCATGTACAGCCCCATGTACCCGGCTGTGCGTCCCGGCGGGAGAAGCTCCATGAAATACGAGAAGGAGACCGCCAGCACGGCTGCATAGCCGGCGCCGGCCGATACCAGCAGGGGGTAGACGATCCCCTGCCGCGGCGCAATGCTTATGATTGCCAGCGATGCGGCAAGCATCACGAGGCCGCCCGACATCACCCTCAGTGCACCAAGGCGCCTGCCCAGGAGCCCTGCTGGCAGCGCAAAAACCACGAAGCAGGCGGTGAAAAGAAGGAAAAGCTCAACCGCCGCACCGGTGGCGAGTCCAAGCATAACACGGCAGGCATGCACAAAAAATGAGCTGACCATCCAGATACCGGTCCACCAGAGCACCTGGGCCATGAAGAAAGAGAGGACGGCATGGTTGCGCAGGGCCCCGGCAATAAGACCCAGTGCCGGCCGTTCATGCCCGCCGGGGTCACCTTCGCGCGTGCCCAGCGTCATCGCGGCAACCGGGACGGCGGTGAGGCCTATCGCCCAGAGAAACGGGGTATGCGAATCCGTCACGCCAGAGCCGGCCCCCAGCAGGAGGTAGCTTATGATGCCGGTGCCGCCCACCATGAACATGATGCCCGATGCCGTGCCCCGCTGCTCCTCCGGCGTAATGTCCGGGAGCAGGGCGAAGTAAGGACCGACCGCAGAAAAAAAGCCTGCGTACAGGAGGAGCGTGAGCGGCACGGCCGCGGCCGCGCTTTCAGCAAACGAGAGGGCGCAGATGGCGGCGATCGTAACCGTCCACCCGCATGCGATGAACGGGATGCGGCGGCCCCATCGCGTTACGGCACGGTCTGATACGGAGCCCGCAAGCACCGGCGCCACCGCGCCGAATATTCCCGCCGAAGAAAGTATGATGCCCGTGAGCCCGGCCGATCCGGTCAGGTCGAGGAGGCGAAGCGGCATGGTTGAAGAGTTAAAGCCCCAGAAGACCTGGATTGCAAAGAGGCCCAGCGAATACACGACAAGCTCTGTAATGGTGCGGCGGTGGGGTGCCATGGACATGCTCCGGTCGGACATGGTAGTCTGCAGGCACTCTGATCGGTGATACGGAAAAGTGCAAGAACGTTTTATTAAAATATATTATGAACACTCATGGAAATAATTAAAAAAGTCTCTAAGCAGAGCGCGCAGAGAACGCGGAGGACATATTGCTGGAAAAACATGCAAAGTAAAACAAAACAAAAAAAATCGGGCTGGCTTTTTAGTATATATTAATTCATTCTAAATGTCAGTCCTTATTTCTTTCCTCTGGGCCCTCAGCGTTCTCTGCGTTGATAATTAGACGGTACCTGCTCACAATTGGTTTAATGCATAAACCTGGAGTCTTATTCTTCTTGACACCTGCACATTCGACGTTTATATTTTTTGCATTATTTCTTGCCGTTGTCGTCATCCTTAGCCGAACAAAGGAGCGATCATATGAAAGCTATTATAGCCTCTGTTGTTGCTGTCGTTTTAGCCCTATTAATGACAGCCGTTTATTCACTGAGCGCCGCGGAAAAGGGACCGTGGATCAAATCGATCGAGGCCACATCGATCCTCGAACAGGAGAAGGGCACCTATACCGACGGCAACATCATGGACCTGACTGACGATTCCTGGTGCGAAGGCGAAAAAGACGCGGGCCTCGGCGTAAGCATCACTATCAAGCTGGACCACACCAGGTCGGTCGGGGAGCTGTATATAAAGAACGGCATGGGAATTGCGAAGTACTGGGCCGCCAATAACAGGATCAGGGAGTTGAAAATAAACGGTAAAACCTATACTCTCAAGGATGAACCGGGATTCCAGAAGGTCAGCCTGTCCGGAGTAAAAGCGGATGAATTAAAGCTCGAGATCGTGTCCGTGTACAAGGGATCCAGATATAACGACACCTGTCTCGCTGAAGTCGGGTTCTCCGACCCGGGGAGTGGTTTCAACCGGCGTGACAACTATTCTAAAATAACCGGCAAATCATGGGCCGTGTCGCTGGGCCTCGAGGGCGACGTCATCACATTTATCGACGGATTCCTGATGTACACCGATGTGGTACCCTGCGGGGATGAGACGTGCCCCATATCCGCGGCCGGGAGCTGCAAGCCCCTCGGAGCCAGCCATTATGAATGCCGGTTCTTCGAGCAGTGCCGGGGCACCTATGATCCGAAGCTGAATCCACACGGGAAAATATGCACATCAATGAATGATACCTTCACGCTGGACGTCTCGACCGGCGTGCCGGTGATCACGATGAAGGGTAAGAAGGCCACGCTTAAACTTTTTGATTGATCGTGCAGCCCTGCTGTTTTTTTCTTAATAATTGATCTGGGTCAATGACAATGACGTTTTATACCGGTACCATCAATATATGTTTTTCATCTGAATTTCGGCCGGATACAGGACAGAGGGTCCGCGAGGGAATGGTTAAAGGGAATGGTTAAAATGGATAATAGCTCAAAGAACATCGTCATCATCGGTGCCGGGTTTGCCGGCCTCTGGGCAGCTAAGGAGCTGTTTCATGTGAAGGGGGCCCGTGTGACCCTGATCGACCGGAACAATTACCACACCTTTCTGCCGCTCCTGTACCAGGTGGGAGCAGCAGAGGTCGAGCCGGAGCAGATCGCCTACCCGGTGCGGACCCTTCTCCGTGGCAACAGGAATGCCTCGTTTCTCCGCGGCCATGTCACGCTCGTCGACTATGACGGGAAGTTTGTCGAGTGCAACGGGCAGCGGGTCCCCTATGATTACCTGGTCATTGCGACGGGAAGCAAAACCGATTACTTTTCCGTGTCCGGGGCGGAGCGTTATGCCTTTCCGCTGAAGACACTGGACGACGCCATGGTGCTCCGCAACCACATACTCTCATGCTTCGAGCGCGCGGCCTACATCGACGATCCGGCGCGCCGGAAAAAGCTTCTGTCGTTCGCAATCGTGGGCGGCGGCCCAACGGGCGTCGAGTTCACCGGCGCCCTGTCGGAGCTGGTCCGTGGGCCCATGAGAAAGGACTTCACCGGCTTGAAAATGAGCGACGTTACCGTGACCCTTGTCGAATCTGCTGACCGGCTACTCGGGATGCTTTCGCCGAAGCTGAGCTCGTATACGGCCGCACGACTCGCGAAAATGGGCGTGGCGGTGCGGCTCTCAACGAGGGTATCCGGTATCTCGGCTGCAGGCCTCTCGTTTGGCGACGGTTCTACGCTTGCGACGGATACGGTTGTCTGGACCGCGGGCGTGAGCGGGGACGCGCCGCACACAGAGAGGCCGGCGCCGACCGGGCGCGGCAGCAGGATAATGACCGCGCCAGACCTCAGGGCCGAAGGGAAGCCGGGTGTGTATGTGGTCGGCGACCTTGCGTACCGCGAGGAAGACGGAACGCCGCTGCCCATGATCGCGCCGGTTGCCATTCAGCAGGGCAGGTGGGCGGCGCGTAACATCGCGCGAGAGATCGCGGGGTCAGAGCCTCTTCCCTTCAAATACCGCGACAAGGGCGCAATGGTCACCATCGGCCGGAACGCGGCGGTGGTTCGAATCGGGAATAGCGACTTCAGGGGTTTTTTCGCATGGCTCATCTGGATAGTTATCCACATCATGAACCTGATCGGATTCAGGAACAAGCTCTTCGTGCTGGTCAACTGGGTCTGGGACTATGTTTTCTTCGAGCGGTCGGTGCGGCTCATCCTCCCGGGATGCTGTGACAATCCGAACGGGGAGGGTTGCCTGCATCGAGCCGGGCGATGTTTCTGATGACATGAATAAAAAAATATGCTCATTTTGGAATTTCGTGTTTTAGGTATAACATTCAATTCGATTGAGATAGTTCAGGCTCTGACCCTCAATTATAATACACCGCTAACCTCTTAAGATAGGCATCCTCATAGGACAAGAATCTTTTTACACATTCCTCAAAGGTGTTCCCGAGCTTCCAGAAGAATTCATGCAGGGTAATCCTTACAGGTGCCACATGATTTTTGTCCAGATAACAGTTTATAAATCCGATATCGTTCTTGCGTGGATCCCTCGATAAACCCTTTCTTACGGGATTATACCCGATGTACCATAATAACCACAACAGATACTCCTCAGGATTATCCGCCTCCTCGATAACGCTCGAACCGAAGCGCTCATTCCAGAATGAACCGGTCGTACCCATGGCCCTGTTGTATTTTTCAGCAATTCTGGCCTTGATATACTGCATTATGCGGGAGATTGTCTGCTTATCCATGGTCGTTTTAATGACTAGGTGAATATGATTGGCGACAATCTCTGCTGCGACGAGCTCAAAGTTATATTTCTCCTGGCATTCCCTGACTGCTTCTATGAAGTATTGTTTCCCGTATTTACCGAGCAGAAGATTCTTCTTCCCATGGCATCTGCTGAATGCGTGATGAGTGCATCCCTGGGCTATATTGCGTAAAGGTCGTGTCATATGTTCCTCCAGAAGAGTACTACGAATGGAGGTCGGGGAATTGAAAAAAAAATGGGAGGAAAACAGGGGTCAGAGCAAAAATTATTTCATTTGTTCTAAAATATAGTGGGGGGGTCAGAGCCTGGTCCCA
>Ga0116149_1001665_pt1 | contig 26485 bp, 14 predicted proteins | sample AD_UKC057_MetaG_FD_89787 | JGI IMG/M metagenome (GOLD analysis project Ga0116149, IMG submission 89787) | Active sludge microbial communities of municipal wastewater-treating anaerobic digesters from USA - AD_UKC057_MetaG | ecosystem: Engineered > Bioreactor > Anaerobic > Digestate | place: USA...
CCCTCCCACTTCGCTTCGGCCGCCAGGTCGCAGAATTCCTCGACCTGTTGCCGGGGGAGGTGGTCGCTCAGGCGGATGTCCGCGATCTCCAGGCGGGCGTCGGGCGCGGCGGCCTGCACCTGGCAGGCCAGGCCGGTCACCCGCGCCAGCTTGGCCCGCACGGGGGCCAAATCGGCGGCGGCGACGTGCCAGCGGCCGTCGGATCGCGTGTCCGCGGGCCAGAGGAGGGCGGCGGACGTGGACCCGCCCGTCGGGCCAGTCCCCAGGGCGCAGACGGTATAGTCGCCTCGGGCGGACAGGTTGATCGCTCGGTATCGGATATGGAGGTAGCGATGGGCCGAGATGTCCAGGGGAGCGTCGAGGTTTGCCGACCACTTCATGCCGGCGCCCGGTTGGCGGACGCGGAAGGCGGCGGCAGAAGCAGGAGCCGCGGGCGAGGTCTCGGTTTGCGAAGTCGCGAGCGGGAAGTGGCCCGGGGCGAATTCGTGGGCCCCGCCGGTGGCGGGATTAGCGAGCCAGGAGGGTTGGGCGGTCCACTTCAGGCCTGGCAGCGGGACGGGGCGGTCCGGTGCGGGCGGCGGCGGGGCGGGTCCGACGCGGGTGGCGCCCTCGGGCCAGATGTCGCTGAACTCCAGGCGGCGGAACTCCAGCAGGGCCTTGCCGGCCTCTGTCGCCTGCACCTGGACGGCAAGCAGACGCGGCTCGTTGGACTTGCTCAGGCGTGAAACGTCCACCGCCAGGGTGTGCCAGTGGTCGTCGGCGTGCAGGTCGCACAGGCGGACGGGGGCAAGCTGGCGGCTGGCGTCGCCGTCATCGACGTAGACCGCGTAGTCGCGGCTGGTCGTGTCGATGTTGCGGGCGCGATAGTGCAGGACCAAGAAGGGGAAGTCCCGCAGCGAGAGTCCTTTCATGGGCGTGGAGAACTTCATGCCCTTGTGCGGCTGGTCGACGGTGAACGTGAGCGAGGGCGGAGTTGTCCGAAGCGCCTTGCCGTCGAAAGAGGACGTCCATCCCGTGCCGGAGACCTCAGAATTGGAGGCGGGGTTGGCGAGCCAGGTCGGCTGGCGGGACCATCCGGGGCGGTTCAGATCGAAGGCGTCGGGTGCCCTGTCGGCGGCGTCGGCAGCACAGACCGTTAACGCGGCGAGGATCATCAGGGAGAGCATATGGACCTTCTACCGCCGCAGCCGCGAAAAGGCAATCCCCGCTCGGCGTTGCCGGTTCAGCGAAAAACCCACGGACCTGTCCGCCGTGGCGGAAGATCTTCCGTGGGCCTGCCCCGCCCACCGACAGGCAGGTTGCCTGCCGGCAGGCTTCGCATGGCATGACGTATTCTCCCGCTACAGCGACGGGATGTTCTCGCTGGGCAGCGAGCCGCCCTGGAGCGCGGGGCGCGTGATGATCTTCTTGAGCCGCATGGCGTACACTACGTGCTGGGCGATCTGGGTCAGCGAGAAAGCGGACGTATCGTAGACCAGGTTGAACGCCGGCTTGCGGGGGAACTTGGTCTCGTAGATCTTGCGCAGGTACTCGCGTTCCTGCTCCATGGCCTGCACCCGCAGGCGGGCCTGCGTGGCGGTGAGACCCTCGCGGAAGGCGACCTGCTTGACCCGCCAGTCCTCCGGGGCTTCCAGGCGAATCGACAGACCGTTGGGCAGGTCCTGGCAGGCGCCGCTGCTGCCCTGGCCGATGACAATTGCGTAACCCTGCACGGCCAGCCCGCGGATGATCGTGTTGATCCGGTTGCGAATCTCGATGCCCGAGGGCACCTTCTCGCCCCCCAGCGAGCGGAAGAAGTCGACGATGAATCGCGGCTTGCTCCGCCGCTCGCGGTCCAGCACCTCGGCGGCCATGTTCGTCTCCACCGCCAGCTTGGAGAGGATCTCCTTGTGGTAGATCCGCCACGCGTGCGGGGGCTGGACCTCCTCATTGAGGATGTCCAGCAGCAGGAGACCCAAAGAAAAGCCCTGGCAGCCGAACTGGCGCGAGATGGTGACGAACGGGCCACACAACTCCGGCTGGATCTCGGGATCCGTCCGCTGCTCCTTCATGTGGTCCGGCACTTCGATTTTCGCCATTCGATGCGCTCCTTCCCAGGAACGGCCTTCTATCTAATCATACCTTGCCGCCGACGAGAGGGCAAATCCCTGTTTGGGGGGCGCCCAGGGCGGTATTGTCTCTGCGGGCAAAGAACTTAACGGATCAGATGGCAAACGATTGGCCGAATTTGACGGATCAGGTGGTTTTCTCCCGCCGTCCGAACGTCCGGTCGCCGTTGAGGCGCCCGAAGATCATCCGCCCCGCCGACGTCTGGAGGGCGCTGGTGACGGTGATGATGATCTCCCGCCCGATGTGGTCTCGCCCCTGCTCGGCTACGACCATCGTCCCGTCTTCCAGGTATCCCACGCCCTGGCCAGGCTCCTCCCCGGGCTTGATGATCTTGACGGCGAGGGTTTCCCCGGGCAGGACGGCCGGCTTGAGGGCGTTGGCGAGGTCGTTGATGTTGATCACGTCCACGCCGCGGAGCTGGGCGATCTTGCCCAGGTTGTAGTCGTTGGTCATGACCCGTCCGTCGACGTGCCGGCTGAGGGCCAGCAGCTTGGCGTCGGTATCGCCCGCGACCTCCACCTCCGGGATGCGGGTGTCGAGGATGTGGATGTCGAGGTTGCGGGAAGTCTGGAGGCGGTTGAGGATGTCCAGCCCGCGCCGCCCGCGGGCCCGTTTGAGCTTGTCATCGCTGTCGGCGATGGCCTGCAACTCGCTCAGGATGAACCGCGGCACGACAAGCTGGGATTCCAGGATGCGGGTGTCGGCGATGTCGGCGATGCGCCCGTCGATGATCACCGAGGTATCCAGCAGGAAGGGGCGGGCCCCCTTGGTCTGCTTGGAAAACTCCACGTAGGGGATCACGAAGCGGAAATCGTCCTTGGTCTGCAAGACGAACGACACGCACAGGAACACCGAGGCGACCCCCAACAGCACCTTCACCAGGCTGATGACCTGCAGGGCCCCGGCCGTCGTCAACTGCGGGAAGACGTTCACCAGCATGTCGAGGATGACGGTCAATACGTACGCCAGCACCAGGCCCGCCAGGATGCCGAAGAACAGGCCGCTGAGGACCTGCAGCCGTTTGCGCCGCCACAGCGTGTCGGCCACCACCACGCCGATCGCCGCAAAGAACGGCACCAGGATATACGCCGTGACGTACTCCGTGCCTTGGCTTACCACCGCCTGCTGAAAGGCGTACGACATCGTGAAGGCCAGCACCGTCACGATGAACATCGCGCGGACCAGATGGATCAACATGTCGGCATCTCCGGGGATAAAGGACTTATGATGACTTCAGTATACCACGTTGGCGGTCGCCCCGCCAGCGTCCAGGACATGTCCGGGATATGTTCAGCGACACAAGGCCCGATAAGGGCAGAATGCGCAGGCCTCGCCGGCATTGCGGCCAAATCGTCCGCTTCGTCGGGCGGCGATCAACTCCCCGGTCAACCGCTCCAGCCGGCGCGACGCGTCACCCAGGACTGACTCGCTCAGTGCCAGTTCGTGGGCAGTCCCGGGCCGGAGGAAGTACAGCCGCGCGTCGGCGGGGGCGGCGCCATGAAAGCGCCAGGCCGCCAAGGCGTACACGAGCAACTGCAACTGGTAGCCCTCTGCATGCCGGGCCACCTGGTCCGTCGAGACCCGGTCGGACTTGTAGTCCACGAGCCTCCAACGCCCCGCCCGGTCCTCAAACAGCAGGTCGATCTGTCCCCGCAGGACGGCCCGGCCCTGGGCCAGCAGGAAGTCCAGTTCGCGCCGGACCTGGCGGGCGGAGGCCACCTCCTCCATCAGGGCGTGGGCACGCAGCCGCTGGAGCATGGGTTCCAGCTCAGCCGCCACGCCCACCAGGAGTTGCCCCTGCATCTCCAGATCGGCCAGGGCCCGATCGGCGAGGGCTCGGGCGTCCTGGGGCGCGGCGAAGTCCAGCAGTTCCATGCAGCGGTGCAGGATGGTGCCCATGGTGGCGGCATCGACGGCCGCGGCATCGTCCGGGCCGAGGCCCGACGGGGGCCTTGCGGCGGCCTTCGCGTCGACCTGCAGCTCGTATCGCCAGCGATACAGTTGCGGGCAACGATCGAAGTCTACCAGGGCCGTCACCGCCAGCTCGACCCGGCCCACCGAGGGCGGGAGGGGGTCGATCAACAATTCGAGTTCGCGATCCAGCGAGGCCTTCAGTCCCCGTTGAACGATCCGTCGGCCCAGGTCTTCGGCGTCGGCGGACCTGGTTTGGAGCCTGGCCCCATCCGAGGGAGCCAGTCCGGGCTGTTTGGCCTGCCCGGGCCCGGTCGTCAGCCGGGCTCGAAAGCCCTTGCCGTACGGCACATCCGCCTGGCCCGTCTGCCTGGCTGCGTCCATGGCGCGCGACAGCCCCAACACGCCGTCCAGGTTGGAGACGAACGAGCCGGCCCGCTGGAACGCGCCCTCCCGCGTCCGCCAGGCGGCCCCCGCGAGGACCAGGAAATCCTGCGCCCGCGTCAGGGCGACGTAGTACTTGCGGATGTCTTCGCGAAGCTGGTCCTGCTCCTCGAGCCGGTTGGCCATCAGGAACGAGAGCGGCTGGCTCTTGTCCTCTTCGTCTTCCGGTTTGACCTTGAGCGTCAGTCCCCAGTCTCGCCGCTGCAGCAGGGTCGGCGAGTTCGAGCGGCGACCCACGTTCAGGTCGGGCACGATCACCACGGGGAACTCCAGGCCCTTGGCCTTGTGGATGGTGAGGACCCGCACGACGTCCTCGGCCTCGCCCTCGACGGCGGCCTGTTCGTGGCGCTGCTCAGCCGCCACAAACTCGTCCATCTCGGCCAGAAAGTCGGCCAGGCACGTGCCTTGCCCGGCGGCAGCGGCGGCGCGGGCCAGGAGCATCCGCACGTTGCCCAGCATCCTCTTGCCCTGGAACTGGGCCAGCAGGACGGCCTCGTATGCGGTCCGCTCGAGCAACTCGCCCAGCGTCCGGTCGATCCCGACGGCGTCTTTGCGGCGGTGCAGGTCATGGATCATGGCCACCGCTTCGCCCAGGGCGCGGGAGCGGGGCCCGCCCAGCACACTGGCCAGGGGCGTCCGGCCCGCCCGCACCTCCTCCAGCAGCGCGGGAAAGTACGGCGGGCGCAGGGCCATCGCCAGGTGCAGCAGGACGTTGTCGTCCAGGCCCACCAGGCTGCTGCGCAGCAGGCCCAGCAGGGCCAGGTCGTCCAACGGGTTGTCGATGGCCCGCAGGGCGTTAAGCACGTCGAAGACTTCCTGCTGCTGGAAGAACCCCATCCCCGACAGCACGTAGTAGGGCACCTCCATGCGCTGGAGTTCCCGTTCGTACAGCAGGCTGTTGGTCATCCTCGCGAAGAGAATGGCTACGTCGCCCCATCGCACCGCCCGCCAGGCGCCGGCCTGGGCGTCCCACACGCGACGCTCGCCGTCGTCGACCATCCGGCGGATTCGTTGCGCGACAGCCGCCGCCTGGGCCCGGTCGGCCTGGTCGGCCGAGTCGATCGGCCCCTCGTCTCTCCGGGCCAGCAGGATCTCCACCGAGTGTTCAGCGGGCAGAACTTCGCGGCGGGCGCGGATGGGCGAGTACGCCGGACCCATGAGCGGGGCGAATACGTGGTTGACGAACTCCACCACTCCCGCGTGCGATCGGAAGGACAGGTCGAGGTCCTCCTGGCGGTCGGGCCCCAGGCGTTGGCAGAGGTCCTCGAAGACCTCGAGTTGCGCCCCGCGGAAGCGGTAGATCGACTGCTTGGCGTCGCCGACCAGGAACAAGCGGCCCTGGGGAACCTCTCCCTTCAGGCCGCGCTGCGGGTCCACCAGCGTCATCAGCAGCTCGACCTGGAAGGCGTCGGTGTCCTGGCATTCGTCGATGAGGAGCTGGCGGATCTGCCCGGCCAGGCGCGTGCGGAGGGCGGGGTTGTCCCGCAGCATCCTCCCGGCGTGATCGAGCAGGTCGGTGAAGTCCAGCAGCCCGGCCGAGCGCTTGGCCAGGCGGTACCGCTCGATGGTTCGCCGGGCCAGACCCGTGAGGGTTGCCAGGAACGCGGCGGCTTGCTCGTCCAACTCGTTCAGCGGGCGGGTCAGCGGCGACATCGCCATCGCCCGCGCGACGAGGTTCTTCAACCCGCTTCGGACGGACAGGAGCATGTCCTTGCCGCCCCAGGCCTTGCCCGAGCCGATGTTGCCCGGCGCGTCGTCCAGCAGATCCATCGTCTGGGCGGTGCGGCAGGCCGGGTCGTCCAGCAGGCCGCGGACAAGGCGCACCTGTTGGCTGCGATAGTCCGCCAACCTGTCGTGCGGGTCGCTGCACGAGTGTGCCTCCGCGCGGTCCAGCTCGGCGCGGTAGTCGACGTCCGCCGCCAGTCGCGCCCATTCCGCGCGGGCCGTCTCGCGACGAAGACGTTCCCACCGTTGCACGATCGCTCGGGGGTCCTGGTAATCCTCCAGGCGGCAGGTGGTGCGCAACTCGGCCAAATCCACGACCAGCTCCACCACCTTCGGGTAGGCCATCCGCGTCAGCAGTTCGGCTACGTCCGTCTGCTCGCTTTCGACCGCCTCCAGGCACGCGTCGTCGGCGGCCTCGCTCAGCAGGCGGCGGGCCTGGAGCGCGTCGCTGCAAACCGCGAACGAGGGGTCGATGCCCGCTTCGATCGCGTTGGCCCGCAGCAGCGCCGAGCAGAAGCTGTGGATCGTTCCGATTCGGGCCTCGCCCAGCCGGTCGATCCAGCCCTGGACGCGGGCGCGGAACTCGCCCTCCGAGCGGGCGCCGAGTTCCAGCAGCATCTTGCGCACCCGTTGAGACATCTCGAGGGCGGCCTTGTCGGTGAAGGTCAGGGCGACCAGTTCGCTGAGCGGATCGCTGTCGGTCGAGGCCGAACGGAGCAGATGAATGTACCGCAGGGCCAGCACGAAGGTCTTGCCGCACCCGGCCCCGCTGCGCAGGGCGAGGCTGTCGGCGATCCGGTCGATCGCCGCCGCCTGCTGCGCGGGCGTGAGCTGGATGGGCCCGCTCATGAGTCCTCTCCCTCGTCATCTCCGCCCGGTCGCTGCCCGGACGGACGCTTGAGTTCGTCTCGCGCCGGGCTGAACTGGCAGACCTGGCGGAACGGGCAGTAGCCGGGGCAGTCGTCCGTGGGGAGCAGATCGAAACGTCCCTCGCGCATGGCCGTCAGGAATTCCCCCACGCGGGCGAGGACCGATTGCAGCAGTTCCTCGTAGGCCTCCACCTGGCTGTAGCGGCCTCGGATGTAGCGCATCCGGGCGAAGTACTGCTCCTTGAGCTTGCCCGGACCCACGCGATGAAACACGCCTCCCATGGCCTGCTCGCCGAGCATCTTCTCGACCGCCAGGGCGTAGAGCGGCAACTGAAGGCTTCGCCCGGCCTCGATATCGGCGGGCGTCGCCAGCCTGCCCGTCTTGTAGTCCACCACCAGCAGGCCTTCCATGCCGTCAAAACGGATGCGGTCGACGCGGTCGATCTTGCCCCGCATGCGCAGCGGGCCGGCGGGCGTGTCCAACTCCACCGGCCCGGCCCGGCTGGCCTCGTCGCGGGGGCCGCGCTCGCCCTCCAGGGCGAACCCCAGCTCGAAGTGCAGCGGGCGGTTGCCCAGCTCGGCCCGTTGGCGCACCTGGGCGAGATAAGTCTCCAACTCGCGTCGCATCTGGCCCTGCTGGATCCGCCACAAAACCGGGAAGGGCGGGCGGCGGACCTCGACGTCGCCGGAGGCGTCGGCAAACGCCTCGTCCAGTGCCGCCTGCATCTGCTTGTCGCTCACTTCGGCCAGGACGAACCCGCGCCCGCACGCCTGGCGCAAGTGTGACATCACCCCGTGCAGCACGTTGTGGATGAAGGTGCCGCGGGTCACCGCCTCCAGCCGTCGCTGCGGCAGGGCGAGCGGGCGGAGGTTCAACAGGTGGCTGGCGAAATACTGCCACGGGCACTGGCCGAAGCTGTTGAGCCCGCTTGCCGAGAAGACCTCGCCGCCGGCGAACCGTTCGGCCAGGTGCTGCAGCAAGGCGGGGTCGCTCAGCCGGCCATCGAAGCTGTCCGGCTCGTCCGGCCGCCATCGCCGATGCCTGGCCCACAGGCCTCGCCCGGCGCGCTCCAGTTGCTCACGCGCGTGCCGGGCCGCCCACGCCAGGGCGCCTGGGTGGGCCCGCAGGTGAGGCTGAAACAGCCCAGCCACCGCCGCCAGCACGGCCTGCGAGTGGGAGGCCGGCGGCTGGTCCGCGGGCAGGAACTGTCCCATGGGGATCCGCAGCAGATCGCACGCCTCCAACCCGCCCAGGGGGTCGCAGGCGGACAACAGGAACGGGCCCGGCGCGCCGACGCCTCCGGCGTCGTCGGCCTCCAGGAAGCTCAGCGTAAGCTCCCGCTGGGCCCTCGACAGGGCCAGGTAGAAAAGCAGCATCTCGCGGGCGGCCAGGTCGTTGCGACTGTCCAGGGCGGCGCCGCGGGCGGCCCAGGCCTGTCGGTCGGCGTCGTTGATCAGCGAGCCCTCAGACTGTCGGAGGGGGAACTCGCCCTCGCCCAGGCCTAAGAGGAATACGTGTTCGTACCGGACCGCCCGGGCGTCCAGCACGTCCAACACGTCCACGAGCGACTCGGTGCGGGGGCGGGGGCAAGTCACGCGCGTCAGGGCCTGCCGGAGGGTCTCCAGGGTGAGCGGCGTTCCGCCGGACCAGTCGGCCAGGTCGTCCAGCGCGCTGCCCATCGCGTCCAGCGCCCGCAGGTCGCGGGCGACCAGGGCCGGATCGTCATGCCCCTCCGCAACCGCGCGCAGGCCCAGTCGCTCCACCAGTTCCCCTATAGCCGCCGGACGAACCTCTCCGGGCAGGGCCGGTCCGCCGGACGGCGGCGACTGAGCCGCCGACTCCGGATGGGCCAGCACCCCCCGGCCGAGCTCCAGCATCGCCTGGAGCAGTTCGCCCGCCCGGACGATGTCCTCGGCGCTGCAGGCGATCGGGCCCAGCAGCAGTTCGTCGTCCTCGTCCGGGCCGCGGCGGGCCCGCGCCGCCAGCCGGGCCGTCGCGTCCGCATAAGCCGACAGGCCCTCCAGCACGTTGCCCTCGCGGACGATCATCTCGGCTGTGGCAGCCGTCTGCTCGTCGAAGGCGCCCAGCGCGGACGGGCGGAAGTAGCTGCTCTTGAGCACCCGCAGCATGGTGCGGAAGGCGAACCGCGGCGCCATCGCGGCGACGTCCAGAACAAACCGCACGACGCCCACGTCGCTGACGGGCTCGGCCTTGGCCGCCAGGGGGATGCCGTGCTGGGCGAAGACCCGCTCGATCGCGGGGCGGTAGCTTTCCATCGAGCGGGTCAGGACGGCGATTGAGAGCGGCGCCGCGCCCGCCAGCAGCAGGCGCTTGATCCGCCCGGCCACGGCTGTCAGCTCGGCCTGGCGCCCGCAAGCGGCGATTACATGCAGCCCGGTCGGTGCGGTCGCGACGGGCAGGTCCAGGTGAAAGACGTTGTTCCACACGTCGGCCAGGGCAGTGCAGGCATTCCTGCCTGCGATTCGAGACCCGGCGCATTCGCCGGCAGGGGTTTGGGCAGCGGGGGGCGGCGTGGGTTCGGGTGCATCGCGGCCTTGCGTCTCAGGCAGGATTGCCTGAGGTACCTCGATCTCCTCCATCCGTTCGCCCAGGGCGGCGCGGAGCTTTTGCAGGGTCCGCGTCGTCCAGTGCCACATTCGGTGGCGGCCGTCCTGGTCCCAGCAGAGAGTGACGACCACCCGTTCGACGCGGCGGCTGAGCAGGGCGAGCATTTCGAGTTGTGTGGGCGTGAAGTCGGTGAAGCCGTCCACCGCCAGCAGTTGGACGTTCTGGAGCGCGGGCGGCGGCTGGGACGCCTCGATGCAGCGTCGCAACTCGTCGCGGGCCAGCCAGGCTTCGCCCTCGGTGTCATGGAGGTTGCGCGCCTGCAATTGGGTCTGGTATCGCTCGTAGACCTCCAGCAGGTCGCCGGTTCGCCCGCGCCGGGCTCCCAGGGCCCGGCGCAGGTCCGGGGTGTCGAAGGCGGCCCGCTTCAACTCCCCGATCGCCCGTTCCAGGGCGTCGATCACGCCGGGGGTGTCGGCCACCGCGCGCAGGGCAGGGAGCTTCCCCGCGGTCGCCAATTCGCCCACGATCCCGCGAAGCAGCAGATGGAGGTGGAAGGCGGATGCGGGCCTGCTCGTGGCCCCAGCCGCCCGCAGCACCCGCTGGGCCAGGCCCGCAAAGGTGGTCACCTGCGGGTTCATCACGACGCCCGCGGGCGACTGCTCCAGCAGGCGGCGGCGGAGGTCGTTTACGGCGGCGGAATTGGGTGCCAGAAGGAGCCGCTGGAGCGGCTTGGCGTCGCGGAAGAGGTCCAGGATGGCAGACGTCTTGCCGCAAGCGGCCGGGCCGCGCAACAGCACGACCGGCCGGTCCGCGCGACGAATCCGTTCCGCAAGGGGCACGCTCGACAGGCGTCTGTCCATTGCGGGCCATTGTGACGAACCGACGGCGGAGACGCAAACGTTTACCGGACAAAGCGAGTGCGGAAGACGCCTGGGGCAGGGGGGATGCGAGGCGGCGGGGAGGCGCTAGGGCTCGCGGGGGGCCCTGTCCTGTTGCCCGCGGGAACGGGCCTTGCGGCGCCGGCGGGCGATGACGAACGCGACGCACGCGGCCGCCAGGACAGCGGCCAGCAGGAGCTGGTTCGATGAGTCAGTCTCGACCTGGGCCTGGCGGATGCTCAGCGCGTCCAGTGCCGGCAGCGAGGTGAGGGGTCTGGTGGCAGCCGTGGTGGGCCTCGCCATGCCGAAGTCTCCCTCCAGCGAGACGGCCAGTATGAATCGAGCGGTGGTCCAGCGGTCCAGGGCGGCGTCCAGGCCCACCCACTGGCCGTCCACGTACGCCCGGGTCCAGACGTGGGGCAGGAAGACATGCCGGCGGTCGTTCCAGCGGGGCGCATAGGCCAGGCCGAACGCCACATCGGCGGGCACGCCGGCGGCCCGGCAGAGGGCGGCGGTGAGGACGGCATGCTCGGTGCAGTCGCCGCGACGGGTCGTGAGGACCTCGCCAGCCGACCCCCACGCGCCCAGGCCGGCCTGCTTGTCGGTCACGTACAGGCGGACGAACCGCTCCACGTCGTGGGCGATGGTCAGAGCGTCGGACCGCCCGGCCGCGACCTCGCGGGCCAGGCGCGCGATCCGTGGGTCGTCGCTGTCGATCCGCCGACTGGGCCGCAGCGCCGCCAGGGCGGTCGGGTCGCTCCCGGCGTACGGGGCCGCGGACAGCCGCGCGGGCTTCACCGCCTTGACGCGGACCAGCACGCGCCCGTCGGCGCCGCCGGCTACCGTCTGCCCGTCCACAACGGGGATCGCCGGCACGACGCCGTTGGCCCAGGCGAGTTCGAACCGCATCGAGGCCTCGGGCGTGGCCGAGTCAAGAGAGGCCGGCGAGGCAAAGACGGGGAGTCCGGGCCCGGGCTGGGAGATTCCAGGCGCGGGGGCCGAGGAGGGTTCGCCGGGCCGCGACGAGGGCGCGGAGGCCGGCGGGCCCGATGCGGCAATCAGCGGCCAGGCCAGGACCACCCCCAGACAGGCCGCCCGGATGTTCGCACGCGCTTTCATGCTTGCGGTACAGATAGATCGGCAATCCGGAGGCGGTGTGCCCCTGAATCTGCGTCGCGGCGGGGCGGGTTCCATGGCGCTGGCCGCCGGCAGGCGACCGGGCGCAAGGCTCAGTCGGGCGCCGAGGTTAGGGGGCACCGGGCAGCACCTTGGCTTCGGCGATGGTGAAGCAGCCGAGCGTCTGGACCAGTTCGAAGAAGGAGTCCAGGTCGCCGTCGCTGCTGCCCAGGGCGATGCGCGCGGTGTTCATCCAGGGCAGGGCGGCGTCCAGGTAGATCCACGTGCCGGGCTTGCCTTCGGCGCCGGTAACGTAGACCTGGGCCCACGCGTGCGGGACGAAGACGTCCTTCCGCTCGCCGAACCTGGGCACATACGCCAGGCCCATGACCACTTCGGCGGGCATGCCGACGGCGCGACACATGGCGGCCACAAGCACCGCGTGTTCGGTGCAGTCGCCTTCCCGGGTGACGGCGACCTCGGCGGCCGAGGCGTAGCCGACCGAGAGGTTCTTCTTGTTCACGTGCTTGCGGACGAATGCCTCGATCCGCCGGGCGGCGTGGGCGGCGTCCTTGGCGCCCTGGGTCGCCTGGCGGGCGAGGTCCGCGACTTCCTTGCGGTCGCTCTCCAGAAACCGGGCCGGGCGCGTCGCCGCCTGGAGGCGCTGGTCGGAACCGGCGTACGGCATGGCGCCGCCGCTCGCCTTGGCCAGGCGGACGGTCACCTCCAACTGCCCGTCCTTGAGCTTGCGGACGGCCTGGTTGTCGCTGTCAGGCACGGAGATCTCCGCGCCGGGGCGGGGCTGGAGAACGTAGCGCACCGCCTGGCCGGCCTTCAGGTCCGCCAGCGAAACGGGGCAGGCGACCAGTTGACGGTCGAAGAAGTCCACCGCCGCGTTCTTGGAGCGGGCGAAGGCCTCGCTGCACGCGACGATCTCCATCTTCATCCCCATCATGGGCAGCAGCGACTTCTGCATGGTCCCTGCGTCGTCGACATAGCTGGTGACGGTCATCTGACCCAGGGGCGTCTTCATGGTGTTGACCACGCGCCGCAGCATCACGACCCGCCCCAGCAGGTCCACCTTCTCCCGGCCGGCGACCTTCACCTCCACGTCGGTGGCCTGAAGCAGCGACAGGTCGAACGCCCGCGCGGTGTAGGCGGTGCCTTCCGCGAAGCCCTTGCTCTCGCCCAGCAACTGGAGCCCGTAGGGCAGCAAGGCCCCCTCGGGCCAGTCCATCTCGCGCTGCTGGCTCGCGCCGGCCGACGTGATCGTCAGCTTCAACTTGCCGTTCTCGATCACGCCCTCGCTCTTCTGGCCCAGCACTCCCATGTCCATGACGCTGGAGAAGCTCAGCGGTTTGCCCTCGCTGGTCTCGACGGTCGTCTGTTCGTAGCGGATGCGAATGGCGGTGTTGCCCCGGTTGATCTCGAAGACCATGGTCTCGCGGCTGGTCGCCTTGCCTTCGGCCTGGACCAGCGAATGCTCGCTGTAGCCGATCTTCTGGCCGTCCATGAGGACGGCGTAGAAGTCGCGGCCGGGGCGGTCCTGGGCGGGCTTGGAGTCGGCCTGGGCCAACGTCGCGGCCAACAAGGCCAGAAGGATCAACAGACGCTGAGTTCTCATTGTCGCCTCTACTGTATGGCGCCTGCACGGCCGGCAGGACCCGCGTGGCCCCCGCCCCAGGCCCGCGTATCATAGATGCTCATCCGCCCATCGCCAAACGCAATTCGTTCAGCGCCGCCATGGCCGCCCGCTCGCGGATGTGCTCGCGATTGCCCGGGAACAGGTGCCGGGTGACCGTCGTGCCGGCGGGGCCGGCCAACGCGGTATAGACCAGGCCGACGGGCTTTTCCTCGCTGTCCCCTCCGGGCCCGGCGATGCCGGTGATGGCGATGGCCCAATCGGCGGCCAGTCGGTGGCGGCAGCCCTCGGCCATTGCGGCGGCCACCGGCTCGCTCACCGCTCCGTGCCGTTCCAGCAACTCGGAGTCGACGCCCAGCAGGGTCTGCTTGGCCGCGTTGGCATACGAGACCGCCCCGCCAAGATAGTACTCGCTGGAGCCCGCGACGGCCGTGATCAGCGAGCCCAGCAGCCCGCCGGTGCAGCTCTCGGCTGTCGCGAGGGTCTGGCCTTTGCGATGCAGCAGGCGGCCGGCCACGGAGGCCATCGTGTCCTCGCCCTCGCCCACGACCAGGTCGCCCAGGCGGCGGCGAAGCTCGGCCACGAGACGTTGCTCTTCGGTCTGGGCCTGCTCGGCGGTCTCGCTGCGGATGATCAGCCGCACGGACACCATGCCGGAACAGACGGTCGTTCCCACCGTGGTCGACTGCCCGCGGGTCATCAGGTCGGCGATCATCTGGCCGACGTCGCTCTCGCCCCGCCCGAACGTGTGGACGATGTGCGTGCGGATAGTCCGCCTGGGCAGCGAGAGCCGCGGGCGGACCTCGTGTTCGAACACCCACTTCATCTCGTGGGGCACGCCGGGCATGACGAACACGTCGCTTGTGCCCACGCGGGCTGTCATGCCGGGCGCCGTGCCGACGGCGTTGGGCAGGACGGTGCTTCCGGCGGGGAACATGGCCTGGATGCGGTTGGCGGGGGCCATCTCACGCCCGCGCCGGCGGAAGAACTCGGCGATCGTCTCCAGAGACGGCGGGTCCAACACGAGTTCCGCGCCGCCCATGGCCTTGGCCAGGGCTTGGCGGGTGAGGTCGTCGGCGGTGGGGCCGAGCCCGCCGGTCACCAGCACCACCTCGGCCCGGGCGGCTGCTCGGGCCATGCCGTCAGCGACGGTGTCGATGTCGTCACCGACCGTCTCGTGGGCCAGGGGCTCGACGCCGAGTTCGACCATCCGTCCGGCCAGCCAGGCGGAGTTGGTGTCAACGGTCTTGCCCGTGATCAGTTCGTCGCCGACGCTCAGGATGATGCAGTTCATAGGAATCAGGGATCAGGGACCAGGGAAGAGGGAATAGGGAATAGGCGCCGCGGAGAAGGCGGCAGGCCAGGATGATGCGGCGCCGATCACGCCAGGTACTCCTGTTCGAACGTCTGTCCGCAGCGTGGGCAGGGCGTCAGGCCGGACGGGTCGGCCGGGCCTACCGGCGCGAAGAGCGTTCGGCAGTGCGGGCAGCGGATCATGCCGGGCACGTCGCTGCCGGTTTCGTCGTCGGCTAGTTCGTCCTGTTGGCTCTCGGCTTCGGCCGGGCCGGGGTCCACGATGCGCCCGGAGCGACGGGCCTGCTCCTCCCGGGTCCGCGTCCACAGCCAGGAGAACCGTTCGTGGGTCATAACGATCGCGGCGGGCAGCGAGGTGAGCAGCACGCTCAGGACGAACCACAGCCACTGGTTGTGCCCGTTGCGCGCCATCTGTCGCGACACCCGGTACGCGAAGAACACGTACACGACCAGCAGGGCGGCGATCACCAGGATCTGTTTTTGCGTTAACGCCAGCATTGGGCATCCAATCCACAGTCCGTGCCCTCGGGGACGGCCCATCGGGCCGAACTCCGCCATCCGCGCGCTGGTCTGCCTCCGGCAGGCAGGCCGCCGGCCGACAGGTCAGGTTCGTGCGATGGCCCGCACGCGGGCGGCGTGCTCGTCGATCTGCTCGACGGCCTCGAAGCCGACGATCTGGGCGGTTACGCAGCCCAGGCCCAGGACGAACCTGGCCGCGGCGTCACGCTCGGCGGGCGCGTCCTTCCACTTGCCGTTGCCCACGAGTTTCATCCCGATGACGCCCTTGCCCGCCTTGTGGAGCTTGCGGAGGACGGGGACGACCTTCTCGGGCGTGTCGTCCATCATCAGGCCCTTGTGGTTGATCCGGGCATGCACCACGTCCACCCAGGGCTCGGCGGCGGCGGCCTCCAGCGCTTCGATGGAGTGGCACGATACGCCGTGGGCGCGGATCAGGCCCTTGTCCTTCAGCTTGTCCATGATGTCCATCTGCCTGCGGTGCAGTTTCGGCCAGTCGGCCTGCGTCTGGCAGTGGAACTGGAGGATGTCGATGTAGTCGGTCTTGAGTTCCTTGAGGAACCGCTGGACCACCACGTCGGCGTCGGGGCGATCTTCCTCGGGGATGCCCTTGGGGTTGATCCAGATCTTGCTGACCAGGGTGTACTTGTCGCGGGGCACCTTGGCCATGGCCTCGGCGAACATCTGGTGCGTGCCGTACAGGTCGGCGCCGTCGAACAGCCGGATTCCTCGCTCGAAGGCTCCCTGGAAGACGGGAATGGCCTTCTCCTTGCCCATGCGGGTGTGGTTGCTCTGTCGCATCCACCCGTGGATCCCCATTCCGATGCCCGTCCGCGAGGTCTTGACCCCGCAGGTGCCCAGGGTCACGGTCTCGTAGGGGTCCCAGGTCTTCCTGGCCTCGGCGGCCAGCAGGGGGGCCGACAGCACCAAGCCACCAGCGCCGACCACGGCGCCCTTGAGAAAATCACGACGAGCAATGGTCATCGAGCGGCTCCTTGAAAAGGACTCCCGGAGAGTGTACCAAAGACGGGGTGCCTTGTCGATTGGCAGGTCGCGCCCGACGGCGGCGCGGATTTGCGGACGGATAGTTGCCGAAAGGGCGTTGAGTTGTCAGAATATGCACAAGCCGCCCATGCCGCGGAAGGGCTGCCGCATCGGTGGGCCTTGAATGGATGCGACACTATGACATTGGCTGAAGCATTTCAGGTCATGAAGGACGCCGGCTACACCCAGGCTCTCGATCGCTACTCGCGGTTTGCCCGCCCCATCCTGGACTGGATGGAGGAGGCTCGCAACGACCTGGGCGACTGGGTGGCCCACCCCGAGAACGGGCTGATCGAGCAGAATACGCCGCGTCCCACCAACGACTTCCGCTGCACGCGCAACCTCTAGCAGCCCGCTCCAAAAAACTGCTTCCGCTGGGGGCGGACCTTCCGTCTGCGCTGCGGCGTCGTGAGGGTCTGTTGTTTTCTGCGGCTCATGGCATGGGGGCATTGCTCGACAGGTCCCGGACCGGATGTGCGTCAATTGTCTTGTGTCTGAGGCCTGCTTTTCCGTAGCATGGCGGTTCTTACAGGAGAGTGTGCATGACTTGGCGATCCTGCTTGCTTGTGCTCGTCCTGGGGTGGTGTGCGGCGGGGGCGCTATCGGAAGAGGCGGCGCCCGCCCCGGCCGCCCAGGCGCGGGCCAACGCCGTGCCTTCGCGGGAGGCTTACCTGGAGGCTGCCGACCAGTACGTCCTCAAAAGCGACAAGTACCTTCACCACTCCAAGCTTCGCCGCGGGCAGAAGGGCTTCGGGCGGACGGTCTTGCAGGGCACGCAGATCGTGGTCTTCCAGGCCGAGATCCTCTCGGTCATGAAGAACTGGAACCCGCATCAGGACGTGATTCTCGCCCGCCTGGCCACGCAGAACCTGGAGAATACGGGCGTGATAGCCGGCATGAGCGGCTCGCCCGTGTATGTGACGGGCGACGACGGCAAGGAGCGCATGATCGGCGCGGTGGCCTACGGCTGGCGCGGCCAGAAGGAGCCCATCTGCGGCATTCAACCGATCGCGCAGATGCTGGCGGTGGCGGCCATGCAAGGACGGATCGCCCCGCTGAAGGCGCCCGGCGCGGGCGGCGAATCGGGCGGAACGTCGTCCAAGCCTTCCGGCGCAGCACCCGCAGCGGACGGCAAGGCGGCCTGGTCCGCCGGCGCCGCCGTGATGGGGCACCGGCCCCTGGGCCGCGGCGAGCACGCCAGGGCTTTCCTCGACCCGCACAAGCTGGATTTCTCCGCCGTCGCCTGGGGCGAAGCGGCGGACGCGCGGAAGGACGAATCCGGCGTTCGTCTGGCCCCGCTGAGCACGCCGCTGATGGTCCGCGGGCTCAACCCGCGCACCGTGCGGCGCCTGGCGGCTGAGTTCGAGCCGGCCGGGCTGGTCCCCGTACAGGCGGGGGGGGTCAGCGCGGGCGACAAGGCCGCCCGCAAGGGCCCCGACTACGCTCCCGGTTCGGCGGTCGCCGTCGCGCTGGTCACCGGCGACGCCGACATGAGCGGCGTGGGCACCGTAACCGAGGTGGTGGGCGACCGCGTGCTGGCGTTCGGACACGCCATGTTCGGCGAGGGCGAGGTCAACCTGCCCATGGGCCCGGCCTACGTGCACGGGGTGATCGCGACGATTCTGGGCAGCTTCAAACTCGGGGCGACCATCGATCTGACGGGCACCCTCTCGTGCGACGAGAAGGTCGGCGTCTGCGGCATCGTCGGGCGCAAGCCCCAGCTTGTTCCCTTCAACGTGAACGTCGACTGGAAGGGCATGGGCGGCAAGCGGACCTTCCACTACCAGGTCGCCCGCCATCGCATGCTCACCGCCGCCCTGACGCGGATGCTGGTGATCGACTCGGCCACCACCTGGCAAGAGGTTCCCGAACTGCACACCGTCACGCATGACATGAAGATCGACTTCGGCCCGTTGGGCGTCTACCGGGCCAGGAACACCTCCAGCATGATCGACCTTCGCTCGCCCGCCAGCGACCTGGGGCGGGCCGTCGCCGGGCTGTTGAACAACCCGTTCGGACCGCCCGCCGACCTGCGGAGCATCGACCTGGACATCACCATCCAGGAAGGCTCGACGCTGGCGAAGATCCTCGACCTGAAGCTGGACGGGGCGATCTACCGGCCGGGCCAGACCCTCACGGGCGAGGTCGTCGTCCTGCCGTTCCGCGGCGAGCGCACGAGCCTGCCCGTGCGCTTTGTCCTGCCGGACGACTTGGCCGAGGGCAAGCACAAGCTGATCGTCTGCTGCAACACCGCGGCCAAGGTGGGTCTCCAGGCGGAGAAGCCGCATCGCTTCGACCCCCGCAACATGCAGGAGCTGTTCGCGGCCATCCAGGAGGTGGTCGAGGGCGACGCCCGCGACCTGTACCTCCGCATGGGCGTGGGGCGACAGGGGCTGGCCCTGGATCGACGTGAATTGGACGACCTGCCCAGTCACTGGTCGGCTGTGCTGGCCGAGGCCGGGCGGATCGACGCCAACGCCTATGCTTCTGCCCTCGAGCGGACCCAGCGGACGAAGTTCGTGCTGGACGGGTTGGCTGTCGCCGAGTTCGAGGTCCGCAAGGAGATCGATCAGACCCTCCTGCGAGGCAAGTAGGACTTCCACGACACCGAGATCATCAGGACCACGAAGACAAACAAAGAGACCCATGGAAAAGACAGGGAACATGAAGATCAATACGAATCGGCGGATGGTGGCGGGCGGCTTGATGACGGCGGTCCTGTTGGCGTGCATGCCGGCGCTGGGCGTGCGCCCGGCTGCCTGGAACCACACCAGCGAGGCCGACTTCGCGCAGGGCAAGACCGAGGCGACGGTCGTCACCAGCCAGGGCGAACTCACGCTTGGTCGCGAGATGACGGTCGTCGTGAAGGCCGACGACGCCCCGGCGGTGGTCTCGGCGGTGGTGGGCGACGGCAAGGGCGTCTTCGTCGCCGCCGGCGACAAGAACATCGTCTACCGCCTGGAGAAGGACAAGCTGGTGGAGCTGGCCCGGCCGCCGGGAACCATCGTCACCTGCCTGGTCCGCTCGGGCAAGGACCTGCTGGCCGGCACGGGCGGCAAGGGGGCGGGCGTCTATCGGATCGACCCGGCCGGCAAGGTCGCCAAGATCTGGACCGACCCGAAGGTCCTGTACGTGTGGGCCCTGGAGAACGGGCCGGACGGCACGCTCTATGCCGCCACCGGAAACGAAGGCAAGGTGTTCGCGATCGACAAGGCAGGCAAGGCCAGCGTCCTGTGGGAGGCGGGCGAGCTGGCCAAGAACGTGCTCTGCCTGGCGCGGGCCGAGGGCGGACTGCTTTACGCCGGCACCGACACCGAGGGCCTGGTCGTCGAGATCGACCTGGCTCGAAAGGCCGGACGGATCGTTCTGGACGCGACCGAAAAGGAAATCGCCGCCCTGGCCGTGCGTCCGGGCGGGGGCGTGTACGCGGCGACGGCGGACCTGGCGAAGGTGGCCTCCGACGGCGCCACGCCGCCCAGCACGGAACGTGCGGGCCGGCCCGCGACGGCCTCGGCCAGCAAACCCGCCAAGCCCGCCCCGAAGGCCGACGCCCCCGCAGCCGAGAAGAAGGACGCGCCCACGACCCAGCCCGCCGGAGGCGACGCATCCGGTGGCAGGCCGTCCGCCCCCGCGGGCAAGCCCGCTCCCGCCAAACCCGCGGGCGAGGTAGGCGCTCCGGCGGCGGCGCCTGCGGCGGCCGTCAGGCTGCCCACCACGCGTCCGGCCGCCGAGCCCCAGTCCGCCACGGCCTCCAGATCGGCGGCGCCGGCGGCCCCCAAACCCGTGCCCACTCGTCCCGGCATGGTCATCGTGCGTCAGGGCCCGCCCGCCGGCGGCGCGCCGGCGCCCCAGCCGCAAGGCGCCCAGCCGCCCGCACAGCAGGCCGGCAACGCCGTGTACCTCATCGACAAGGACGGGCTCGTCCACACCGTTTTCCGCCGGCCCGTCGCCATCCTGTCCATGATCCGGCTCGACGGGCGGCTGATCGTCGGCACGGGCAACGCGGGCGCGGTGTACACGATCGACCCCGACGCCGAGGAGATCGTCCAACTCGCCGACACCGAGGCCAAGGCCGTCACCGCCCTGGCCGCCGGGGCGGACGGTCGCATCATCCTGGGCACGAGCAATCGCGGCTCGTTGGCCCACCTGGGCACGGGCGTGGCCGCCAAGGGGACCTTCACCTCGACGGCCCTGGACGCCGCCCAGATCGCCCGCTGGGGCACGGTGCAACTCACCGCCCACATGGAGGGCGGGGCCAAGCTCACGCTGGCCACCCGCAGCGGCAACGTCGCCAAGGTCGATGACAAGACCTGGTCGTCCTGGTCCAATGAGCAGGCGGTCAATGGCGACTTCCTCGCGGTGACCAGCCCGCCGGGCCGGTTCCTGCAGTATCGCCTGACGTTCCAATCCGCCGGGGGCAAGGCCCCGATCGTCCGCCAGCTCCAGGTGATCTACCAGACGGCCAACCTGCCCCCGGAAGTCAGCGGCGTGATGGTCATGCCGTCGGCCCGGGGCGCGGACCAGAGCCTCAAGGACATCGGCCCCAAGGTCTATCGCCACGTCATGATCCGCGCCGGCGACGGCAACCAGGACCAGCTCGCGTTCGACATCGAGTGCCGCCGCCTGGACCAGCAGGCCTGGGTCAAGATCGCCAAGAAGCTCGCCGAGCCCCGTTACATCTGGGACACCCGCACGGTCGGCGACGGCGTCTACGAACTTCGGATCACCGCCAATGACTCGCCCAACAACCCGCCCGGGCAGGCGCTCGAGGCCGTGCGCCTGAGCGAGCCGGTCGTGGTCGACAACTCCGCCCCGACGGTGGGGGACCTGGCCGCCAAGCTCGACGGCAACAAGGCCTCTCTTCGCGGCACGGCCAACGAGGCCGTCAGCCGGATCACCGCCATCCACTACAGCGTCGACGGCAATGACGAGTGGACGGCCGTCCTGCCCGCCGACGGCATCTGCGACAGCCAGAAGGAGAGCTTCTCCTTCCAGACCGAGGACCTGGAGAAGGGCACGCACGTGATTACCGTGCGCGTGACCGACCTGTACGAGAACACGGGCTACACGACGGTGACCGTAACGCGCTGAGTTGGCAGCCAGTCGTCAGTAGCCAGTGGCCCGCAGTCAGTAGCCCGTAAGTAGTGGTCCCGTAATCGGTGGCCACCGGATACTGGCTGCCGGCTACTGGCTACTGCTTTTACGAACTCGTTACATCCGGGCGGGCATTTCGAGCGACTATATCTGCAGACACTCAGCAGAAAGGAACAGCCATGAACAAGAGCATTCTGGTCGCTGTGGCGGTGGCGATTCTGGCGGCGCCCTGGGCGGCCTGGGCGGACCCGGCCCAGCCGTTGGGGGCCCTGGCCAAGATGCCCGTCAAGGAAGTGACCGTCTTCAAGGACGGGCACGCGTACGTGATTCACCAGGGGCGGATGGCGACCGACGCGCGCGGCAACGTCGTGCTGGACTACCTGCCCGCCCCGGTGCTGGGGACGTTCTGGCCTTTCTCGGCGGACAAGGCCGCCAAGCTGACGGCCGTGACGGCCGGGCAGCGAAAGGTCCAGATCGACCGGACGGCGCTGGCGCTGCGGGATTTGATCGAGGCGAACGTGGGGGCGGCCGCCGTCATCACCGAGGCCCCGCACGCGGGCGCGACGGTCCCGCCCGAGCCGTACGAGGCGACGATCGTCTCGGTTCCCGTCCAGAGCGGCGAGGAGCTCGAGGCGATTAGTCCCCCCAACACCGGCGAGAAGCTGCCCGTCCGGGGCGAACTGGTGCTGCTGAAGACGGCCCGGGGCGTCAAGGCCGTTCCGCTGGCCCGCATCCAGGCCGTGACGTTCAAGGACCCGCCCAAGTCGAAACTGGCCCACGAGGAGTTCCGCAACCTGCTGACGCTCAAGTTCGCTTGGCAGGGCCAGGCGGCTGCCAAGGTGGACGTGGGCCTGATGTACGTCCAGCGAGGCATCCGGTGGATCCCCAACTACAAGGTCACGCTCGACGGGCAGGGGCAGGCCAAGGTCCAGCTCCAGGCCACCCTCATCAACGAGCTGACCGACCTGGAAGACGTGACGTGCAACCTGGTGATCGGCGTGCCCACCTTCGCCTTCAAGGACACGGTGGACCCCATGTCGCTCCAGGCGACGGTGGCCCGCCTGTCGCAGTACTTCCAGGAAGACCAGGTCGGCTCGCAGATGCTTTCCAACGCCATCATGACCCAGACCGCCCGCATGGGCGAATACCGCGGGCGACGTCCCCAGCCGGACCAGCCGCCCCCGCTGGACCTGGGCCCGGAGGTCGGCGGCGCGGAGAAGGCCGAGGACCTCTACGTCTTCAGCGTCAACCATGTCAGTCTCCGCAAGGGCCAGCGGATGGTCGTGCCGGTGGCGGAGTTCACGCTGCCCTACAGGGACGTGTTCACGCTGGACATGCCCTTCGTGCCTCCTCCGGAGGTCTACCGCAACTTCAACACGCAGCAGCAGGCCGAGATCGCCCGCCTGCTGGCGGCGCCGAAGGTCATGCACGTCATCCGGCTGACCAACAAGTCCAAGTACCCGCTGACCACCGCCCCCGCGCTGATCATCCGCGGCGACCGCGTGCTGGCCCAGGGCATGATGACCTACACCTCCGTCGGGTCCGAGACGGACCTGGAGGTGACGGCGGCTGTCGACGTCCGCGTCAAGAAGACCGACACGGAGACCATGCGCACTCCCAACGCCCATGTCTGGGACGGGCACCAGTACGCCCGCGTGGCCCTGGCCGGCACGATCAAGCTGACCAACTACCGCGACGTGCCGGTGGAGTTGGAGGTCGTCCGCAACGTGCTGGGCAACGTCACGGAGGCCACGCATGACGGCAAGGTCGAGATGGTCAACGTGATCGAGGACGAGGCGTACGGCCGCTCGTACTCGCACCCGCACTGGTGGGGCTGGTACAACTGGCCGTACTGGTGGCGCCACTTCAACGGCGTGGGTCGCGTGACGTGGAAGCTGACGCTGGAGCCCACCAAGAGCGCCGAACTGGGATACACCTGGCACTACTTCTGGCGGTAAAGGCCGAAACGACTGCAAGGACTACAAGGGCTACAAGGACTACAAGGACCAGAAGCACCTATGCGTCCTTGGGGTCCTTGTAGTCCTTTGTGTCCTTCTGCTCGTCGCCTTCTTCCACTCCCGGCATGGGCTGGGCGAGCAGTTGGGCGCCGGCGCGGGCGGCGAAGAACGCCCCCAGGGCGATGATGACGAAGTCCCAGAACCGCAGCGACAGCAGGTAAGCCGCCACCTGCGGGTCGGCGACCCGCACGCCGGCCAGCGTGAGCATGCCGATCAGCCCGCCGTCCAGCGTGCCCACGCCGCTGGGGGTGAGTTGGAAGGCCAGCAGCACCTGGCTGGTCACGAAGATCAGCGCCAGCTCGGGCAGGTCCAGCCCCAGGCGCCAACCCAGCCAGAAGAACGCCAGCGGCTTGACGAACATCACCACGTGCGTCACGAAGTACAGCAGGATCGCCGGCAGGATCAGCCTCTCCTCCTGTCGCCACACCCGCGAGGCCTGCTTCTCCACGCCCACGGTCCGCCTGCGCAGGCGGCGCATCCGCGTGGGGAAGAATCGCAGCCGCTCGGCCCCGAGCATTACGGCCGCCAGCGGCGTCCAGCCGCGCTGAAGCGTCATCACCAGCGAGACCGCCAGCGTCACCAGCAGCGCCAGTACGATCAGCAGCGTCACGCCCAGGAACAAGCCCGCACCCTCGAAGAGCATGTGGTGGAAACGCTCGATGGCCGCCCCCGCGCACAACAACAGGAAGCCCACGAAGCTCACCGCCTCGAGGTACTTGCTCAGCAGCACCGTGCCCGTGAGTTCCTGGTATCTCAGCCCCGTCCGCCTGCCCACGTACAAGACCCGCGCCGGCTCGCCCCCCAAATACGTCGAGGGCGTCAGGGTGTTGCCCGCCTGGCCGACCACCATGGCCTCCAGCAGCACATGGTAGGGCACCTTGTGCCCCACGCCCCCGTTGAGGTACTGCCACGCCGCCGCCTGCACGAGAACCAGCAGGAGCATGCATGCGCCGGTGGACAGGAAGGCCGGCAGGCCCGCCTGGAGCACCGCCCGCCACGTCTTCTCCAGCCCGACCAGGGCCATCACGCCGACCAGCAGCGCCGCGGCCACCAGCAGCAGGACCCAGATTTTCTTTGTGCGAAACATGGAGTAGCAGACGGATAGTACTCGCAAGCAGCCAACGGCTTCAATGAACAAGGCGCTTCATTGACTCCCGGCCGTGGCCTGTCGGCAATGGAAGCGAGACCCTGCGCTACTTCCCCGCCCACAGGATGATGTTGCGCATGACGGCGTAGGCGGAATCCGCCGCGTAGCCGTCCAACGCCGCGCCCTCGAGGGCCAGCAGGGCGCAACTGATGTCTTCGGCGCTGAAGATCACGGCGGTTCGCGACCCGTCGGAGGCGTCCTTCAAGACGACCGTCTGGAGGTTGGGCGTTCGCATGTTGCCCAGGCGGACGGTCGTTTTCGAGCGGTACTTGACCCGCTGGATGGGACACTGGCTCAGGCCCATGGGCGGGGCGGAGACCGAGATCGGCCTCAGCGGCGACTGCGGGAACAGCTTGGCCAGTGTCTGGCGGGCCGACTCGGCGAACTCGCGGTTGCCGCCCACCGCCTCCACCAGCAGCGTGCCGCCCTTGTTGACGAACTCCCGGATCGCGGTCTGCTCGGCCGGGCCCAGCTCCAGCTTGCCCACGCCCACCAGGCTGGCCAGCTTGGCCTGCTGGCCGCCGAGCGAGGAAATCTCCACCGGTCCGGTCACCGTCAGGTTTGCCTTGGCGTGCGCCGCCATCAGGCGGGCCAGGCGCTCATACGCGAGCGGCTCGGGGTCGCAGTTGCCCGAGTGCTTGAGACGAACGATCTTGAGGTCCTGGCCGTTGGGGACGGGGATCTTCTCGGGCCAGTGGTTCGTGCCGCGGGGGCGGAGCATGTCCAGGCCGTTGACGTACACGCCGATGTTGGCGGCCAGCTCGAACGTCCATTTCTGGGCCGTCCATCGCCTCGCCTGCCAGCACAGGGGCAGGTCATAGTCGCAATGAAACGCCAGCGGGCGGGCCCCGTTGTTCACTTCCTGCAGCGCGGTGCGGGGCACGGTGTAATAGGCCTTGAACACCTCGTGGTCGGCCCGGCAGGGGGTCATCGGAGAGCCCGGGAAGATCTTGGCGTAGAGCTTCTGCATCGCCTGGCGGAAGGCGCCCCCGTTGCACTCGGTGCAACTGAAGATCGTGCCGCCCTGGTAGACGAACTGGCGCAGGCTTTCGGCCTGCTCGTCGGTGAATTTCGGGTCCTTCGAGCCGCTGATGTACAGCACCGGCGCGTCGTGCCACTGGTCGCTGGAGATGCCGAAGTGCACGATCTGCCAGTTGACGGGCTTCTCGAACGCCTTGCTCATCCACCGCGTCAGCATGGCCAGGTCGCGCGGGCGGTTGCGCCAGTCGCCGTCGTGCTGGAGCTTGTTGAACAGGATCGGGTGCCGCCCGCGGGCCAGGAAGAGCAGGGCGTAGGCCGTCGAAACCGTCGCGTCGCCCCAGCCGCCCATCCACGCCGAACCGTTGGGCTGCTGACGCTGCAGGACCGCCGTCGCCCCCACGCGGTACCAGTCCACCTTGCCGAAGTACTTGTACCCGCTGGCCAGGGCCACGCGCTCCACCCCGAACAGGTAGTACGTGTCCAGCGGCATGCGCATGATCCGCCCGCCCTGCTCGATCGTGCTGTCCAGGCCGAGCTGGGCCATCGAGTCCTCCAGCCACTTCAGCCCGTCGCGGATGGCCTTGATGTCCGTGTCGCCCGTGCAGCGGGTGAAGCGGTCGGCGCCGAGGTTGTCCACGCAGACGAACAGGCTGGCCAGGCCCGCCACCGTCATGCTGGGGTAGCTGGCGGGGCGGTGGAAGCCGGCGTAGCCCCATCCCCCGTCGCGGTTCTGCGACTTGATCCAATGCTGCATCACGACGTCCCAGTACTTGGAGGGCACCTCGATCCGCGGCGCGGACGTGGACGTCCAGACCCCCAGCAGACCGTACTGGCTGTTGGAGTTGTCGGTGATCCGCCCCTTGGCGTCGACGTCATAGGTGTAGCAGCCCTCCGCGCCGGCGCGGATCAGCCGCTCGCAGTCCTTCTCCAACTGCTTGCCGTACTCGCTGTCGGGGTCTTCGTGGAGCACCGCCGCCCACACGCAGCACCGCATCGCCAGGGAGTATGTCCGCTTGTCGGTGTCTTCCCGCGACAGCCATCGCAGGGCCTTGGCCATCCGCGCTTCCTTGATGCTCACGCCGCTCTCCAGCAGCGCGTAGCACGCCAG
>Ga0116149_1001669_pt1 | contig 26445 bp, 16 predicted proteins | sample AD_UKC057_MetaG_FD_89787 | JGI IMG/M metagenome (GOLD analysis project Ga0116149, IMG submission 89787) | Active sludge microbial communities of municipal wastewater-treating anaerobic digesters from USA - AD_UKC057_MetaG | ecosystem: Engineered > Bioreactor > Anaerobic > Digestate | place: USA...
AACGGCAGCTGGCTTCTGCTGCTGCTGCTGCGGCGGCGGCGGCGGCGGCTGCTGCTGCGGAATCGCCAGTTGCGGGACGAGGAAGAGCAGCAGGGAACCAGTGGCGATGCGAATCGCCGCCGTCGTGCGCGCGGATGCCTTCCTTTTCTTCATACCGTTGCACTCCTGGGGCGCGGTCGATCAGGCGCCCCGGCTGAGGCCGCCGGCGTGGCGTCGGCCTGGCGGCCGTCCCCTCGTCGAACGTGCAGGAGTCGGTGGCACGTGCCTTCAGTGGGCGCGTGAGGGCGCGTGCCCGGCGCGCGCCGGCCCCGCTCCGCGCAACCGCTTTCGCCACTGCGTGTACGGCACGACGGCGATGGCGCTCACCAGCACCGCGAGAAGCACGCCGACCGGCGCGAGCGGCTGATCCGTGAGGCTCGCGACCGCGATCGCGACCCCCGGATGACGTGAGACGGTCGCCTCCGCGAGCACGGTGCGGTCGTCCTCGTCGGGACCGCCGAGCCAGTGCCCCGCGACAAGGCCGATCAGGGCGATGATCGCGATCGCGCTCAGCGTCCCCTGGCGAATCAACGAACCCATGAGCGACCAGACTGCCGCGACGATGACCACGGCGCACACCAGGAGCACCAGGCCGCTCACCTTCTGGATCGCCGGAATCCATGCCTTGGCGGCTTGCCACCGCGTGCCGATGGCGACGCCGATGCCGAGCGGCAGGAGCACGCTGGCGACGACGACCTCCGCCACGGCGAGCGGGCTCACGTGCTCCCTCCCGCCGAAGATCGCGTTGATCACCTCGACGGCGAGCGGCGTGAGGATCACCGAGAGCACGGTACTCGCGAAGAACAGCCCGTGCGCGTAGGCGGCGGCGCGGCCGGGCCCGACGAGCGGCAGCATGGCCTTGGGAAACATGTTGCTCACGGGGGCGATGGCCAGCGTCACGAGCGCCACGATCACGGCCGGGTGCAGCGAGAACAGCTGGCACACCACCACGGCGACGATCGGCCCGAGGACGTTCAGCGCGAGCAGCGACCGGATCAGCCGCCTCGGGTTGCCGAGGACGTATCGGAGGTCGGCGCCCGACGTCCCCATGCCGATCGTCAGCACGGTGAGGAAGACGCTCGCCTGGAGCGCCACGAGGAGAAGTGTCTGGAGGCTCATCCCGTTTCTCCCGCTTCACGCGCGAAGCGCTGGCTGCGTCCCGGCCCCGGTCGAATGGGATCTCCCGCTTGCCGTCTCTCACACCGACCGGTTCGCGGTGCCCCGGTTCGGCCCGCCGAACCGGGCACTCGTCGCCTCGGCAGCCGAAATCCCGTAGTCGATCTCGGGCCGCGCGAAGCCGCTGCCCGACGATTCGACGATGGCAGCCACCTGGAGCAGCAATTCCTCGCGCAGGGCGAGGAACTTCGAGAAGTCCGGCGTCAGGAGGTAGGCGAAGAGTTCCAGCTCGATCGCGTACACGCCGAAGTCCACGAGCCGGATCCGGGCCGTCTCCTTTTCGATCTCCGGGCGCTCCTCCAGGAGCCCTCGAATGCGGCCCAGCACCTGCCTGAGTTGAGCGGCGGTCGTGTCGTACCGGAGCCGCAGGGTGCTCAGCACGAGGATCTTGTCGCGCGTCGCGAAGTTCTCCACGCTCGACTGCGCCAGGACGCCCGCCGGCACCGACAGCAGCGTCTGCTCGAGGGTCCTCAGGCGCACCGAGCGCATCGTGATGTCCTCCACGACGCCCAGCCGGTCGGCAATGCTGCAGGTGTCGCCGACCGCCAGCGCGCGGTCGGTGAGCAGGAACACGCCCCCGAGGAGGTTCTCCACGCTCCGCTGCGCGCCGAGCGCGATGGCCACGCCGCCGATGCCGACGCCGGCCAGGGCGGTGGTGGTGTCCACGCCCGCGATCGTGAGGAGCGCGAAGACCGCCGCGAGGGCGACGATCGTCTTCGAGACGCGCTCGGCCAACAGGAGCAACGAGCGCACACTCGCCTGCCCCCTGCGCAGCGCCATGATTCGGGCGTGCGTGAACGAGAGCGCCATGAGCCGCCACAGGAACCACGCTACGGCGAGCACCACCACGGCCAGCTCGAGGCGGCTGTATCCGAAACGGAACGCCAGCGAGAACCCCAGGAGCGGGACCGCCGCGACGTGAACGGCCAGCGTGACGACGAGGATCACCGGCCACCGCAGGCCCCCGTACCACGTGTCGATCAGCGCGCGCCGCTTCGGCCCGCTGACGGCCCGGGCCGAGGCGATCACGATCGCCGACAGCAGCCACAACGCCGCCGCCGGGACCAGGAGCGTCGCCGCCCATGCCACCCACTGCGCGATCGAGAGGCCGAACAGCCTGGCATCGACGAGCGCCGCCGGCATCAGGCCCTCGAGCCACGTCACGCCCGCCGATCGCCGCAGCGCCGGCACGCGCGCGAGGGTCTGCGCGGACACGAGCCAGACGAGCCCGGCCTCTCGATCCTTGACGCGCACCAGCTCGAGATCGACCGGCTTGCCGGCCATCGTGAGGATCACGCGTTCGCGGTCCAGCGCGAGACCGTCGGTGGCGGTGCCCTGCGGGTCGTCACTGAGCGCCGCGAGCGGCTGGATGTAGTACCGATCGATCAGGTCGGCGAGGTCGCGCGCGAGCCGTTCCGTGTCGCGGCGGCCGCCCGCCGAAAGTTGGAGGAACCGGGCCGCGGATTGGAAGTCCTCGCGATGCACGGCGAGGTTGAAGCCGGCGATCGTGCCTCTCGGGGTGTCGCGGCCCAGCGGATCGCCGGCTTCCTCGGGCGGGGGTGGGGTGCGGGAGGGCTCGGGACCGATCTGCCCCGCCGCCCCGGCGGGCCCCGCCAGGGCGACGAGGAGCACGACGGCCCACGCCCACGCAATCCGCAGCGTCGGCGCGGCACTCTGCCGATCGTCCCGGCCGCCGGTGACGGCGTGACGTTCCATGCGGATCTCCCGAACCCCGATCGTCGTTCAATGGCCGAACACGCGGCCGGTCACGTGCGTTTCGTCTCTGGCAACCGGCTCGGTGGCCGAACGTGACAACGCGACGGCATACGCGCCCTCATTGAGACGCCACTGCCCGATCGACCCGTCGAACCGCGCGAGCAGTCTCGGGTCGGCGGTGATGGTGACGCGCCGCGACTCGCCCGGCTTCAACTCGACGCGCTCGAACCCGAGCAGCCGCACGCGCTTGTCGCCGGCCGCGTTCGTCAGGTACAGCTGCGGCACGTCGGCGCCGGCGACCTTGCCCGTGTTGGTGACGGTGAAGGTCGCGGTGACCGTGTCGCCGCCCTCGACCGTCAGGTCGCTGTACCCGAAGGTCGTGTAGCTCAGGCCGTGCCCGAACGGGTAGAGCGGCTTGTGGTTCTTCTGCGCGTACCAGCGATAGCCGACCTCCGCGCCTTCGTCGTAGCGGATGGTCACCGCCGTCCCCCACGGGGTGCCCAAGCCGGGGAGTTCGGGACGGGGTGTTTGCGCGAGGCTTTCAGGGAACGAGATCGGCAGCCGCCCCGACGGGTTCACCTTGCCGGTGAGCACGTCCGCGATCGCCCGGGCGCCGGCCTGGCCGGGGAACCACGCCTGCACGATCGCCTTGACCTTGTTCTGCCACGGCATCGACACCGGGTTGCCGGTCTCCAGCACCACGACCGTGTTGGGGTTGGCGGCGGCGACGGCCTCGATCACGGCGTCCTGCCCCCACGGCAGCGACAGGTCCACGCTGTCGAACCCCTCGCCTTCGACGCGAATCCCGAAGGCGATGACCACGTCGGCGCGCTTGGCCGTCAACGCCGCCTCCGCCGGCGTGTACCCGGGGTCGAAGTCGAACTGCGCCTTCGGCATCGCCTTCTTCAGCTCCTCGAGCGGAGAGGGCGCGAAGAGGAAGAGGTTCCGGTGCTTCCCCATGACGCCCGCACCACCGATCCTGACGACGCCGGCGAAGCCACCCACGGGGGCCACCGCGCCCGAGCCGGTGCCGCTGATCACCCCTTGCTGGGCAAAACCTCCGATGACCGCGACCTTGAGCGGTTTGTCGGCCGGGAGCGGCAGCGCGCCGGCGTTCTTCAGGAGCACGATCCCCTGCCGGGCGCCTTTCAGGGCGATCTCGTCGTGCCTCGCCATGTCCACCTCAGGCCCTGGTCCTGGTCCCCAGCTTTCCGCACCAACCGCAAACAAGGAGCGCAGGATGCGGCGGACCATGTCGGAGAGCCGCTCCTTCGGCAGCTTGCCGGCCGCGTACGCCTTCCGGAGGTCGTCGGTGAAGGGCTCCTTGCCCCACATCACCCTGTCGGCCTGCACACCCGACTCCTGGTCGAGCCCCCTGAGCGCGAACTCCCATTCCGGCGTCGCGCCCCAGTCGGACATCACCCAGCCCTTGTAGCCCCACGCGTCCTTGAGCACCTCGTTCAGGAGGCGGTGGTTCCCGCCGGCGTAGTCGCCGTTGATCTTGTTGTAGCCGGTCATGATCGAGCCCGGCTGCGATTGTTCGATGGCGACCTGGAAGGTGAGCAGGTCAGACTCGCGGTGGGCGTCGGGGTCGACGATCGCGTCGAGCCAGTGGCGGTTCGTCTCGTTGCAGTTGAGCGTGTAGTGCTTGAGGGTGGAGACGACACCCTGGCTCTGGATCCCGTTCACCTGCGCGGCGGCGAGCACGGCGCTGAGGTAGGGATCCTCGGAGAAGTACTCGAAGTTCCGGCCGTTGCGCGGGTCGCGCGCCAGGTTGCACCCGCCGGCCAGCATGACGTTGAAGCCCCGGATCCGCGCCTCGCGGCCGATCGCCTCGCCCCCTTCTCGCACGAGCCCGGGGTTGAAGCTCGCTCCAAGGGCAATCAGCGAAGGGAACGCGGTCGCGCCCGCGTCGTCCGGCCGGTAGCCGGGATTGGTGATCCCCATGCTGGCGTCGCTGCTCTGGATGGCCGGGATGCCGAGCCGGGGAACCCCGGTAGTGTAGCCCGCGCTCATGTTCTTGACGGCTTGGGGGATGCGCGCGTCGCGCGGCCCGGCAAGGCCTCCCGGGACATGGCCGAACACACTGACGACGAGCGAGAACCGCTCGTCGTCGGTCATCTGCTGCTCGACCTCTCGCGCGCGGGCATCGAGCGCCGCGTCACGCTCGACGACTGTCGTGGTGGCCGTGCCGGTTTGCTGCCCGTGAGCCACTGGTAACCTCCTCATTTCTTTCTGGTCGCGGGACGTCAGAACGCGACGCGCGTCCGGAGTCCCGCCACCACCGCGTTGCGGATGCCGCGAACGGCGGGATCCACCCACTGGACCGTGCCGGTGATCCGCAGGTGGGGAATCGCCTCGAGGGTGTAGAACGCCTCGAGCCCCTGCTCGTCGTCGAGATCGAGGATCGGATCGAGGCCGTCGCGCAGGGTCTCGCTCAAGGAGGTCCGGAAGAACCCCACCCCGAAACGATCACAGGGCCGGCTGTCGAGCGGCGGCGAGCCCCCAAGGCCCAGGGTCATGCTCCACTGCATGGGCGTGGGGTTCGCGTCCCACGTCCCGATATGACCAAACAGGCCCCAGCCCCGCGAGGGGTTCGCCGCGTCGTGCCAGAGGAACTGCTGGAAGGCATACTTCACGAACCAGCCGCCGCGCTTCTGTCCAAGGACCCGCTCGCTCTCGGGCGGCAGCAGCAGGTCGCCGATGTCCTCGAGGTTCAGGCCGCGCTTGCTGGTCGCCATCACCGTGAGGCCGTGGAATCCCGGCTGGCCGCCTGCCCGGATCGGGAAGGTGACGCTGGTCATCCCGGCGATCCCGTCGGCGAACAGCGAGTCGACCAGCGCGCGGTTGAGCGCGCTCCTGACGTCCCACGCTCCAACGGTGACGACCGCTCGCGGCGACGGACGCGACCAGATCGCCCCGAAGATCCACGGCGGGGTGAGTTCACTTGGAGGGGCGGCAAGGGCGGCGTGCTGGAAGCCCTCGAGCCCGCCGCCGCTGATGAGCGGCGTTCGGACAACGGTGTCGAGCATGTTGATCCGCCCGACCGTCAGCGACGAGCCGCCGAACCGCTGCGTGAAGTTGAGCGAGAAGTCGATGTCTTCCTTGCCGCTGGCGGGGAACATCATCGCGATGTTGTGTGGGAGGATCGTCCCGGTGCCGCTCCCGTTCACGCTGCCGCCGAACACGAACTCCGCGCCGGCGTTGATGGAGAAGCCGTCCCACAGCCGGACGTCGCGCCCGTCGATTGCCACCGAACCGGTCAACTTGCCGCCGAACTTCGCGTCGTCCCCGCCGATCCCCGCGACGGCGGCGCCGAGGAACTGCGTCCAGGACGCTTGCCACGTGGTCCTCGACTGACCGGCGGCCTGCTGCGTCCCGGCCCGGCCGTCCCTTGACGCTGGGGGCTCCTGGGCGTTCGCGGGCACCACTGCCCACGCCAACGACAGGGCCATCCCAAGCATCGCGGACTTGCACGTAGCGGCCGGCCTCTTATGACAATTCGGCACCGCTCCTCTCCTGTGCTGCATTCGCGGTCCACAGTCACCGCGGAGACACGAGGACCAAGCGGAGGCCTCTGCGGTGAACCCGTCGAGTCGTCAGTGAGCGCCGCGATTGGAGATACAAGAAGAGCGCCGCTGAGAGTCGCTCGAATCTGCGGGAATGCGCGGACGAATCTGAAGGGAATCTGCAGGGATGCGCGGAGGACCCAGTCAAGGACAGCAGTACTAGCAGGAGTGTTCGTGCCGCGAAGCTCGGTAGGCGGACATGACTGTGTAACCTGAGACGACACGTCAGCCGGCCCAGCGGCTCCAGCCCTGACGTGCCTCATCGGCTTCAGACGGCCTCTGCAACTGCGAACGTTCGAGCGGGAATTCGCGCAGACCGCCCTGAACCCCGCCCGACGGCCGATAGTCCGCGGCCCGGTTCGCCCCTTGCACGTCGCAGCGCGGCCCGGCCGTGGATCGGCCGGCCCTTCAATTGACGATGATTTGCGAGGACCCCGAGTCGGCCCACCGCGTGGTCGCCGACTACGCCCGTCTTCTCGAGCGGGGCGACGAGCAGCCGCTGCCCGCGCCAGTGAGGCTGCTTCCCCATCCCAAGCCGATCATCAAGGCGGCCATCCTGACGTGCGCCTCGGCGCTCGGCCGTGACGGCCGCCTCACCGCCGGCATGCGCGATTTCCTCGAACAGGCGTACGTCGCGCTCGCCGACTACGTGGACGACGACCTGGTTCGCGTGATGACCGAGTACCGGCAGTCGCTCGACGAGATTGCCGGCCTGCCAGGCGCGCGCGAAAAGCAGCAGACGCCGGCGTGGCGGCGCATCGTCGAGACGGGCCGCCTGGCGGGCGAGATCGCCAGGAGCATCGCAGACGAGGGCGCCTCGCTGAGGCTCGAGTTCGGGGCCCGCGTCGCCAGTCCCTCGAAGGAGAACCCAGGATGACCCCCTCCGTACCCGGGCACGTCGAGCAAGAGGTCGAGCAAGAAACCGTCCGGCTGACCCTGAAGTCGCGCCGCGAGATCGAGGAGGAAATCGCTCGGCGGGTCGCCGGGGAGCGCGAGCGCCTGATCGGGCTCGCCGCCCCTCGGGCCGGGGTCGCCCACTTCCGCCGGCCTGCGGAGCGGCCGTTCACGGCCGCCGAGCGTGACGCCGTCACGATCCTGATTGGCGGCTTGACCTGGAAGCACGAGCAGCTCATCAGGGCCGTCTTCCAGTCGGCCGGCTACCAGGTGGAGATCCTGCCGACGCCCGACGTGCAGTCGTTCCAGCTCGGGAAGGAGTACGGCAACAACGGCCAGTGCAACCCGACCTACTTCATGGTCGGCCACCTGATCAAGTTCCTGCAGGGCCTCGAAGCGGCCGGGATGACGCGCCAGGAGATCATCGACCGCTACGTGTTCTTCACCGCGGGGTCGTGCGGCCCCTGCCGCTTCGGCATGTACGAGTCGGAGTATCGGCTCGGCGTGCAGAACGCGGGGTTCGACGGCTTCCGCATCCTGCTCTTCCAGCAGAACGACGGCATCAAGGCCGCCTCGGGCGAACCGGGGCTGAAGTTCACCGTCGATTTCGGGCTCGGCGCCCTGAGCGCGCTCAACCTCGGCGACATCGTCAACGACGTGACGTACCAGATCCGGCCGTACGAGATGGTACCGGGCGAAACCGATCGCGCCCTGGCGGAGGTGATGGAAGACCTGTCCGCTCGCATGCGCGACCGCCGGATGTTCGAGGCGATGGACCGCCTCCCCCGCTGGCTGGCCTCGCGCGTCGCGAGCCGGAGGGCGCTGAAGATCACCGTCAGCGTCGTCGGCAAGATCGCCGACCACTGGTACGGCCGCCAGACGCGCGAGGCACTGGCCGCCGCCAGAGAGCAGTTGTCGCGCATCGAGGTCGATCGCCTGCGCGTCAAGCCCCTCGTGAAGGTGACCGGGGAGTTCTTCGCGCAGACCACCGAGGGCGACGGGAACTTCAGAATGTTCTCCTTCCTCGAGCGCGAAGGGGCGCAGGTGCAGGTCGAGCCGATCGGCAACTGGATCATGTACCTGCTGTACCAGGCGCGCGAGCGCTACCTCCAGCAGAGGCGCGTCTCCACCGGGAAGCTGCCGGCGTGGCAGCTGCGCCGCCGGGCGGCCTCGGCCTTGCGCCACCGCCTGCGCATGGCTTCGTACGGCGCGGGCCGCCGCATCTTCGAGCGCCAGTACCAGAGGCTGGTCGAGGGGCTCGGCGGAATCGGCCATCCGCTCTCGAACATGCAGGAGCTGGCCGACCTCGCCGCCCCCTACTACCACCGGCTCGCCCGCGGCGGCGAGGGGCACCTCGAGGTCGCCAAGAACATCTACTACACGGTGCGCAGGAAGGCGCACATGGTTCTCAGCCTCAAGCCGTTCGGGTGCATGCCCTCCTCGCAGTCGGACGGAGTGCAGTCGGCCGTGATGAGCCACTTCAAGGACATGATCTTCCTGCCCATCGAGACCTCCGGCGAGGGGGAGATCAACGCGCACAGCCGGGTGCAGATGGCGCTCGGCGAGGCGAAGGCCAAGGCGAGGGCCGAGTTCGCAGAGGCGCTCGACTCGACCGGCCGGACCCTCGACGAGATCAAGGCCTTCGTGCAGTTGCATCCCGTGCTGCGCCACCCGTTCTACCCGGTCCCGCACCGGGAAGGCGTCACGGGCACGGCCGCCGGCTTCCTGCTTCACGTCGCCGATGTGATGGACGGCCGCGAGCGGCTGCGGCGCGTCCCGGGGGCGGCACCCTCCGCGCCCGCCGCGGTGACCGCGGCGGCGCGGCGGGCCGCGGCGCTGTAGCTCGCATCACTCACCAGCTCACGGAGACCGGCATGGAACCCTGTGCGCCACGGCAGTACCTGGTTGGTGTGGACGTCGGCTCGACGACGGTGAAGGCAGTGGCGGTGGAGGCGGTAACCGGCGAGATCGTGTGGTCCGACTACCAGAGGCACGAGACCAAGCAGCCGGAGAAGACGCTCGAGTTCCTCGAGCGGCTCGAGGCCGACCTGTCGCTGAGCGGCGGGAACTGCCGCGCGTTCATCACCGGCTCGGGGGGCGCGACGATCGCCCCGCTGGTGGGCGCCAAGTTCGTGCAGGAGGTGACCGCCGTCTCGCTCGCCGTCGAGAAGCTGCACCCCGAGGTGCACTCGGTCATCGAGCTCGGCGGCCAGGACGCGAAGATCATCGTGTTCAAGGAAGACCCGGAGGCCGGGCGCAAGCAGAAGATCCCGTCGATGAACGACAAGTGCGCCGGCGGCACGGGCGCGGTCATCGACAAGATCAACGCGAAGCTGAAGATCCCGGCCGACGAGCTGGGCAACCAGGGCTACAGCGGGATCAAGCTGCACAAGGTGGCGGGCAAGTGCGGCGTCTTCGCCGAGACCGACATCAACGGGCTCCAGAAGGAAGGCACGCCGTCAGACGAGCTGATGGCTTCCCTCTTCGAGGCGATCGTCCTGCAGAACCTGACGGTGCTGACGCGCGGCCACACCCTGCGGCCGCACGTGCTGCTGCTCGGCGGCCCGAACACGTTCATCCGGGGGATGCGCGAGGCGTGGCAGGAGAACATCCCGAAGATGTGGCGCGAGCGCGGGGTCGAGATCCCGCCCGGCGAGACGCCGGAGACGCTGATCAAGACCCCGGCCAACGGCGTGTACTTCGCCGCGCTGGGCGCGATCGAGTTCGGCAGGACGGAGGACGAGGAGGTGGGCCGCTACCGGGGGACGCGCCACCTGGAGCACTACATCACCGCCGGCCGCGCCGAGCAGAAGGCGGCGGTCGGGGCCGCGGGCCTGAGCGCGTCGCCCGAGGAGCTGGCTCGCTTCAAGGAGCAGTACAAGCCCGCCCCCTTCACGCCGGCAACCTTCGCGGCCGGGCAGGCGGTGCGCGGCTTCGTGGGCGTGGACGGCGGGTCGACCTCCACCAAGGCGGTCCTGATGTCGGACGAGGGCGAGGTGCTGTGCAAGGTCTACCAGCTCTCGAAGGGCAACCCGATCCAGGACACCGTCGACATGTTCGAGGGGCTGCGCGAGCAGGTCGAGGGGCAGGGCGCGGAGCTGGAAGTGCTGGGCGTCGGCACCACCGGCTACGCGAAGGACATCCTCCGGGACGTGCTCCACGCCGACGCGGCGATCGTCGAAACGGTCGCGCACACCGAGTCCGCGCTGAAGTACTACGGCGACCCGCACGTCATCGTCGACGTGGGGGGCCAGGACATCAAGCTGATCGTCCTCAAGGACGGCCGCGTCAAGGACTTCAAGCTCAACACGCAGTGCTCGGCGGGCAACGGCTACTTCCTGCAGTCCACGGCCGAGAGCTTCGGCGTTCCCGTGCGCGAGTTCGCCGACAAGGCCTTCGAGGCGAAGGCGATGCCCGTCTTCGGCTACGGCTGCGCCGTCTTCATGCAGTCGGACATCGTCAACTTCCAGCGGCAGGGGTGGGCGCCCGAGGAGATCCTGGCGGGGCTGGCGGCCGTTCTGCCGAAGAACATCTTCCTTTACGTGGCGAGCATCCCGAACCTGGCGAAGCTCGGGACGCGGTTCGTCCTGCAGGGAGGCACGCAGCACAACCTGGCGGCCGTGAAGGCGCAGGTGGACTTCATCCGGTCGAACTTCCGCGGCGCCGACGCTGAGCCCGAGATCATCGTGCACCAGCACTGCGGCGAGTCGGGGGCGATCGGGGCGGCCGTCGAGGCGTTGCGCCTGTGGAGGGGCGGCCGCCGCACGACGTTCATCGGCCTGGAGGCGGTCCGCAAGATCAGCTACCGGTCGACGCGCAACGAGTCGACGCGGTGCAACTTCTGCAAGAACAACTGCCTGCGGACCTTCATCGACATCAAGATGGCGGGGCGGGCGGCGCCCGCCCCCGAGCAGATGGAACGCGTGAAGGCCGAGGCCGCGGCGGCTGCCCCGCAGGCGAAGGCGTCGCCGGCCAGGTTCGTCTCCAAGGTGCCGAAGGCGGCCGACGAGCAGCGCCTGATCATCGCCACCTGCGAGAAGGGGACGGTCGAGGACGTGAACGAGATGCGGGGGATCAAGGCGAACCTCGACGCGGTGCGCAAGGCGAACCCCAACTTCGTGGAGATCGCCTCGAAGGAGGCGTTCCGGCCGCGCGGCCCGGCCCGGGTGGCCGACCCGGTTCCGGCGCGCGCCTGGACGACCGCTGGAAGGGCCCGGATCGCGGCCATGAAGGGACGGGCCTCGCTGCGCATCGGGATGCCCCGCGTGCTCAACATGTACGTCTACGCCCCGTTCTTCAACGCGTACTTCGAGAGCCTGGGCGTCGAGGGCACCAACCTGGTTTACTCCGACTACACGACCCCGGAGCTGTATCGCGAGGGGTCGAGCCGCGGCGCGATCGACCCGTGCTTCCCGGCGAAGATCGGCATCGCCCACGTGCACAACCTGCTGTTCGTCAAGCACGCGAAGAAGCCGTTGAACTGCGTCTTCTTCCCGATGGTGGACGTGCTGCACACGCCGCTCACGCACCTGCAGGGCGCCAACGCGTGCCCGACGGTGACGGTCACGCCCGCAACCGTGAAGGCGGCCTTCACGAAGGAGTCGGACCTCTTCCGGGAGCACGGCGTCGAGTATTTGAACCCGCTGGTGAACTTCGGAGACCGCGAGCTGCTGGCCCGGCAGATGTTCGATGCGCTGGGGGTGGTGCTCGGCCTGTCCGAGGAAGAGAACGGGCGGGCGGTGGAGGTGGGCTTCCAGGAGCTGGAGGCCTGCGAGCGCGATCTCCGGCGGCGGGCGCGCGAGGTGCTCGACCAGCTGCGGAGAGAGAACCGGCTCGGCATCGTGCTGCTGGCCCGCCCCTACCACCACGACCCGGGGCTGAACCACGAGATCCTGGACGAGTTCACCAAGCTGGGCTACCCGGTGTTCTCGCAGAGCACACTGCCGCTGGACGATGATCTGCTCGAGGAGCTGTTCGGCGACGAGGTCCGCGCCGGCGTCGTCCGCGACCCGCTCGAGATCCAGGACGTGTGGAAGAACAGCTACTCGGCGAGCACGAACCACAAGGTCTGGGCCGCGAAGTTCACCGCGCGCCACCCGAATCTCGTCGCGCTGGAGCTGTCGAACTTCAAGTGCGGCCACGACGCCCCGATCTACACGGTGATCGAGTCGATCATCGAGAAGTCGGGCACCCCCTACTTCTCGTTCAAGGACGTGGACGAGAGCAAGCCCACGGGCTCGATCAGGCTTCGCGTCGAGACCATCCACTATTTCCTCAAGCGCTACGCGGAGGACATGAACAGGAAGCGGGATGCGGGCAAGGCCATCGACGAACAGGTGGCCGCGTTCGAACGGCAGCTGCGCCGCCAGATGCTCCTGGACGAGGAGCTCGCCGACATTGCCGCCCGGCAGCACGAGTTCCCCGCGGGCCGCCGCCTGCTGCCCCTGCTGCCCCTCGGGCAGGGCGGCACCTCGCCGGGGTGCGAGCTGCACTCGTAGCGTCACGAGGGTGCCATCTTTCACCTTTCTGGTACGGCCCCCCGGCTCTGGCAATCTTCACGTTTTGGGTACGGCCCCCTGGGCGGTGGATCCATCATGGAGCCCGTCCGGTGGCCCCCCGATCGAGGAGTTGCCCGAATGAGGTCCCGCACGCGCATCGGCAGCCGGTTAGGGGCGGTGGCGATCGTGTTCCTCCTGGCCGCGTTCGCGGAGGTTCGCCCGCCGGCCCGCGCCCAGTCGTTCGACAGGTACTTCCCCGCCAAGGACCTGACGACAGTCGGCGTCTACTACTACCCCGAGCACTGGGATCCAGCCCAGTGGGAGCGCGACTTCCGGAACATGGCGGCGATGGGGTTCGAGTTCACTCACTTCGCGGAGTTCGCGTGGGCCCAGCTCGAGCCCGAGGAAGGACGCTACGACTTCCGGTGGCTCGATCGATCCGTGGAGCTGGCGGCGGAGCACAAGCTCGGGGTCGTCCTGTGCACGTCCACCGCCACGCCCCCGGTGTGGCTGGTGCGGAAGTACCCCGAGGTGCTGGCCACCGCCGAGGACGGCTCGCGGATGGACCACGGATCGCGGCAGCACGCCAGCTTCTCGAGCACGTTCTACCGTGAATACTCGTTGAAGCTGATCGAGCAGCTTGCACGGCGGTACGGCGGCGACGAACGGGTGATCGGGTGGCAGCTCGACAACGAGCCGAGGCGATTCCTCGACTACGGGAAGGACGCGCCGGCAAGGTTTCGCGCGTGGCTCGAGAAGAAGTACGGAACGATCGACGCGCTGAACGCGGCCTGGGGCACCGCCTTCTGGAGCGGCACCTACACCAGCTTCTCTCAGATCAACCTTCCGCTCCACCGCCAGTGGGGCATGAACCTGCACCAGCGCTTGGACCACTACCGCTTCGCAGACGAGGAAACCGCGACGTTCCTCGACGAGCAGGCAAGGGTCATTCGGAAGCACGTCAAGGGGCGGCAGTGGATCACCTCGAACTACATCCCGATGTACGACGTCGGCTACGTCGGCGCCAGCCGCGAGCTCGACTTCGACTCGTACACCCGCTACATGGTGTACGGCGCGGACCGCGGGCTCGGCCCGCGAGGCTACCGTGTCGGGGAGTACACGCGCATCGCGATGGCCAACGACTTCTTCCGGCCGCTGAAGGGGATGTACGGGGTGATGGAGTTGCAGCCGGGGCAGGTGAACTGGGGTGCCATCAACCCACAGCCCCTTCCGGGCGCGGTGCGGCTGTGGCTCTGGCACGTGTTCTCTGGAGGCAGCAAGTTCACCTGCACCTATCGATACCGGGCGCCGCTGTACGGCTACGAGGCCTACCACGCCGGAATCGTCGGAACCGACGGCGTGACACCGACCGCCGGCGGCCGTGAGTACGCGCAGTTCATCGCCGACATCCGGCGGCTGCGCGAGAAGGCCGACGCCGGGGCTCCCGTTCCCGCTGCCTACGCCAGGCGCGCCACCGGCATCCTGCTCGACGCCGACAGCATCCAGGCGATCGGCCTGAACAGGCAGACCACCGAGTGGAACACCGAGTCGCACGTGCTGAAGTACTACCGTGCCCTGAAGTCGTTCGGGGCGCCGGTGGACTTCGTTCGCCGGGGAGCGGATCTTGCCCGGTATCCCGTTCTCGTGGTCCCCGCTCACCAGATGATCGACGAGGAACTGATCGCCGCGCTGACCCGCTACGCCGAGCAGGGGGGCACGCTGCTGCTGACGTGCCGGACGGGCCTCCACGACCGGCGCGGGCACCTGTGGGAGGCGAAGTTCTATGAGCCGATGTGGAAGCTGGTCGGCGCCGAGATCGAGTCGTACGACCTGCCGATGCCCCACGCACCCAACACGGTGCGCTTCGGCTCCGAGGACTTCGAGTGGAGTAGCTGGGGCGACCTTCTGAAACCCCGGCCCGGCACCGCAACGTGGGCGACGCACCAGGGCGACTTCTACGCGGGCACCCCCGCGGTGGTCTCACGGAAGCTGGGCAAGGGAACGGTGACCTGGGTTGGCGTGGACACGCGTTCGGGTCAACTCGAGAAGCAGGTGCTGGCCAGGCTCTTCGCGGAACGAGGAATCGCGGTCGAAGGCTATCCCGAGGGCGTCCTCGTCGAGTACCGCGACGGCCTCGGCATCGCCCTGAACTACTCCGACAAGGACTTCGTGATGCCCCTCCCGGCCGGCACGGAGATCCTGGTCGGTGACACGACGCTCGAAACCGCCAGCGTGCTCGTCTGGAAAACGCCCCGCGGTTGATTGCGGGGCCGTACCAGAAACGTGAAGGCGTTCACGCTTTTGGTACGGCCCTCAGGACGTGACGATCTTCACGCTTTCGGTACGGCTCTACCGGTACTTGGCCAGGTTGTAGCGATCGGCGAGCGCCCGCCGCTCCGCGTCGGGAAGTGCCTGCATATAGGACTTGAACCCCGGGCACCACCCGGCGTGCCAGCGCCACAGCCGGGCCAACAACGACGTCGGCTTCCGGTCGGCCTTCTCCCGGATCTTGCACGTCGCGCACCCTGCTTCGGCCATGTCGCACCTCCTTCGGTGCTTCCGCGCGTCTGCCGGATCCCGATCGCAACCGCAAGCCAGGGAGGGGCGACCACAAGGGTCGCCCTACGCCCCGACTCTCACACAACCCGGTGGGGCGGGCCGCAAACCGGTGGGGCAGGCCGCTCCCGGCAGTCGCTCAATGCCCGATCGCCGCGTCGAGCGCGAGGTACCGGTCGCGGTGCGCCTCGGGCTCGGCCTGCGACTTCACGTCGATCCGCATCCGCTGGTAGTTGGTCTCCGGCCGATAGGCGGGCCACTCCGGCAGTCCCGGACCGTTCGGGTTGCCCGTCTTGATGAAGTTCACGAAGTAGGCCTGCATGGTCTTCGAGACCTCGTGGTCGGCCGGCTCCCAGGCGTAGCGCGTGTCGAGCTCGAGGTTGCCCATGGCGTACTGGATCTCCGCCGAGTGCGCGGCGCCCCGCGGCGGGCGCGGGCCGGCGCTCCCGGCCGCATCGCCGCGGGCCGCGGCAGGCACGGCGGGAGGCGGCTGCCCCGGCATTCCCAGGTACGGCGGGCGCACCCTTGCGTAGAGGTAGCGGTAGACCGGCTTGCCGCCCGTCTTCATGTGCAGCTCGGTCCACTTCCAGGTGCCGTAGGAGACGAAGCGTGCGCTGGCGAGGTGCATCGCAGCCTCGTACACCTCGTCTGGCGTCGTGGCGGCGTACGCCTTCACGATTGACTCGGCCTTCTCCCCGTAGAACTTCCGGATCGCGGCGGCGAGCGTTTCGGCCGTCGGCTCGCCCCCCGCCAGCACCGCCCGCGCGGGGCCCTCCTCCGTGTTGGAGCCGGCGAGCAGGGGCACCTTGGCCTGCTCGCCCGCGAGCGCGATCTCCGGCAGCGACTTCGCGAGGAAGTAGCCGTCCATCGCGGTGCTGAAGCGGATGTCGCGCGCCTTCCCGGCGGCTTCCAGGATCTGCTGCGCACTCATCGCCCGAAGGGCGGCAAGCGACCCGGCGCCGGCGGACTCGGCGAACTTCACGCCGCTCGCCTCGACCTCGCGAAGCGCCCGCGGGGGCAGGCTCGCGATTGCCGCGCCGCTCTCGCAGATGGCGCCCGCGATCAGGCCGCGCGACAACGGCGAGGCCATCAGCGCACTGACCGAGATCGACCCGGCCGACTCCCCCGCGATCGTCACCCGCTTCGGGTCGCCGCCGAACGCGGCGATGTTCTTCTGCACCCACCGCAGCGCCGCCACCTGGTCGAGCAGGCCGTAGTTGCCCGACGCGCCGTGCGGCGATTCCTTCGTCAGCTCGGGATGCGCGAAGAAGCCGAAGACGTTGGTCCGGTAGTTCAGCGACACCGCGACGATGCCCTTCCGCGCCATGCGCTCGCCGTCGTAGCGCGGCTCGGATCCGTCGCCGTTCTGGAACCCGCCGCCGAAGATGTACACGAGCACCGGGAGCTTCTCGCGGCCCGACTTCGCCGGCGTCCAGACGTTCAGGTAGAGGCAGTCCTCGCTCATGCCGTCGCCGCGGAGCCAGTAGTCGGCTCCCGGTGAGAGCCGCTGCATGCAGGCGGGACCGAACCCGTCGGCGTTCCGCACGCCGGTCCAGTTCTTCGGGGGCTGCGGCTCGCGCCAGCGCAGGTCGCCGACGGGCGGCTGCGCGAAGGGAATCCCCTTGAAGCTGCGGACGCCCTCGACGGGCGCCACGGTGGACTCGACGATGCCGTTCGCGGTCTTGACGCGGTCGGCCCCGAAGGCCGGCAAGGCGATGGTGAGGAGGAGAGCGAGAGCGGGGGCCAGAGCGCGCGCGGAGCAGGTCATGGATGCCTCGATTCGGGCGCCATCATAGCACCCGGCTCGAGGACGCGGAATGGTCTGCCGCCACGGCCGCCCCGAGCGGCCGCGTCACACGGCCGTCAGAGGAGGCGGAACGCCGGCGTACCTGACTCGACACGCGCCAAGTGATTTCGGTACGGTAGTAGCGTGACGCGCGTGCCGCCTTTCGACCGTCCCGCGAGCTACGACGACCTGCTTCGCCAACCGGACCACCTCGTGGCAGAGATTCTCGATGGCGAGCTGCACGCAAACCTTCGCCCGTCGGCCGTCGCCGCCGGCAGCGCCTTTACCCTGGGGGGCATGCTGCGCCGCGCCTGCAGCGCCGGAGATCCCGACGGCTGGCAGATCCTGAACGAGCCCGAGCTGCGCCTGGGCGCCGACGTCCTCTTCCCCGCGGCGGCCGGCTGGCGCGCCTCGCGGCTGCCGGAGCTGCCCCGCACCGCCTACTTCTCGATCGCCCCCGACTGGGTGTGCGAGATACCCGCCACGTACCCGGCCTCGCTTCGCTCGCGAAGGATGGCCATCTACGCCGGTGAGGGAGTCTCCTACGCGTGGCTGATCGACCCCGTCGCGCAGACGCTCGAAGTGCGCAGCCTGCAGGAAGGCCGCTGGAGGGTCGTGGCCACGCACGTCGGCGGCCAGCTCGTGCGTGCCGTGCCGTTCGAAGCCCTGGAGCTGCAGCTCTCCGCGCTCTGGCCTCGCGAGCCGGGAAAGACCCGGGGAAGGTAGAAGGCCAGCCCTACGAACCCGACGAGCTGGACGAACGCGGCTGGCCGAGCAGTCGCTCGCCGCCGGCCTCGCGGAAGACCTCGCGCCCGCGGAGGCGGTTGGCGTCGGCCTCCGCGAGAACCGCCTGGAACGCTGCTCTCCTGCGCAGTGCCTCGAACTCGGGCCGGTTTCTGAGGAGCTGTGAAGGACAGTAACCCTTCGCGACCGCCCGTTCGATCAGCCGCGCCCCCTCATCATGGTCGCCGAGGTCGCACAGCAGCCAGGCCTCGAGGAACAGGGCTTCCGGGTCGTCCTGGATCTTGAGGCCCCGGAGCGTCGCGAGGTGTGCCAGCACGTCGTCGAGCCGGCGCTCGACCCACGCGAAGAGCGCCTCGCTCCAGGCGCGGAAGGCCGGGATCCGCGGGATCCGGCGCATCTCGTCCGCCGCCAGCCGCGCGGCCTCGCGCCGTCCTGCAAAGCCGAGGGCGATGACGCGCATCCCATCGTCGGCCCCGGCGACGACGAGGGGGCGAGGGATCTCGAGGAGGCGCTCGACGTCCCCAGCCATCAGCAGCGTCTGCTCGACGCTGGTGGGAACGTTCGGGTCGAGCCGGCGGGCCTCGGCGTGCGCGGCGATCGACTCGTCGTAGAGCCCGCAGTACCGGCAGGCGTGGACGAGGCCGGCGAACAGCTCAGGGTCGTTGCCGTTGAGCTTCGCTTGCTCGACCAGCCTCCGCAGCGCCTGCTGCGGTTGGCCCATGTCGGCCTCGAGGTGCGCGTAGAACTTGTGGGCGATCGACAGGCGGGGGTTGATCGCCAGCGCCTGGCGCAACGCATTCTCCGCTCGCGCCTCGCTGTCGGGCTGCTCCTCGATGAACTTGCCGATGACGCGCTGGCAGCGGCCCAGGTGGGCCCACGCCGGGGCGAAGCCGGGGTCCCTCTCGAGGCAGAGCTCGTAGAGATGCCGGGCGCGCGGCAGGCCGTCGTACGTGCGGACCATCTCGTTCGCGCGAAGGTACAGCTCGTACGCCTCTGGGTCGTGCGGCGCGTCAGGCTCCGGCGGAGCCGCCTCGGCCGTCAACGGCAGCGAGAGCGCGTCGAAGACGCGCTGGCTGATGTCGTCCTGCAGGTGGAACAAGTCGCCCATCGACGACTGCACGGTGTGGGACGTCAGCAGCGTCCCGCCGGGTGCCTCGACCAGCTGCACGCTCACGCGCAGCTGGTCGCCCGCCCGCAGGAGCGTTCCCATCACGACGCGATCGACGTCGGCTTCCGAGGCAAGCGCCTTCGGGTCGGGGGCGTCGGCGAAGCGGGCGGCCGTCGCGCTCGCGCGCACCACCAGCGAGTCGATCCCGGAGAGCGAGGTCGCGATCGCGTCCGGCAGGCTGTAGGCGAGGAAGTCGGTCTCCGGATCGGGACGCAGCACGCGGAACGGCAGCACGACGAGGCGCAGCAGCGGGCGCGCCAGCGTCGGCGCGCTGGCGCCATCGACGTGGCGGATCCCGCGCAGCTGCCGGGCCATGGCTTCGGCCGACGCCGGGCGATCCTCCGGACGCTTGGCGAGGGCGCGGCGGATGACGCGGTCGACGGCGGCCACGGCCGGCGACCCGGTCAGGGCGGGAGGCTGATCGTGCAGGGTGGCGTGCAGCACCTCGACCGCGCTGGCGCCGTCGAAGGCCGGCCGGCCCGCCAGCATCTCGAAGAGGATGGCGCCTGCCGCGAACAGGTCGCAGCGGGCGTCGACCGTCTCGCCCCTCACCTGCTCGGGCGCCATGTAGTGCGGCGTGCCGATGATCGAGCCAATCGTGGTGAGGCCCGTCGCGCTCGCGTCCACCGCCCCGGCCTCGGGGCGTGCGAGGCCGAAGTCGAGCACCTTCACGCCGTGCCGGGTCAGGAAGACGTTCGACGGCTTGAGGTCGCGGTGGACGATCCCGCGCGCGTGCAGCTCGGAGAGGGCGGCCAGGATCCCGAGCGCAACCGGCAGCGCCTCGGAGACGTTCATCGGGCCGCGGCGCAGCCGGCCGGCAAGCGACTCTCCCTCGAGCAGCTCCATCGCGATGAACAGCTCGCCATCATCCTCGCCAACCTCGTAGATCTGGCAGACGTTGGGATGGCTGACGCTCGCTGCCGATCGGGCCTCGCGCCAGAAGCGCTGCCGCGCGGCCTCGTCCCGGGCCGGCGAGGCCATCGTCTTCAGGGCGACGCTTCGGCCGAGCCGCTCGTCGCGCGCGGCATACACCACGCCCATGCCGCCCTGCCCGAGCATGGAGGTGATGGCGTAGCGTCCGATTCGCGCCGGCAGACCACTACCGGCACGCTTCTCGATCGACCCTTCATTCACGGATTCATCGATCATAGCGCGGGAAGGGGCCGCGGCGGCAGCCGCAGGCGCAGTTCGAAGCTCGACCGCCCTTCCCCGCGAAAAGCACTTGTCACGCGTCGCGCTTCACTCTTCGGCTTCGCTCAGGGAGCCTTGCCGAGCCGCCGGTTCCCACGGCTCGGCGGTTGCGCCCGCCCCGCGCCGCTGTCACAATGCGCGGCATGTCGATCTTCAGAACCATCGCTTTCTTTCTGACTCTGATTGCCGCCTCGGTTTCCGCGGGCCAGCAGCCCGCCGCCCCCGCGCCCGGCTCCAGGCAAGTTGTTGCCCCGGCAGGGGCGTTCTCGGCGGAACGGCTCGCGCGGCTCGATCGCGTGCTTCAGCAGTACGTAGACGAGGACCGCGCGGCGGGCATCGTCGCGCTCGTGCTGCGCGACGGCAAGCCCGTCTACGACCGCGCGTTCGGCTGGAGCGACAAGGAAGCCGGGCACCGGATGACGACCGACACGATCTTCCGCATCGCGTCGCAGAGCAAGGCGCTGACCAGCGTGGCGGTGCTCTCGCTGATGGAGGAGGGGGCGCTCTCGCTGAACACGCCGGTGAGCGCGTTCATCAAGAGCTTTGCGAAGACGAGCGTGGTGGTGAAGAAGGACGGGGACGTCGCCACGGTTGCGGCCAGGCGGCCGATCACCATCCGCGACCTGCTGACGCACACGGCGGGGATCTCCTACGGCACCGACGCGACGGTGGCGGCGCTGTACGAGCCGAAGGGGCTCGGGCCGGCGGCAGGCTGGGGGTGGTACACCGCCGACAAGGACGAACCGGTATGCGACACGATGGAGCGGCTCGGCACGCTGCCGTTCGTCGCGCAGCCGGGCGAAGCCTTTGTCTACGGCTACAACACCGATATCCTCGGCTGCGTAGTGGAGCGGGCGTCGGGCATGCCGCTCGATCGGTTCATCGCCTCGCGGATCACCGGCCCGCTCGGGATGAAGGACACGCACTTCTTCCTGCCACCCGGGCAGCGGGCGCGGCTGGCGGCGGTCTACGGCAACGGGCCCGACGGGAAGATCGCGCGCGCCCCCGAGGGCTCGCGCGGCCAGGGCCACTACGTGGATGGACCGCGGAAGAGCTTTGCCGGCGGCGCGGGTCTTCTCTCGACCGCGCACGACTACGCGCGGTTCCTCGAGATGATCCGCCGGGGCGGCGAACTGGACGGCGTCCGCATCCTCTCGCCCCGCACCGTTGCGCTGATGACGACCAACCAGGTAGGCGATCTCTACCGGACGCCGGGCCTGGGCTTCGGCCTCGGCTTCGAAACCACCGAGCGTTACGGGGCGAGCGGCATGGCCTCGGTCGGAGCTTTCGGCTGGGGGGGCGCCTACGGAACGACCTACAAGGTCGATCCCCAGGCGCGGCTCGTGCTCGTCATGATGGTGCAGCTCCTTCCGAACACGACCGACATCGGCCAGAAGTTCCCGAACCTCGTCTACCAGGCGCTGATGGAGCCGGTGGAATGAGGACGCTCGCCTCCGTCGCCGTCGTGTCGTTGCTGCTCGGCCTTCCCGCCGCCTCGCGGGCGGCGGCGCCGGCGCCTGGCGTGCCGGCGAACGGGGGTGTGAAGGTCCCCGGCCCCTGGGTCGCCCTCCACGTCCTGAACTACGAGACCGATGCCGACCTCGCGGCGCTCGAACAGCAGCTGCCCGCGTTGGCCGCGCGGGGCGTGAACGTCCTCGTCCTCGAGGTCGACTACGCCTTCGAGTCGCTGGCCCTCGGGATGCCGGGCGTGCTCGGCCACCTGTTCACGATCTGGTCGAAGCAGCCGAATGTCGCCGACTGGCCTCCCCTCGCGGCGAACGCCAGCCTGGTGCGGCAGCTGGCAGGAGGCAAGGGCCGCTGAACCGCCGTCCCCTGGTGTCCTCCTAGCGCGCCAGGCCTGTCGGCACCCCGCCCTTCACGCGGCTTCTCTCGGCGGCGTCCATGAACGCCATGATCTCGAGGGTTTCTTCCGGGGGAACGGGGGGCTTGCCGGTCTGGAAGAACGCGACGATCTGCCGCACGAGGGGCACGTAGGAGACGTCCTTCACGGGGAGGTAGGTCACGGCCTTGTCGCCGTAGACCAGCGCCCCGTAGTCCTGCTTGCCCGTCCGCAGCCCCTTCACCGTGCCGATCCGGCCGTCCTTCCACACGCCGACCGCGAGGTCGTAGTCGGCGTTCGACGTCATGGTCACCGAGGTGCACCCGGGTCCCATGAGCGTGTAGAGAGTCTCCACCGCGTGGATGCCGTACCAGAACAGGCCTGGGTTGGTCGGCTCGAGCGAGGCAGGCCCGTGCGCCTCGACGCCGAGCACCTGCCCGCGCGCCGGGTCGGCCAGGAACTCCTGGTAGGCGCTCGCGAACCGCAGCGACGAGGAGCTGAACCACGGCGTCCCCGACTCCTGCGCCAGGCGCGCGATCTCCTTGGCGTCGGCAAGGCTGGCCGCCATCGGCTTGTCGATGAAGAGCGGCTTGCGCCGCCGCAGCACTTCGCGGGCCTGCTCGAGGTGCACCCTGCCGTCGACGCTCTCGAGCAGGACCGCGTCCACCAGGTCGCACAGCTCCGCGATGGTGCCGACGATCCGCACACCGTAGGTGGATTGCAGATCGGCAGTGAACTTGTCCACGCGGGTCGCGCTGGCCGGGACGTCGGGGCTGCCTCCCTTGAAGGCAGCCACGACCTTTGCGCCGGGAACGTGGCCGGGGCTCGAGGCGTCGTTCAGCGACCTCGTGAAGGCGATGACGTGCGACGTGTCGAGGCCGATGATCCCGATCCGCAGCTCCGCGGCCGAGGCAACCTCACCAAGAACACACATCAGCAGCCCCGCCAGGATCAGTACGCGCTTCATCTCCCGGTCCCCCTACTCTGACCTACGACTGTCCTAAAGAACCATCTCCCAGCCCTTCTCGTACTCCCGCTCCCAGTACTTGGCCGCCTCCGGGTCCCCCACCACGTGGCCCGTCGCCCTGTCGATGTTGATGCTCCTGCCGGTCCGGAACGCGATGTTGCCAAGCTGGCAGAGCAGGGTGCTGACGTGGCCCCCGTGGATGTCGGCGTTCAGGCTGGCGGTTCCGCGGATCGAGTCGAGGAAGTTGCGGACGTGCACGACGTCGAGGCTGTCGGCGGGGTTGGTCGGGTTCCGGGGATCGATGTCGGTCGCGCTCTTCACTTCCCTGACGACCTTCTCGTCGAGATCCTGGACGAGGTACCCGTTGCCGTCCACCAGCAGGCTGCCGTTCTCGCCGTGGAAGATCGCCCCCGCGCCTGAGCCGTCGATCGTGCGCCCCGAGCAGCTGCGCCCCTCCCACGCGATCGACACCTTCTCGGCGTAGTCGAGCGTGATCACCTGGGTGTCGGGCGGCTCCCAGTCGTCCACGAAGTGGAAGCGCCCCCCAGAGGAACCGACGCGGACGGGGTACTCGACGCCAAGGCCCCAGCGCATCAGGTCGAGCATGTGGGTGCCGTTGTTCAGCGCCTCGCCGGTCCCCCAGTGCCAGAACCAGTGCCAGTTGTAGTGAACCAGGTTGTCGCGGAACGGCCTTCGCGGCGCCGGCCCCTGCCACAGCTCGTAGTCGAGCCAGTCGGGTACGGGCGCTTCCTTTCCGAACCCGATCGACTTGCGGTTGTTGGTGTACCACCCCTTGGCGAAGTACGGCCGGCCGATGATGCCGCCGCGCAGCTCCTTCACCGCCTCGACGACGTTCGGCCACGACCGCCGCTGCGTCCCGAGCTGCACCTTCCTGCCGTACTTCCTTGCGGCCGCCACCAGCATCTCCCCCTCGGCGGGGCTGTGGCTGCACGGCTTCTCGAGGTACACGTCCTTGCCGGCCTTGCACGCGAGCAGCGTGGCCGGGGCGTGCCAGTGGTCGGGGGCGGCGACGACCAGCGCCTGCACCTCGGGGTCCTCGAGGCAGCGGCGGAAGTCGTTGGTGGTCTTCGGCGCGTTGCCCTGGATGCCGGCCACCGCCGCGGCGGTCTTCTCGATGGCCCGGCGGTCGACGTCGCACACCCAGGCCACGCGGCAGTCGGGCTGTTTGCCGAAGGTGCCGGCCAGCGAGTGGCCGCGCCCGTTCAGCCCCATCACGGCCACGTGGATGCGGTCGTTCGCGCCGGCAACCTGGGCCCGGCCCCTCGCGGTGAACCCGGGGCCGAGGCCGACGAACGCGGCGGCGGCCGCGCCGCCCGAAACGCTCCTGATGAATTCGCGTCGCGATCGCTTCATGACTCCCCCCTTAGCGCTCCCGCTCAGGCCGGGGATTGTACCACTCGAGGAAGCGCAGTCAGAGGCGCACAGGCGGGACCCCTGCCGGCTCACAGTCGGGCACTTCACCGGCTGTCCGGGATCCCTCCCGCCTGGATGGCGTCGCGGGCCGCGAACCACTCCGCGACCTCGGCGTCGAGGGCCGCGAGGTCGGGCCGCTCGCGCGCGGCCTCCAGCGCCTCCTTGTACTCCTGGTGCAGGTCGCCCAGGTCGATCCCGCTGCCCTCGCGCACGAAGATCGGGATCTGGTGCACCTCGGCGCGGACGGTGATGGTCTGGCCGCCCTCGTAGACGCGATCGGGGCGCCACGCGTCGCGCCAGCGCGAGCCGGACGGCAGGTACACCGTCGCCCGGCGCCGCCCCTTCTTCCAGATCGGTGAGACCACCAGATCGGCTCCGTAAAGATAGGTTTCCCAGTGGGTCCAGGCCTGGTGTGCCGAGGGGTCGGCCAGGAACAGGGGCCGAACGATCGGCATCCCGGTGGCGGCCGCCTCGCGGGCGTGGCGGTAGGTATAGTCGGCCAGCCGCAGGTGGAGGCGCGCGTAGAGCCGCCAGGTCGCGATCAGCCGCTCGTCGTAGCGGGGTTTGCGCGGCAGGTTCCAGAAGCCCGTGTTACGCGTCGGCCCGACCTCCATGATTGGCGTGAAAGCGCTGAAGGCGAGCCACCGCGCGCACACCTCCTGTTCCAGCAGCTGCCGGTTGTACCCGCAGGTGTCGGAGCCCCAGATCGGGTACCCCATCACCGACGCCCGCTGCACCGCGATGATCGACGCGCGCAGGCCCTCCTGCGTGCCGAAGACGTCGCCGCCCCAGAACACCCCGTAGGGGGCGCTGCCGGTGTAGGCCGCCCTGGGCATCAGCAGGAAGTCGTCGCCGCGGTGCTTCCTCGCCTCTTCGTACGCCGCCCGGAGGAACACCACCGGGTAGGCGCTCCGGTGTTCGCGCAGCGAGGTGCCGTCGAACACGTGGAGCGGCTCCTGCGGGAAGTCCTCGTCGGCGCGATCGAGTTTGAAGGCCGCCACCCCCAGCTTCAGCAGCTTCGAGAACCCTTCCTGCCAGAACGCGCGCGCCTCGGGGTTCGTGAAGTCGGCCAGCGGGTAGTTGTTGAAGTTCGGCCAGCGGTGGCCCGGCATGTGGTAGCCGGCCGCGAGGGCCGTGCGCGCCATCTGTCCCTGGAAGAACGGCCCAATCCACAACATCGTCCGGGTGCCCTGGCGGCCGAGCCACCGCACCATCTCTTCGAAGTTCGGAAGCCGCTTCTCGTCGATCTCGAAGTCGTCGTAGCCATGGCGGCCCGACCCCCACGGCCGGTCGATCCAGTACACGCCGTTCGGAATCCCGTAGGCCTTCATCATGAGGACGTCTTCCATCACGTCCGCGTTGAAGGGCCCCTTCACCCGCGTGCCGTCGTAGTAGCGGTCGCGGTGCACGTGCTCGTCGCGCCAGCGCCACGGCGTAAAGGTCCACTTGGGGGGCAGGATCGGAGGACCCGCGTCGATCGCGTGATCGCGGACGATGACAGCCGGGTCGGGATCGAGGTAGAGCTTCATCTCGAGCGACGTTCCCTCGAAGGCAATCGTCACCCGGTCGCGCGCGTCCACGCAGAAGCCGAAGTGCCCCCGCGTCGTGCCCTTCACGAACACGCCGTACCCCCGGGACGACAAGTAGAACGGCGCGTACAGCGAGGTCGTCCGCTTCATGATCATCGACACGCGCTGGCCGCGCAGGTTCATCGCCTTCTCGAGGCCGGGCAGCCACGAGCGCTCCTGCGGGCCGTCGACGACGCGCTCCATCAGGCCCGTGAAGTACTCGTCAGGCCCCGCGTCGATCGCCAGGCCCCACCCGCGCACGCCGCGGGACGGCTCGACCGTCAGCCGAAGTGCGCGGT